>Ga0224495_10002353_pt1 | contig 12370 bp, 11 predicted proteins | sample SF_Jul11_sed_USG_FD_168128 | JGI IMG/M metagenome (GOLD analysis project Ga0224495, IMG submission 168128) | Sediment microbial communities from San Francisco Bay, California, United States - SF_Jul11_sed_USGS_4_1 | ecosystem: Environmental > Aquatic > Marine > Sediment | place: USA: California... | reverse complement strand
ATCGCGGCGCAATATCTCCAGCATGCGGTCGATGATGGTTTGCCGTGCCGGGCTGTTGTCCATGTTCTTCATCTGCTCGAACAGGCGGTCGTATTCCGGGCTGCTGTAGTTCGCGGCGTTCTCGCCGCCCTTGGTTACCTTGGCCTGCGGGCCATGCAGCAAAAAAAAGAAGTTCTCCGGGTCGGGGTAATCGGCGTTCCAGCCGAAGTAGAACATCTGCGTGTCGCCGCGGCGGATCTTGTCCTGGAAGCGGTTGTAGTCGGTGCTGCGCACATCGAGCTGCACGCCGATCTTGTCGAACTGTTTGCGCAGCCAGTCGAGACGCGACTTGCTGCCGACGCCAGTGGCGGTGGTGTCGAGATGGATCACCAGCGGCTGTTTGGTCTTGGCATCCACGCCGCCGGGATAGCCCGCCTCGGCCAGCAGGCGCTTTGCTTCTTCGACGGGTTTGCGTTTCGGTTCGCCATTCACCCAGTCGTACACATAGCGGTTGATACCCGCCTCGCCCTCGCGATAGCCGAAGATGCCAGGCGGGATCGGCGACTGCGCCGGGATACCGCGCCCGTTGGCAAAGATCGAGACGAATTCCTCGAAATCCACGGTGATAGCAATGGCCTGCCTGAGTTTTCTTGCCCGTTCGCCCGATCCTCCGACCGTAGCATCCAGCCAGTTGAAGCCGGTGTACATCGTCGAAGTCGCAATGGCGGTAGACAGCACAATGCCCTGCTCACGCATCCCGTCAGTCACCGTGGCCTCGCCGCCGACGCTGACCTGCACCGCCTGGTCGAAACTGTCCGAACTAATACCGGAGGCATCGTAGTAACCCTGCAGGAATTTGTTCCAGTACGGGATGGTCTCCTTCTCCAGGCTGAACACCACGCTGTTGATCAGTGGCAATGGCTTGCCTACATCGGTCAGCAGCCCGGCCTGTGCGTCCCCGGCCTCGCCCTCGGCCGGATAGGTCTCGCTGTCGTAATACGGGTTCCTCGTCATCACCATACGCTTGTTCGGGTCGTTCTCGGACAGGTAATACGGCCCGCTGCCCACCGGCCACCAGTCCAATGTCAGGTTGCGCTCCTTCATCCCCGGCTGTGCGTAGAAGCGCTCGGCCTCGTGGGGCATTGGTGCGAAGAACGGCATCGCCAGCCAGTAGGCGAATTGCGGATACTTGCCGTGGATGGTGACGCGATAGGTGGTATCGTCCACCACCTCGACACCGGGCAGCGAGTAGACATTCAAGTCGAGCAACGCTTCGGGGGCCTTTTGCGCCGCCTGCTGCAGCGTGGCTGCATATTCCTTCAGCCCGACGATATACTCGCTCATCACCCCGGCGATCGGCGTGTGCAACTGCGGATGCACCAGCCGCTTGATTTGGTAGGCGTAGTCAGCAGCAACCACAGTACGCGTGGCCGTGCGAGCGAATTCCTTCAGGGAATAAATGCCGGACAGGTCGTCCGCCGTCAGGTGCATGTTCTCGGCGACAAAGGCCGGATGCGGCTGGTAGCGCATTCCCGCCTTGATGCGGATCTCGTAGACGCTGAACGCAATCCGTTCCGGGGCAGCATTGTCCGGTAACAGGCGGCGATGCTTGTCCAGATAGATCACCCTGGGCATCGCGCTTGCAGCCAACGGAATAAGTTCGTAAGGCCGTTTCAGGTAATGGTATTGCAGCGGCGGCGCGTAAATGTTGGCAAGGAACTCGTACTCATTCTCACTGTAGGCCTGCGCCGGGTCGAGATGCTTGGGACGCTCGGTGAACGCGGTATAGAGGATCGACTTGCCGTCGTCCGCCGCCGGATAGGGATTGTTCCACAGACCGCCGTCGCAGGCGGAAAGCAACAATACAACCAACGAAGCGGCAATTGATCTCATGGCGAGGAGTTTAGCGTAATCCTGCGGGTGCGTCATAATGAAGGATTTTATGAGCCAATCGGCCTCTGGGGAGGCTGGGGATTTCTGTCCTGCCACATTGCATAAAATACCGTCAAGCATCCAACGATCACCGTTAATCGTTTCGGCTATTGACTGTTTTAATGGTGCAAGGTTAAGGTGAGAATCACGTGCCGGTCGCACGAAATTTTTCGTAATCAAATAACGGAGTCATCATGAACAAATTCGCTTTTGCCACAGTGTTATCCATTCTTGTTAGTGCCAATACTGCATTTGCCGCCGAGGGAAACGCAGATAAGGAAGGGACAATCCACGTAGGCATCAAGGCAGGTCCGTCGGATGTCTCAGGCAGCCCAACCGGATTTGGCGTATACGGCGGTTATACACTATTCGGACCAAACACCTTCAAGAACAACGATTTTCTTTCCAAGTTGAGCTTCGCCGTGGAAGGCGAATATGTCGATCTGGGCAGCTCGACTTCATGGGGCATCACATACAGCGCCTCCACACTGGGAGGTGTCGCAGCCGCCACCTATCCGGTCAATGAAAAATTCTCGGTGATCGTCAAGGCCGGCATGGCAAGCGTCACCAGCAAGATCAGCGGTTGCGGCTGGGGATGGTGCGGCAGCAGTACCAGCATAGGACTGCATACAGGTGCCGCTGCGCATTTCAATATCACCCCGAATATCGGTGTCCGCGCCGGCTACGATTCTTATTCCGGCTACCGCATGATGTCGGCCAACGGCGTGTTCAAGTTCTAAGCCGAGCAGTCATCAGAAAAAGCCGGACGCGTTCCGGCTTTTTTGTTGCCACCGATAAACAAAACAAGGAATTTCTGGGTAAAAAGTTGACACCGTACGCCCCATGCACAACACTTCACCCCGGTATCCCAAAGCCACAACATATATACCCAACCATGAACACTGACTGGCAGAATTTCCTGACGCAACGCGGAGCAACTATCGAATCCGGCGTGGTGCTAAATTTCGGCGATAGTACTGCTGAACTGAAGGCCGCAACAGAGAAAACCGTGCTGTGTGACCTTGGCCAGTTCGGCACATTGCGCGTATCCGGCGAGGATGCGCAGACTTTTTTACAAAGCCTGTTAAGCAATGACATCCGCGAAGTGACGGCCGACCGCGCACAATACAGCAGCCTGAACACCGCCAAGGGCCGCGTGCTGGCGATATTCCTGATCTGGCGCGATGGCAGCGATTATTTAATACAACTTCCACGGGTGCTGTGCGAACCCATCCGGAAAAAACTTTCGGTGTACGTTCTGCGCAGCAAGGTGACCGTAAGCGACATCAGCGAAGAGACAATCTGTCTTGGCCTCGCAGGCAAGGATGCGATCACACTTGCAGCGGAGTGCTTTGAATCGACACCGTCGGCTCCGATGTCCGTAGGAAAACACAAGCATGCATTTGCCATACGGGTTAGCAAGCAACGTTTGTTGATCGTCACTACGCCGCAATATGCGGCCGGCATGTGGAAATGTCTGTCGATGGATACCGCCGATGCCGGTGCACCCTGCTGGGACTGGCTCAACATCCGCGACGGCATCCCCGTCATCCTGCCGCAAACCCAGGAGCAATTCGTCGCACAGATGGTGAACCTGGATCTGATCGGCGGCATAAGTTTCAGCAAGGGTTGCTACCCCGGCCAGGAGATCGTCGCACGTACACAGTATCTCGGCAAATTGAAACGCCGCATGTACCGGGCACACATCGATGGCAGTATTGAACCCCAGCCCGGCGACGAACTGTTCAGCGCGGACATGGAAGGCCAGCCCAGCGGCATGATCGCCAATGTCGCCCCCACTCCTTCAGGCGGACACGACATGCTGGCCGTGGTCCAGATCGCCAGCCACGACGCCTTTCCGATACATCTTGGCTCTTTGTCGGGCGATCGGCTGGCATTCCAGCCACTACCTTACCCGCTGGCATGAACCTGCCCGCCTCACTTTTCAGCAACGATTTTCTCTGGCTGGCAAATATACTCTTCCTCGCCCTGTTCATCCGCGCAGCAAAACACGCGCAATGGCGCAAGTTGCTGAACAACGGCATCCGTTTCAACGCACTGATCGGGCTAATACTGGGCATCTCGCTTTTTTGGCAACTCAACGCGGGCATCCGTCCCGGATTCAATTTCCACTTGCTCGGCGCAACCCTGTTTGTCCTGATGTTCGGCTGGCGTATCGCACTGGTCATACTTACGCTGGTCATGCTCGGCACCTGGACATATTCGGATTTGAATCCGGTATCGCTTGGTCTCAATGGCCTGGTAATGCTGGCGATCCCGATTATTTTCAGCGAATGGCTGCTGCGTATTAGCCAGCGCTATCTGCCCAAGAATCTCTTCATGTTCGTACTATTGAACGGTTTCTTCTGCGCGGGAATCGCGATTGCGGTCATGATGGCCGCCACCTCATTGCTGCTGCTCTGGCTCACCCAATACACTTGGGCGGAAATCCAGTACCACTACTTCATCCCCGCACCCATCCTCATGTTTGCAGAATCATTCGCCACCGGCGCAATGATCACCGGCTTCGTCGTCGCCCAGCCGGAAGCAGTAGAGAATTTCAGCGACAAGGATTATCTAGAGGGAAAGTAGCTTCAGCCGCATCTTGATGTGGGGCAGGCCCGCTTCCATGAACGTATCGCCCTTTTCGACAAAATCAAAACTGCGATAAAAGGGCACAGCCATGACTTGCGCATCCACATCCACCTGCTTGTAGTCGTGAGCCCGCGCATAATCGAGCAATGCCTCCATGATTGCGGTGCCGACCTTTTTCTTGCGCCATATCGGCAGCACCGCAATACGGCCGATATGGCCGTCGGCCAGCATTCGCCCGCAGCCTATCGCATCGCCATTGTGGCTGATCGCCAGCGCATGGCGGCAACCTTCATCCAGCCCGTCCCACTCCAGATCGGCCGGAACACCCTGCTCTTTGATAAATACCGCCTCGCGAATTGATTTAAGCAGCGGCTCGCCATCATGCCAAGAAACCAGACTTACGGTAAAAGGATTGCCCATAGACAGCCTCCCCTAAAAAATCACCCAATGATTTCAACAACCGTCCCTGCAGATACCCGGTCAAACAGTTTAATCAAATCGGCATTGCGCATTCTGACACAGCCGTGCGAACCGGGCACACCCAGTTGCACCGAATCCGGCGAGCCGTGAATATATATGTAACGGCGCATGGTATCGTTTTTCCCCAGCCGATTAAAGCCCACCTCGCAACCCGATAACCACAGGATACGTGTCAATATCCAGTCGCGATCCGGGAATTTTGCGCCCAGCGCCGACGTATAAATCTCCCCTGTCGGCCTGCGCCTCACAAACACGGTATTTTCCGGCTGACCAGCCCCGATCTTCGCACGGATCACATGCCTGCCGCGCGGCGTGCAAAAACTGCCCGGCACCTCACCCACGCCCTTTGCGGCAGTGGACACCGCATAGCGACACAACAACATACCCTCATCATCGTATAGTTCTAACTGCTGTGTGGCGATATAAATAGTGATCTTCATCTGTCCTCGTCGAGCAAAGCCTGATTTGAGCCTGCCGCCTTTTGCTGTGCGCGACGCTTCGCAAAAAAACTGCTGAGCATTAAACCACACTCCCCAGCCAGCACCCCACCAACCACCTCTGCATGATGATTCAACCGCTGCTCATCGAACACATCCAACACACTGCCGCACGCTCCGGTCTTGAGATCGTTCGCCCCGAACACCACACGCGCAATACGCGCATGCATGATCGCCCCCGCGCACATCAGGCAAGGCTCCAGCGTCACATACAACTCACAACCCACCAGCCGATAATTGCCCAGCCGCTCCGCCGCATCGCGCAATGCCTGCATCTCCGCATGGGCAGAAGGATCGCGGCGCAAGATCGGCGCATTAAACCCGCGCCCGACGATCTCACCCGCCTTCACCACCACCGCGCCCACCGGCACCTCGCCCGCAGCTTCGGCCTTGCACGCAAGCTGCAGCGCCTCCCGCATAAACACTTCGTCGCACATCATCTGTCCAGCGGGCTAACTACACCCCTGCCACCCTTGTTCAAGACATGCGTGTAAATCATCGTCGTCGATACATCCGAATGGCCAAGCAGCTCCTGCACGGTGCGGATATCGTAGCCGGACTGCAGCAGATGCGTGGCAAAGGAATGACGCAATACATGCGGCGTAACCGGCTTGTGTATCCCGGCTAATTTCGCAGCTTCGCGCACGGCCCGCTGCACACTGGCCTCATTCAGATGGTGCCGCCGTTCGACACCCGAACGCGGATCGACCGAGCGCACCACAGAAGGAAACACATATTGCCACCCCCAAGTCTTGCCTGCCTTGGGATACTTGATTGCCAGCGCATCCGGCATATACACCTCGCCAAACCCGGCATCCAGGTCTTTTTCATGCAGAGCCTTTACCTTCTGCAAATGCGCCTGTAACGGCAGGATCAAATTCTCCGGCAATACCGTCACCCTGTCCTTGTTCCCCTTACCTTCTCGTACAACGATCTCGCGCCGCTCGAATTCCACATCCTTCACCCGCAACCGTAGCCCTTCCAGCAGGCGCATGCCCGTGCCATACAGCAAAGCGATCGCCAGCCCCATCGTCCCGGATGTCGCATCCAGCAGGCGGCGCATCTCGGTAGGCGTCAGCACCACCGGCAGGCGCCGCGCTTTCTTCGCCGATATCACTTCATCAAGCCAAGGCAATTCGATATGCAGCACCTCGCGGTAAAGGAACAACAGCGCCGACTTGGCCTGCCCTTGCGTGGATGCCGACACTTTACGCTTCGTCGCCAGATGCGAAAGGAAATCCCGCACCTCCTCGGCTCCCATCTCCTGCGGATGACGTTTGTTGTGATACAGGATGAATCGCCGCGCCCAGTCCACATACGATTCCTCGGTACGGATACTGTAATGACGCAGGCGGATCTCGGCACGCATGCGGTCGAGCAACTTGGGCGAATCCTGAGAAACGGCTTTAACTTCCATCCGTGAAATTTTAGGTTGCCTATTAATGGAAGTACAGCGAAATAAATATGCTAATTGCATGATAGTTAATAGGCTATTGACAACACCGCTAGAAATAGGCGACATTGCTCGCCCATGAATACGTCGTCTAAATTACGTTGGGGGTATCGTTCAAGATGAGCATTCCATCCAAAATCAAACGCTGGTATCTCGGCGGCCCGTTGCCGACGAGAGAGGAAATAAATGGAGGTCTAATTTGCCGTTCCCCGGACACCTTTGAACCCTCACTTTCTGCTCGCATCGCCCAGCTCCTTATTGGCTTTTGGTTGAAGCACTGGCAGTACATCATCTCGTCCACAATTGCTCTTGCTATCTACTTTGGTTTTATTGCAAAGCCCTAGTCCATATGCAACGTGAGCTACGCAAGCCATGAATATCCAATCAAGAACCCCCCATTCGCTCATGGCTCACCCCCAACCCGGCGTTCAACCGGACGCTCCGCCGAAAAGCGCGGCTTCGCGCCGATTAACTCTACGTTGGGCTCTATGAACAGGCTTCCGACAGATCGCAAGGTACTTCGCTGCATCTACGACATGTACGAAGGGGCTTACCCAGGAAATTCGCTGGCTGGCGGCAAGGGTGAAAACGACCCATACCTACCGATCGATGTAGTTGCTATCGCAAAGCGTTTGAACTCCAAGCCAGAACTAATTTTTGGTCGGCTCTACTATTATCTGGATTCGCGGCATAGCTATAAACAAGAAGGCGGTGCACTTGTGCCCCTGTTCCAAGTGAATTTTCAGGGCAAACGACACTGCGTCCATTTTCCATTTCTTGCTTCAATCTTGGCTGATCTTGAGTTTGAGCACAGCAAGTACTGGTGGCCATTGGTGGTTTCAATTGTGGCGGCGTTGCTTTCCCTAGGTGCTGTAGTCGCTCAGGTTGTTTCAGCAGCAAGTGAAGCTCAAACTCAGGCCCAACCCTGCGCTCCAGCCGACCGCCTACAGCGTGCTTCGCCCGCTTCCGGCGGCGGCTGAGCTAGAACGTTATGCAACAAGGAGTCATCATGGGATTGCTTGACGGTATTGAGAAGCTCATCAACGAGCACGGCTCTGCGGTCATACTCAAGGAGCGCATCGCGCTGGCGAACGACAAGTACGCTGCGCTGGAGCAAAAGTTGGCGGCATCTGAACTCCGAGCGAAAGAGCTTGAGTCTGAGAATAAAGGTCTTCGCAGCAATCATGAAAAGGCACAAGTTGAGATACAAAACCTCAAAAAACTTACCGAGCAATCTCATGGTTCTCGCCTTGAAGAAGTAAAAGAAAAAATCCTAGTGGCACTCACGCAGCACGAGGAGCTTGAGGCGGGGCAAATATCTCGCCTGTTAAACATTGGTTCTCAACTCGCTACTTTTCATCTTGAAGAACTCAAGAACTCCGATATGGTTAACGACTATTACGCAGTCGATAGCCCTGTTTATTGGGGCATTGTTCAAGGTGGTCGCGCTTATTTGGTTCGCCATGGTTTGCTTGCATAACATGGCGCTCAACCCAGACCGCCCATCAGCGTGCTCGTTTACACTCACTGGTTTTTGTTCGTTCATTGCTCCGTCCTCTCTGCCGCGTATGGGCGGCTGGTTATCTTTACGTTAGAACTCAAATGTCCAAGGCAATTAGGCTCAGCATTTTTCTTTTAATTGCAATCAATGCCACATGGGCAGCCCTTTTTATTTCCGGGTTCTTTATGACGTCACATAGGCTTATATTTGGCCACGTTTTGACAGTGCTATTTCTAACGCTGGTAATTTCACTTTATCCCAAGAGGGCGTGGCTCAGCGTTTTTTTCTTATGGCTCGCTACACTCACCTTCTGTTTTTTTGTTTCTCCGTCGGTCAGTTCAATGTTATTGGAAGGACAATGGAATTTTCTATTGCATGCAACACAAACCGTAATCACTAGTCACGATGCTGAGTTATCCTTCAAAGTACATTGGCTGATAATCCAGATAGCTATGCCAATAGCATTTAGTTGTTTGACGGGGTACATTACGTGGCGTTTCGTACACTCAAAGGTGGCCCGCAATGCGCAAACATCGTTCTAACCCGCCGTTCAACCCGGACGCGCTGAAGCGCGCCGGTTAACTCTACGTTGGGCGTCGTCGCCGCGAATGACAGACTCCGCCCCCTTTCCTGTCATTGCATGAATAATGCTAGTTTCTATTTGTGCCACGCTTATGGGAAGTGAACGAATCCAACCTCGAACGTGATTTAGCGAGCGACGGAGACAACTAGTATGAAAGCAGTTATCAACGCACGCTGGGGATCGCCAGATGTCTTGGAGATCCGGCAGATACCGAAACCGGAACCACGAGCAGGTGAGATCCTGATCAGGGTTCACGCGACGACGGTCAGCCGGACCGATTGCGGCATGCTCCGGCCTCATCCGAAATTTGTCCGGCTCTTCGCCGGGATTCGCCGGCCGAAGCGCACGATTCTCGGCATGGACTTCGCCGGTGAGGTCGAGGCGGTCGGTGCGGGTGCCACGTTGTTCAAGCCAGGGGATCGCGTCTTCGGCCTGTCGCCGGACGACTACGGCTCGCATGCTGAATATCTCTGCGTGCCCGAAGGGGCGGCGATGGCGGTCATGCCGACGGGTGCGCGCTTCGGTGAGGCCGTGGTCTGCGAGGGTGCTTGGTATGCGGATACGTATCTGCAAGCGTTCCGCGTCAAGCCAGGTCACAGCATTCTGATTTACGGTGCTTCAGGCGCCATCGGCACGGCGGCAGTGCAGCTCGCGAAGTCCTATGGCGCAAAGGTAACAGCGGTTGTCGCAAGGCGGCACCTGGACCTCGTCAAAACCCTCGGCGCAGATCGCGCGGTGGACTACACGGCGGAGGACTTCGCGAAAATCGGAGAGACCTTCGATTTTGTGTTCGACGCGGTGGGCAAAACGACGTTTTTCCGATGTCGGCGGTTGCTGAAACCCGATGGTGTCTTCGCTGCGACGGATCTCGGGCCCTGGTTCCAGAATCCCCTGCTCACGATCTGGTCGTCGATTACGGGGAGCCACAAGGTCATCTTCCCGCTGCCGCAGAGCAGCAAGGCCAAGGTGTTTGTCGATTTCCTGAGAACTCGCATGGAAGCTGGCGAATTCCGCGCGGTCGTCGATCGTGAGTATCGCCTTGAAGCAATCGCCGACGCTTATCGTTACGTGGAGACAGCGCAGAAGACCGGGATTGTCGTCATAAACGTGATGCCAGCCGACGAGACCGCGCGTGTTTAGCCTCCATCAATCTTCGAGGAAGAAGGCATGACGCGGCACAAAATGACGCCCAACCCGGCGCTCAACCGGATGCTGCGCGATGAAGCCGCGCAGCGCCGGTTAGCTCTACGATGGCGAATGTAAGCGAAAAAGTTTCTAAAATATTGTGGCGGCTTAATTGACCCAGCCCGCCGGCTGAATAGGAATAATGTATTAGCAAAAAAATAATCGTTCTCGGTCTTTAGTTTGGGAGTGGATATTAATTGTCCAGGATAAGTGGCTAGAAATAATAATGGCAACGAAGTCGAGAGTGAAATAGACTGCATGCTTGTTTTGAAAACATCATGGCGAAATTATTATGATTAGCCTGCTACACTTGCTTGTTTAAAAATTCCATAAGGGTTAAATGTGTCAGGACTCATTGGTTTTTTCTATTAAAGAATAGATATTAAAACAGTAACAGAAAATAAAATGCAAATTGAAAGTTCAACACTTATATCAAAGCGCTTAAGTCTGCCGGAAAGCTTTGCGACGTTGCACGTTATGTTGGGTAGCCTGCGCTGCTTGACTGGTCGTTAGGCTTCCAAAAGACAATGCGGTTATTCATGCAGCCTTTTGAAGACGAAACCGCGGAAATCTACGGTCTTGTGCGCTCTCTCGATCCTCTCGGACTCATCGATCAGTTCCGTAGCCTGACTTCCGCAAACCAGTACCGGCGTCTATATGACATCACTGCCCGGTATGTCCCCCCTGGCTCGACTGTGCTGGATTGGGGTTGCGGTCGCGGGCACTTTTCCGTCTACCTTCTTCGGCACGGCTATCGGGTCACGTCTTTCTCACTCGAGACGCCGCCTGAGATTTTCAGCTCTCTCGGCCCAGACGAGCGCAGCCGTCTGACTTTTGTGCGCGGGGACGATCCCTTCGCGCTACCATTTTCGCCGAACTCGTTCGACGCAGCGTTCAGCGTCGGCGTCCTTGAGCATGTCCGGGAAAGAGGCGGTTCAGAACTGAGTAGCCTTAAAGAGCTGCGACGGGTGCTTGTCCCCGCAGGCCGCCTTCTTGTCTACCACTTTCCGAATCGACTGAGCTACATCGAAGCCCTTAGTCGCCTTCTTCATGATCGGCAATATGGTCACTGTGCTGAAAGCGTGAAGTTCCACAAGTTTCTTTTCTCTGTCGACGACATCAATGCTCTTGCAATGGCTGCTGGCTTTTCAGTGGAAGAATGTAAGCGCTATGGCTTTCTCCCGCGTAACTCGTTCAATCGCCTCCCGCCTTCCCTGCGTTCCTCCCGCTCCATAGCATCTGCCGTCAACATTGTTGACGCTCTTCTTGAGCAGATTTTCGCGCCCTTTACGCAAAACTTCTATTTCGTAGGACAGGGTGCAGAAGCCCAACCCCAACATGCCATAGACGTTAATCCTCCCCCAAATAGTTGACACCTCCCCCTAACGAAGTGAACCGGGGAATCCATTCCATCGCGCTGATGTGCTGTGCTATACAACAATAATTCGTTTTCCTCCTTCGCCTGCCCATTCTCCAATCTGCTTTTCTGTATCGAATTAGCATGCCTTTGGTATATGCGCTTATTGCAAGGACTCATACACCCAAAGTATGCAGGGCTATTTCAAAACGAGTTAGCAAATTTCATTTCTGATTGCAAGCAGTTGTTGCTTGCCAGATACAAAAATATTTTCAGCCGTAATGGAACAAGCCTCAATGCCTACTGTCGTATCGACCGGCATAGTCTTGATAAGAATATGGCTTATACGATAACTGCCCCAGTTTGCAGCGTGAATGTGATTGGGAAATATCGGCATCAAAATTAAATAGTTATAAATAACAAAAGACTCAATGGCAACCTCGTTTTATCTTCATCCCCAGGATTCTAATTATGAATATACAAACTAATAGCGAACCATTACCCCACGAAGTAAACACAATGGTCTCACTTTTTAACCAGGGGCAATTCAGCAAGATGGAAGCTTACGCACGTGGTCTTTTAGCCCGTTTCCCCAACCATGGGCTGAGCTGGCAGGGGATGGGGGTGGCAATACTCAATCAGGGCCGTTTTTCGGATTCGCTTAAGCCGTTGCAAAAGGCATCCATGTTGCTGCCGAATGACGCGCAAACGCATAATAATCTGGCTAATACTTATGTGAAGCTTGGCCGCCTGCTGGATGCAGATGCGAGCTATCTTCGAGCGCTAGAGTTATCCCCCACTTTTGCAG
>Ga0224495_10002352_pt1 | contig 12375 bp, 12 predicted proteins | sample SF_Jul11_sed_USG_FD_168128 | JGI IMG/M metagenome (GOLD analysis project Ga0224495, IMG submission 168128) | Sediment microbial communities from San Francisco Bay, California, United States - SF_Jul11_sed_USGS_4_1 | ecosystem: Environmental > Aquatic > Marine > Sediment | place: USA: California... | reverse complement strand
GAATCGTTTTGGTTTTGATACCTGAAGAACAAAAAGGGAATCTGAAGCAAGTGCTTGAGCAGAGCATGAAAGATCCTGTTCGCATTGTTGCTTTCACTCAGGAAATGGAATGTGAGTTATGCAGAGAATCTCGGGAGCTTGCTCAGGAAGTTGCAGCGCTCTTGCCTGACAAAATTCAGGTTGAAGTTTACGACTTCGTTAAGGATGAAGCCAAGGTCAAGGAATACGACGTGGACAAGGTTCCTGCAATTGCTGTTGTGGGCGCAAAGGATTATGGCATACGGTATTATGGCATACCTTACGGTTACGAGTTCAGCGGCTTCATTGAAACTATACTTAACGTGTCGAAAGGCGCCACGAACCTAAGCGAAGACACCAAGAGCAAGCTGCAGACACTTGACAAGCCGGCGCATATACAAGTTTTCGTCACTTTGAAGTGTCCGTACTGCGCTATTGCAGGAGGTCTAGCCCACAAGTTCGCTATCGAAAGCGCCATGGTCAAATCCGATGTGGTCGATGTATCCGAATTTCCACATTTGGCACAGAAGTACAGTGTTATGGGTGTGCCAAAGATCGTCATTAACGAACGAACCGAGCTTGTAGGCGCTGTGCCAGAAGCCCAGTTCGTGGCGCACGTGCTTCAAGCAACCAAGCCGCCTAGCATCTACATGTAGGAATCTTGATCTTCAGCGTCTGAGAACGAATCTACCTGCTCGCATTGGATTCTTGCGGTCAACAAGATTGAGCTGAACGTTGCAAGGTGGAACATATGAAAGCTGCCATGTACTACAGCATTGATGACATAAGAATACAGGAAATCCCCAAACCGCAAGTTGGTCTAGGCGAAATTCTTGTTGAAATGAAAACCTGCGGCGTCTGCGGCAGCGACTTGATGGAATGGTACCTGCGCAGTCGTGCGCCCTTAGTCTTAGGTCATGAACCAGCAGGAGTCATCGTCGAGGCAGGAAACAATGTTAAAGGCTTCAGGGTCGGCGACCGAGTCTTTGCACATCATCATGTGGCCGACTTGACATGCTACTACTGCAAGCACGGCGACTACACCCTATGCCCGCAGTTTGCACAAACCCATCTGGAGCCAGGCGGGTTCGCAGAATATTTTAAGGTTCCAGCGCTCAACCTTCAGCTTGACACCCTAAAACTGCCTGAAAAACTGTCTTTCGAAGAAGCTACTCTGATTGAGCCCGTGGGTTGCTGTATACGAGCCCAGAACAAGGTCGGCGTTCAAAAAGATGATAGTGTAGCTGTGGTAGGAGCGGGTCCAAGTGGCATAATTCATGCTATGCTTGCTAAGCTCGCAGGCGCAGCACAGGTTCTTGTCACAGATCTCGTTGAATATCGATTGAGGATGGCTGAACAGCTTGGTGCCGATGTGACCGTTAACGGTCAGAATGAAAACTCTGTTGAACGGGTTAAGCAGGCGACTGACAATAGGGGTGCGGATACAGTCATTGTCACGGCGCCAAATGCGAAAGCAATTGAAGACAGTGTTCAAATGGTTCGCAAAGGCGGCAAAATCCTTCTATTTGCACCAACTCAACCCGACCAATATGCTCGTCTGAGTCCGCATCGTCTTTTCTTCTCAGAAATCACGGTTGTTCCATCTTACTCGGTGTCTCACATTGAGACCAGAAAAGCTCTGCAGCTTATCAGCTCTGGAGCATTCAAGGCAAAAGAGCTAATCACGCATCGGTTTCCTCTCAGTCGGACTCAAGAGGCGTTTCAAACTGCTGCCAAGAGCAAAGAGTGCTTGAAGGTCGTAGTTCTGAACGAAAAATCCAAGTAACTCAAGTTTCCCGTGAATTTGCACAAACAATAATACTCAATCAATGGTTCAATATACCGATTCAGCCACAAATGCCAAAGACGTGATATGCCTTGCCCACAGACAAAATGAAAGCCGCCATGCTTCACGGCGTCAACGATCTTCGAGTCGAAAATGTCGATGTCCCTAGTGTCAGTGATGGCGAATTGCTGGTCAGGGTGAAAGCTTCGACCACGTGCGGAACCGATCTCAAGATCTTCCAGCGGGGCTATGTGAGCGGAGTTATCAAGTTGCCCACAGTTTTTGGTCATGAGTGGGCAGGTGAGATTGCTGAAGTGGGCAAGGGCGTTTCATACTTCGAGAAAGGCATGCGTGTTCGAGGCGGTAATAGTTCACCCTGCCTGCGTTGCTACATGTGTCAACGGGGCAAGTTCAACCTGTGCGAAGATATGATGTGGCTTTGGGGCGCCTACGCTGAATACATCAAAGTTCCTCAGCGCATCGTCACGTTGAACACCCAAGTCGTGCCTGATCATGTAACGTATGCGGAAGCAGCAGTAACTGAGCCTCTTGCCTGCGTTTTGCATGGAGCTGAGGAAGCTGGAGTGAAACTGGGCGACACGGTTGCCATAATTGGTGCTGGACCAATCGGGCTTCTGCATCTTCTAACGGTTAGAAGGATGGGAGCCGGCAAAGTCATAATCAGCGACACTATTGACGAAAGACTCCAAATAGCGCGGAGGCTCGGCGCGGACCACACGATCAACGCCAAACAAGAGGACACCGTGGAAAGGACGAAGGAACTCACTAGTGGCTATGGTGCTGATGTTGTCATAGAGGCTATAGGCATGCCAGCAACATGGGAGCAAGCCTTGAAGATGGTGCGCAAAGGTGGCACGGTGCTTGAATTCGGCGGATGCCCGCCCAACACTGAAATCAGGGTCAGCACCGAGCAACTGCATTATGGAGAAACAACCGTTATGGGCGCTTTTCACACCACACCTGCCCACTTTAAGAAGGCGCTGAACCTGATCGCTTCAGGCACGATCAACGTTAAGCCCTTGATAACGAATCAGATGAAGCTCGGCGACATCAAGCGGGCTTTTGAAATGCTGACCACTTCCAAAACCGACATAAAAATAGCCATATCACCTTAGAGCAGTGCAGACGCAAGGAAGTAGATGCCGAAGCCGATAAGTATCAATCCGAATAGCACCAGGACAATTCTGTAACCCTTGCGATTCACAAACCTAGTGCCTCTTCTCGCCAAATAAGCCGTGCCCATCAACCAAGCATAGTCCATCCAGACATGCGCCACATACATGAGAAGTACACCAGCCCATGAAGCAAACGCTATCGAATCCCAAATGAGCTTCGCACCCGGAACAAGCCACCACAAAATGAAGTAGGGATTCAAGCCTGTGAAAATGGTTCCAATCAAGAAATGGCTCTTGACAGTCCTCTCATCTTCACGTATCTCAACGGGCTTCGAACTCAACGACTCCCGTATCTGCAACAAGCCAAAAACCAAAAGCGCCAACCCACCAGCAACGCCAATCACAAGTTCCACGGCAGGTTCGTTAGCCACACTTAGTAGACCAAGAGCCAAAACAATAACCAAACTGAATTCAACGGCAGTGTGCCCAATCGCAAACAGAAATCCACTTTTGGCGCCCGATTTGGTGCCCTCCGTGATGTTTTTTACGAATAACGGTCCAGGCGCTAACGCTCCGGAAGCAGTGACTCCAATTACTTCGGCAATGAAGGTTAGGATGTCCACGAAAGACTAAGGCGTGGAATCATCATAATTAAGCTATTCTCAATAGTCAAGCGTCCGATCAAACAGTTGTTGTGACACTCACCTTTCTAATGATAGCAATTATACAAGATCTTGCCAATTCTACACATCTCGCCTGCAACATTCTGCTTGATAGCTTAAACTTTCAAGATCTCAACATGGTTGCAGATGCAGCAACATATACACGTGCATATTCTCCACATGTTAACCACTGAATAAAGGATTCATGGCACATTCCTCAACGAGGAACAGAAACATTGCCGAACAAATTCAAGTGGGAACAAACTGAAGGTCAAGAACCATTTAACCGCAGAGTTAAAGGCGCATTCCATCAAACCCAGTCTCTTCGACCACGACTGCAACTCGCAATCAGTCGAATAGAAGCACAATCTCAAAAACTGGACCAGACTTCTCGACGGCTTGCTGAACGCGACAAGACATTGTTCGCCAAAATCGTGGAAGCTTACCAGAAACACGATGTGCAACATGCTAACGTGTTCTCCAGCGAACTGGCAGAAATCCGAAAAACCGAGAAAACAGTGATGCACGCAAGACTTGCACTAGACCAAATAACCCTGAGACTCAAAACAGTAAGCGAACTAGGCGACATGGTAGGCGCCCTCGCACCCATCGTAGGCGTACTAGGAGGCATCCGAGGCGCAATCGTTGGAGTCTTGCCTGACGCTGGCAAAGAACTTGAACAAATCGGAACCATGCTCAACGGAATAATAATGGACGCTGGACAAAGCAGCGGACTAACACTGAACTTCGACAATGCAAACGAAGACGCCAAAGGCATACTAGCAGAAGCAGCAACCGTAGTCGAACAAAGAATGAAAGACAAATTCCCAGACCTACCAGGCACAACACCAACAAGCACAGACAAGACACAGGGCAAGACCTAGCTTCCCATCTCAACCTCCATAATCACCATTAGCTCTGCCCAGTTCCCACGTAAGGGTCCAATTGTCATGTTAGGTTTTTCACTTGATGGGCGGAGGTTCCTTTGTATCTCTGAGCGCATCTTCGTTTGTCCTTGGTGCTTCTTGTTGCGGCCCATCTTAGAAGGGGAATGATTGATTTCCTAAGTTCTGATCCGTCTTCCGTAAGCGAGTATTCTACACGTGGAGGTATCTCCGCAAAAGATTCTCTGTTGATTAAGCCTTCAGCTTGGAGCTCCTTCAGCGTGTCGGACAGGGTTTTCGGACTGATTCTCCCCAGCTCTTCGATCAGGTTGTTAAATCTAAGCCTGCCCTTATTGCCGATAGCGTTGACGATCAACAGCGCCCACTTCTTGCTTATGACGTCAATGACACCCTCGAGCGGGCAGAAGCAAATGTAATCGCTTTTTTTGTGCATCTTGCTGGCTTTCCTCACGCATAGTTGCTACTTCACTATAAACTTGATAGTTTAAATACTTTCCTTTTGATACTTTTTAGTCGCGACAGAAAAGAGGTGAATCACAAGAATGTGTTGCCAATGCGGTTGCGGCTGTGGGTCACAACATCATGGAGAAGGGCGCGAAGAAGGACATGGACATGGTCATGATAGGAGATTCCTGACCAAAGCAGAGAAAGCTGAGAAGTTAAGGAGCTACGCGGAAGAGCTAAGAAAAGAACTCGCAGCTGTCGAAGAGCACATCAAAGAACTGAAAAGCTAAAAGACATCACTCAGGATATGTCTTCGACTGATGCTTTCCTCTCTCTTTTTATTGAACATAGAACATGTTCAGTCTGGAATGAGGTTTGAATTATGTCTCCAGAAAGTGCCGTTAAAGTTTCAAATCTGACAAAATATTATGGAGACCTTTTGGCTGTAGACCATGCAAGCTTTGAAGTCTGTAGAGGTGAGTTCTTTGGTTTACTCGGTCCTAATGGTGCTGGCAAGACCACAACGATTCGCATGCTTACCGGACAAACTAGACCCACATCAGGTAATGCAGTAGTGGCAGGGTCTGACATTGCCCACCAACCTATTAAGGCGAAAGAACGCGTTGGAGTTGTGCCTGAAGTTTCCAACCTCTATGATGAAATGAGTGCTTGGGACAACCTGATTTTTACAGCTCAACTTTATGATGTGCCCAAGGATGAAAGGGATAAGCGTGCGAAGGAACTTCTTGAGCTTTTTGGACTTTATGAGAGACAAAAGGATCGTGTGGGCGTCTTTTCCAGAGGGATGAAAAGGCGCTTAACAATAGCCGCTGCCTTGATTCATAGGCCCGACATACTCTTCTTGGATGAGCCAACCACAGGCTTGGATGTTCAAAGCGGGAGAATGATTCGAAATCTGATAAAGGAGCTGAACGAGAGTGGCACAACCATTTTTCTCACAACTCACTACATCGAAGAAGCCGATCAGCTCTGTCAACGAGTTGCCATTATCAATCAAGGCAAAATAATCGCTGTAGACAATCCTGAAAAGCTCAAGGCCACCATAGAGGAGCACCACATCATCGAAGTCTCCTTTAGCCCAGTCAAAGACCTAAACGACAAGCTCAGAAGCCTGAAACACGTAAGCAGCGTTTCACGAGTTGGCGACAAATTCAGGCTTCATGCCGAAGACGCATCTGAAGTCGTCCCGATACTCATCGATTTTGGCAGAGAGAACAACTTGAGGATCATGTCGATCAACACGTTGAAACCAAGCCTTGAAGACGCCTTTGTCCAGATCACGGGACTAAGTCCTGAAGTGATGGCTACTGAGAAAGATCAAGTTAGAAGAGAAAAAAGCGCGAGCGTTGGATAGAACATGAGCAAAAGCATAATCAAGGCAGTTCACATAGCCAAGAAAGACGCAAAAATATACTTTTTCAAATGGCCAAACATCACATTCGGGCTCTCTCTACCAGCAATAATCTATCTGGCTTTCTCTGTCGGAAAACCAACAGAAATCTCCTCAACCGTATCCGGCCTTGTGGCGATGGCGGCGCTTTTTGGCGCAGGCGCAATTCAATCTGTTGCACTGCCACTGGAAAGAGCGACAGGAACCTTCGACAGATTGCTGACAGCACCAGTCTCGTTGACTACAATAGTAATCGGCAAGGCATTAGGCGGTCTCTTTTTTGGAATTGTTCTATCAATAGCGTATTCGTTGATTGTCATACCGTTCTCGGGAACTACTCTCACAAATCCATTCCTCTTCACCTTTGGAGTTGTACTTTCGGCATATGCATTCTCAGCATTAGGCGTATGCATCTCCGCGCCCTTTAGAGATATACCAGAAGCCATGCCCCCTGCAACCCTCATCCGCGTTGCGATGGTTTTCTTGAGCGGAGTACTTATCCCAGTTGCGACATTGCCGAGCTTCCTTCAAACAATAGCCCATTTGCTTCCACTCACATACGCCGTTGACATGTTACAACAAGCGATGACCGGTCAAATCGCGGCTCAACTGCTTCTCCTAGATGCGCTAGCCCTTGTAGCATTCTCTTTCTTCTTCTCTGTAATCGCGGTCTTGATACTAAGAAGAACGCTTCATTGAGGGGCATCTGAGGGAATCCTTTGACAGGATCTGAGGCAACAAGTGATTGGGTCAATGGCTTTGTCAAAGCACTTTACATTGCTAGGAAAGATGCAAAAGTCTATTATTTCAAAGCTCCAAATTTCACTTACGGTTTGTTAATGCCTGTTTCACTGTTTCTTGCATTCTCACTCGCTGGTCAAATCGACTCGGCGTTGATAGTCTCAGGGTTGGTTTCTCTAGTAATCTTATTCGGAACTACCTCAATCGAAGCCGTAGCAGTCGTCCTTGAGAAGCAGACGGGAACATTCGAAAGATTGCTTGTGGCACCGATTTCGTTCTTAGCAATACTCTTGGGAAAAGCACTTGCTGGCTTCCTCTTTGGAGTGATCCTTGCTACTGTGATCCTTGTCCCCTTGACTCTTGTTTCTGGCACCGCCATGGCAAATCCTGTGCTGGTTTTCGTCGCTATCGCTTTTTCCGCATTGACTTTTTCAACGCTTGGTGTCTTGGTTTCTGCCTATGCCAAATGGGTTCCTGAGGCTCAAATGCTCTCCAATTTTCTGCGGTTTCCCATGGCTTTCCTCTCTGGAACTTTTGTTCCGTTGGAACTTATGCCATCTCAGTTACAGGTTGTTAGTCGTTTCTTGCCTCTCACGTATTCTGTTGAGGCTCTGAGGTTGTCTATGAACGATTCTGCGGTCAATATCAATTATTTCTTAGATATTCTCGCCATGATTCTGTTTTCCTCTGCGCTCCTGATACTTGCGACAAAAGTGCTTCAGAAAAGGCTTCAATGACTCCGGATTCTACTGTCGCTTGTGGATCCAACCGTAGTCCAAATAGATCTTTCTTGTTTCATCGGATGTCAGAAAGTCGATGAATTTCTGAGACAACTCCGCATCTTTGACGTAAGAAACCATGGCAATCACCGTGCTCCGGAAAACCTGAAGATCAGAAGGCAGTTCAATCACTTCGCACGTATCTGGCCACACAGATTGAAACGCGTTCCAACCGAATATAGCGTCAACTTCGCCTTGATGAATCAAAGCCATAAGGGAGCCACATGCATCAGCATGATGCGTGATATTTCGCCTAATCTGGTCAGTTAGTCCAGCCTTGCTCGCAACGTCATCCCACACACCCTTCAAACATCCATCAACGGCGATTCCAATCCGAACATTCTCTCTGCACAAGTCGCTCAACGAGGCAATCTTGGCTGGATTTCCCAGAGGAACAATTATTACTGATCTGCGAAAGCCCATGCTTCTTCTTGAGCCTTTGACTATTAATCCACGGTCTTCTGCTTCATCCAAAATGTATTCTGCCCCACACGAAATGATGTCACCCGCCTTCGACACAGCAATCGCAGCCAAAAGGTTGCTTGGTTTTCCCACAATCAAATTACACCGTATTCCAAATTTGCTCTCGAAAACATCAATAGCCTTCTGAAGAGGCGGAGCAACTGCTCCAGCAGAATAGACCCGAAGCTGGAACGTTTCTGAGGTCAATTGTACACAATCACCAAATTTCCAATGTATGGCGCCACATAAAGCCCTTTATACAACTCCCTTCAAGCGAAAAACCGTGGCATAGCTTAACTTAACAGCAAGAAAATGCAGTAGTCCACTAAACACGCGGCGCAGACTAGCAATTCTTAACCAAGTCACCTCGGTATCATTACCGGTTCTAAGCAAGAGTTAATAACATCTGAAACAGAACACGCACATCCAAGAAGTTGTTGTAACAGACCTACCAGAGTCAACAACAACTACTGAAACAGCCTACTGCCCATGTCACTTGTTGTTGACACTATAGAGCAGTTGGGCATCAACACCCACACAGCCACAAACGAACAGACTGCGCCTCCGTGTTCAAGTTCAACTGTCCAAAGCAGCCCACAGTCGTGGTATCAAGCTCGTTGATGTCACCGGGAACACACTGACGACGACGCGTACACAGCTTTTCGCTAAAACATGATAAAAGAAGGAACAAGGAATTTGGATTGCCTTCTTCTGAAATTTGCTTTCTTGAAGAGCCACCTATCAACATAGGCAATGCGCACCACAACCAACATGAAAACGCACCACAAACAACATAGAAGCGCACCACAAAACACGATCAAACAGGGACAGAAACACCATACGGAACAGCAAACAGCGCCATAGAAACAAACAGAAAAAGCAGGCTTTCACTCTGAAAATTTTTTTCCAGACTCGTACTACATACTGTTCAGAAAGAGTTTATAGTAACATACGGGGCTATTGCTACGTTATTGCTGGAAAAGCACCATGGTCAAATACATCTTCATAACAGGCGGCGTGCTTTCCTCAGTCGGAAAAGGCGTTCTCACAGCATCCATCGGCAAAATGCTCCAAACCAGAGGCTACAAAGCCACAGCCATCAAAATCGACCCATACGTAAACGTAGACGCAGGAACCATGAACCCATACATCCACGGCGAAGTCTACGTCACAGACGACGGAGGCGAAACCGACCTCGACCTAGGCACATACGAACGATTCCTCAACCTAGACCTCTGCAAACACAACAACATCACAACCGGACAAGTCTTCCAAACAGTAATAGAAAAAGAACGAAAAGGCGACTTCCTAGGCAAATGCGTCCAAATAATCCCCCACGTAACAGACGAAATCAAAAGAAGAATCCGATACGTAGCCAAAGAATCCAACTGGGACGTTGTTTTATCTGAATGCGGCGGAACAGTAGGCGACATCGAAAGCCTACCCTTCCTAGAAGCCATACGCCAAATGCGCCTAGAAGAAGGATACGAAAACACACTATACGTACACGTCGCATTAGTGCCCATACTCAGCGTCACAGGCGAAATGAAAACCAAGCCCCTCCAACACAGCGTCAACGAGCTACGCAGAATAGGTATCCAACCAGACATGATTGTAGCCCGGTGCGAAAAAATGATCAGCAAAGACGCAGCCGCAAAAATCGCCCTGTTCGGAACCATACCTGAAAACGCTGTTTTCTGTTCTCACCACGCACCCTCAGTTTATCAAGTGCCGACAATCTTGGATCAGCAGGGCATGGGCAGCTACGTCTGCAAGCGACTGCAACTCAAAGAACGCAAACCTGACTGGAATAGTTGGACCGAGTTCGTTGATTCCGTGCTCAACCCAAAATCTGAAGTTAGAATCGCCTTTATCGGCAAGTACATCGGACTCGTTGACAGCTACGTGAGCATGAACGAAGCACTAGGCCACGCCGGAGCCGCCTGCCAAACCAAGGTGTCAATAGACTACATTCAGGCTGAAACCCTTGAACGCGACTCTGACGCAGTCAAATGCCTGAAAAACTACGACGGAATCTTCATTCCATATGGATTCGGACCCAGAGGCACAGAAGGAAAAATCAACGCAGTACGCTATGCCCGAGAAAATAACGTGCCATTTCTCGGAATATGCTTAGGCTTCCAACTAGCCGTCGTGGAATTTGCCCGCAACGTCTGCAAACTTGAAGACGCCAACAGCACAGAACTCGACCCAGAAACTCCCCATCCCGTAATCGATCTAATGCCAGAACAGAAAAACGTGGAAAACAAAGGAGCAACAATGCGTCTAGGAGCTCACAAAATAATGATAACAGAGGACACAATTGCCTGCCAATTATACCGTTCAGAAACCATTTTTGAACGTCATCGCCACCGCTGGGAAGTCAACCCAAAATACATGGACAACCTGAACAAGAACGGAATGATATTCTCCGCAAAAAGCGAAGACCGACGAAGAATGGAGATACTCGAATTGCCAGACAGATTCTTCTTCTTTGCCTCTCAATTCCACGGCGAATTCAAAAGCCGACCAGGCAAACCCGACGGCGAATACTACGGCTTCATCAAAGCCTGCTTGGACAGAAAACTTGGAAAAACCAAACCATTGCTGGAGCCAGAAATTGCCAGATAACACCAGCCCACACTTGCGAAGAACATAAAACATGACCATTCGTCATTACAGTGTTCACTGGCGCTCGGTGTAGAGAAAAATGGGTGAGGAAGGAGGATTTCCTCTTAAGAGGACAGGAGTCGTCATCATTGCCGCAGGCTTGTTCCTGTTTCTTCTCTACCTCTACTTCTTCGTGCCATTCGGAGGCTTCTTAGCCGACATACAGAAAGCAAATCTTTTCTATTACTCGCTAGCCTTTGGCGCAATGCTTCTAAGCGCAGTTTTCTACTCAATCGCATGGCAACGCCTGCTACATATCTTATCCGTCAAAAGCTCATTCCTCAAGGCTTTCCAAATCGTCTGGGTCGGCGGCTTCGTTGACCTCTTGGTTCCAGCAGAATCCATAAGCGGAGACATATCCCGAGTCTACTTAATGTCCAAAGAATCAAGCGAAGACGCCGGCAAAGTCGCAGCCTCCGTAATAGCACACCGCGTACTAAGCACAACAATAACGCTAGGCGGTCTCATAATCAGCTCCATATACTTTGCAGTCATGTACAAGCCTCCAATGCTCATTGTCGAGTTTGTAAGCCTCATCGGAATAGGCACCTTGATAACCTTGGCATTGATATTCTATTTCAGCAGAAAAAGACAAGCAACAACAAAAATCGCTGACTGGCTAGTCGGATCACTAGCTCGTCTTTCTAGGGGTCGCTGGAAATTCGAGCGCTTGAAGCATTCCGCTGAGAAGTTGCTTAAAGCATTCCACGACGGAATCGATACACTGATTGCACAGAAAAGCCGCCTAATCCTGCCAGTTTCCTTATCGATTCTCGCTTGGGCACTAGACCTGTTGATCTCAGTTCTCGTGTTCAAAGCTTTAGACGCCTTTCGCTCCTTCAGCCTAATAGCAGTTGTTTACTCGATCAGCGTCACCATCCAAGCGATTCCTATTGGAGTCCCGGGGGAAATCGGGGTCCTCGACATCGTCATGACGAGCCTCTACGGCTTGCTGGGGGTCGATATCACAACAGCCGCCGTCGCCACCATATTGATACGCATCATCACATTATGGCTACGTCTACTCATAGGCGGGCTAACAGTGCAATGGCTAGGCATAAAGGGCTTCAAGCCACCAAGCACAACAGCTTAGAATTTGCGACACTCAGAAACTGCTAGTTTCAAGGATCTTCTTAACAGCCCGAAGGAATTGAGCAGCTGGTGCACCATCCACAATTCTATGATCGTACGCTAAGCTTAGCTGCATCATAGGTCTCACAGTTACTTCTCCGTTAACGGCAACAGGCTTTTCGACAACTCTGCCAACTCCAAGAATAGCAGTTTCAGGCGGATTAATGATCGGAATAAACACGTCAACGTCGTACATGCCCAGATTCGTAATAGTAAAGGTTCCTCCAGTC
>Ga0224495_10002351_pt1 | contig 12376 bp, 12 predicted proteins | sample SF_Jul11_sed_USG_FD_168128 | JGI IMG/M metagenome (GOLD analysis project Ga0224495, IMG submission 168128) | Sediment microbial communities from San Francisco Bay, California, United States - SF_Jul11_sed_USGS_4_1 | ecosystem: Environmental > Aquatic > Marine > Sediment | place: USA: California... | reverse complement strand
CGCTTCGCCATGTAGGCTGGAAGAAAGGTGAGCGAACCAGTGAAAGAGAAACTGTGCATCATGTTGGCAAGGTAGAGGAGGATTAAGGGTAGGGAGAAATAGCTCTTCATCATCCCCGAGACAGATCTTTTTCCATGGGAGGCCTCACCTTTTTTCATCTCTTCTCTCGGGGACATGTTGACGAAAAGAGACCAGAGGGCGAGAGCAACCCCCGGGAGAACAAAGAGGAGAAAGGCAAGTCGCCAACCAAGGGAGGAAGCGATCAGCCCCACAATAAAAGGAGTCGCCGCCAGCCCGATGTTCCCTGCCGACCCGTGAATCCCAAGTGCCCGTCCATATTCCCGCACCGCGGAGGTGATCAGGGAGTTGACCCATGGATGATAAATGCTACCAAAAGCACCGAGCAGCGCCAGTCCTGCGGTGAAGAGGATCAGGGTCTGAGAGAGGGCCACCACGATTAACGACAGGCAGCATCCCAAGAAACAAAACAGATAGAGCTTCTTGGGGCCTAGGTAGTTGTAAATCATTCCGCCCGGGAGGGCTCCCAATCCATAAGCAAGGGTCATGATATTTCCAATCACCCCGAGCTCCAGATATCCCAAGGAAAACTCCTTCTGTAGAAGAAGGAGGACCGCGGGAAAGATAATCATGTTCCCGTGAGTGAGGGCATGAGAGCATCCCGTCAGTGCAACGATCTTTTTCTCTTTACGATCCATCATAGCGCTTCCGGTCTTTCTTATCACGAATGAAGCTCCCGAGCGATTTCAGAAACCAGATTGGCCGTCCCGCTAAGGTTCAATTGTCACCCAACCACATTTTCGCCGAGACTGGACTTGGTCGTAAGCTCAGTCGAACGAAAGTCTCGGCTCTCCGCGCAGCTGTCCGGTTCTTTGTATGAACGAACACGGCTTGTCATATCGTTTTGAGAATCTCTCGAATGAGAGAGCCTACCCGATCCAACGTCAATTGTTAACTTACTTTTATAAAAAATTAAAGGGCAGGCAACTCTTACAAAAAGTACCTGCCCCTTTTTCTGTTTTCAGCATTAAGCCCTTCAGTTTACTATCAGATCCTTTTAAATCGTCAATAAAATCCCGCCTTCATTTTTTTAATTTCCGCAATACGTTTCTTTAACCGTCCCTTTTCGAGAAGCTGAGGCACACTTATTTTCTTCGCCCCTCTTCTTTTTCTTTCAATGGGTCTGATTTTCATCAGCTCAAACGATTCAATTTATGCTTCATCTATTTCACTGATGTAGAAATGTAAGTTTCCAGCTTCTCCATTATGAGCGATGGCTTTTCTCCCCCAATTTAATATGGATTCCGCAGTAATTCTTTCGGGATTTTTTCTTCTCTCTTTCAATATCCCAATAAAAAGATCTCTTCCCATCTCATCCCGGTAGTAAAATTCATAAATAAGCATTTGCCTGTCACCCCCACCTGTGAACCTGTCAGGTTCAAGGCGGTCCCTGTGCCCTACGTGGTTCAGAGCTGTGCTCTATTTTCAATATCGTGCGTGAGACCAGGATGTTGAACCAGAGTAAGGACGGCAATGAAGCTGGATTGTTTTGTAGAAACCTTCTGGAAATTTCCGTTCATGAATTTCTCCAGCAGGTTTATGGGTTAGGTTCTTAAGTCAACCTAGAGAAAATGGAAGGTCTGAATTTTAGTGGGAGTATATGGTTGTCGCATGGAAAAGTCAACTGGAAAATGGAGGAGCAGGACAGAAACCGAGAAAGGGTTTGGCTGTTTGGCAATGGACATTTTGGCAAGAAAGTAACAATTCTTGCCCCATTTTTTTGCTCAACGGTTCTAGAAAATTCTTATATATCAAGAAAAGGCTATTAATGTTAACCGATTAAGAGTCCCTAAGAAACCCGTTTGAATGGCAGGATAATTGCAAAGTCCACTCGAGCAATTTAGACGCGAGCTATGGTGTTGTCATACTCGCGAAAGCGGGTATCCAGGTTGATCTTCCGAACACTTCGTTCTGGATTCCTGCTTCCTCAGGAACGACAATCAAGTGAAAATAGAAATTGAAATCGACCCGTTTCACGAACCCTTCGCTTTCATAGTGAGCGAGGATTCTGCTGGTGGAAAAAAGATAGAAGGAGAGAAATGATATGAGGGCAATCCTTTTCAAGAAGGTCCTCATAAAGAGCATCACACTCCTCCTCTCGGTATTGGTCTGGGGGCAACCCGCGTTGGGTTGCGATGATTGGCGGCGGGATCGGACATGCGATTTAAGACCTGAGATCCAAGAGGTGTGTGGCGACTTTGATATCGACCGGGTCCTTATTCTTTTTAAGGACGAGTAAGCTCCACTTTCAGTCGTTTCTTCACAGCTCGATCGACATAGAGCGTGCCACGGTCCTGGTGAACCGGATGGATCTCTGAGTCTTCCACGATGGCGCTCTGTTCCGGAACGGTAGCATCCCGCTTTCTTCCACGTCAAAATCCACATGTTCCCACCGCCCCTGCGGATTCCGTTTCACCTTAACTCTTGTGGCCGTTTTGATTCCGTAGCCGAAGATAGAAATGGCAGGAACACCCCAGTGTGTACCGAGCTGCTTCCTGAATTCACGGGCCGTTCTTAACAGTGGTCGTTGCTTATCGGAGAGCAAGTCGATCGATTGCTTCCTTTGATCCTCCGCACACGAGTAAAACAGTGTCAAAACCATCGAAGCTCCCCGCCTCTGCCTAACGGTCCCCTGCCTACCGGCAGGCAGGCGGTCCCGACTGGGGGCGGGGCAGGCATGCTGCCAGGACGAGGCGGGTTTCGGCCCACCGCTGGAAAGATCAAAAGATTGCCAGGTTAGACCCGTGTTCCCCGACTCCTTTTTTCGTAACCCGTCGCCCCCAGGTGTTTTTGAAGCTCCCCGCCCATCCCGTTAGGACGGGACAAGCACGGCGGGGGCTTCCCGGGCACGAAGTGGCGAACAGAATGTGAGCAAAGGAAATTTCATTCTGATTGTGCCCCTTGACCCCGCCTATCCCGCTAGGGCGGGACGGGGCACTTGCCGGTCAAAATCCGGCGGGGATGCTGAAAAAGTCTTAAGGGCGTGAACCTTTAAGATTTTGAGATAAGGAACCTCTGCGTTTTCGGCGCTCGTATTCACTCTGAACGAATGTTGCCCATAAAACTCCAGCGATACGCTTCATAAAACTTTGGAAGTATTCCCCCCGGATCGGCCGCCATGACCACGCCTCAGTGACGGGTTGCTTTTTTTCATAAAATGTTATTGCCAAAGCGGGTCATTTTGGAGTAAAAGAAAATGGTTAGAGAAAAGAAATGGTCATCTCTGAGAGCAAAGATTATTTGGACCTCAAGGCTGTTGTCTTCCTTTTCATCCTGACCCTCCTTTGGGGTTTCAACTTTTCTACTATCAAATATTTGAATCAAGGGATATCTCCAGTCTTCGCTTCTACGCTAAGGTCAATCATCGCTTCCGTTTTCGGAGTGGCCTACTGTTTCTGGAGAAGGGAGAAGCTATTTCATACGGACATCAGGCTTTTCCATGGATTGATGGTGGGCCTCTTATTTGGACTGGAATTCGCCTGTATTTACTTCGGCATGCTCTACACCGATGCAGCCCGGTCCGTCGTCTTTGTCTATCTGAGTCCCTTCGTCGTTGCGGTGGGAGCTCATTTCTTCCTAAAGGGAGATCGGTTAACGTTGCTTAAAATGATGGGTCTCATTCTGGCCTTCGCCGGCATCGTAACCGTTTTTGGTGGGAGACCGAAGACAGCCAAAACCACGATGATCTTCGGAGATCTTTTGGAGATTACGGCAGCCTTCCTATGGGGGGCGACCACCCTCTACATTAAGAAATTCATGGCAGAGAAAGTCCAACCCATCCATACCTTCCTTTATCAACTCTTCTTTTCCATCCCTATTCTCTTGGCGGTGAGCCTCATCCTTGAGCCCAAATGGATTATCAAGATCGATGTATCGATCGTAGCCCTGCTCATCTATCAATCCGTGATTGTCGCCTTCATGAGTTACTTCATCTGGTTCAAACTGATTCATGAATATTCCGTAAGCAGACTGTCGGCCTTTACCTTCTTTACCCCTGTCTTCGGGGTTCTCTTTGGAATTCTCTTCCTCAACGAGGAATTGACCCTTTCGTTGATGGTGGGCCTGCCGATGGTTTCCCTTGGGATTTTTTTCGTCAACTGGAGGAGAAGAGCAACCCCATCATTGTAGGGAGGAGGTTCGATCATGCCCATTGGAATCTTTATTGCCCTTTTCGGTTATCTCTTAGGTTCGGTTCCTACCGGCCTCCTTCTTGCTAAGTGCTTTTCCAAAGTCGATCCCAGAAAAATGGGAAGCAAAAATATCGGAGCGACCAATATCTTCCGGACAGCCGGAAAGGGATTGGGTATCCTCACCCTTGTGGGAGACGTGCTGAAAGGAATGATTCCAATCACGATCGCCATGGAGTGGGGTCTCACGGATCAGTGGGGCCTGTCGCATCATGTGTGGATAGGGATTACGGGATTGAGTCCTTTCCTCGGACACATCTTTCCTCTTTTTCTCGGCTTTAAGGGCGGAAAAGGGGTTGCCACGGCTCTGGGCGTCTATCTTCCGATCTCGTTCACCTCTGTTCTCATTGAATGTTTTGTCTTTCTGGGGATTGTGTGGAGGTGGAGGTTCATTTCTCTCGGATCGATCACTTGCGCATTAACGATCCCCATTTTCATTGCTTTTTTCCGGAGTGATTCCCAGGCCTACTTTATTCTGAGCGTCATCATCGCTGCCCTGATCCTCTACCGTCATCGGGAAAATATCGTCAGACTTCTTCAGGGCACGGAAAACAAGTGGAAGGCATGAGCGAATTCGGACTGCGGAGTGCGGAATTCGGAATATGACTGGAAATTCAAGAAGAGATTGCAAATTGCTCCTGCCTGCCGGCAGGCACGGATTGAAAAATAAGAATAGAAGATTAAGGATTCAAAATTCAGAATTTAAAATTGATGAAATCGGAAAAAGTCCACCCGCCTATCATTGCGAGAAGCGTAGCGACGAAGCAATCCCACGAAATCAAGCACTAAGCCAATGCGAGATTGCTTCGCTCCGCTCGCAATGACTACTTAGGGGGCTTTTTACCAGACCATCATAATTAGAATTGATGCTTAAAGTTTCTTAAGGGCAGATCTCATTCTTTTTTCTTTTTTGGAAAGCATCCGGGATGGGCCTTTTTTTTTCTCCCTAGTCCTTTCCTCTTCATCTTGGAAATCTTTCTCACCCTTCATCAAGGTGTTCTCCATCCTTTCCTTGAATTGATCTGATGGAATAACCGCAACAGCCATCCTCTCAGCATATCTCGAGATCTCACGGTCCGAAGTGACGACCGTAGCTCCTGATCCTTTCTCTCTCACCAGCCGCTTGATCACTTCATCCGCCTTTTCTCCCAGTTTCGAGAAGACCGACTCAATCCCCTTTTTCCTCTCCCTCTTCTCCGTAGACCAGCCCCCTTGCCACCCGTCAAAAACCACGGTGATTTCCATCTGTCTAAGGCTACGGTAGGCGGAGAGCTGATCGACGAGGCGATCGCGTTCCCTTTGGAGTTGTATTGGATTTAATGAGACAAGGGTGCGGTCGGCATGAAGGAGGTTATAACCATCGATGATGAGATGCATTCCCATTGCGGATCGGGGATTGCGGAATGCGGATTAGATCTTAAGAAATCCGAAATCCGCATTCCGAATTCCGAAATAGATCTATCAGAGATAGTCGAGCCACTCCTTAAATTCTGGGTTTTTTCCTCTGACGATTTCGAAGAAGGCTGCCTGAAGCTCCTTGGTGATTGGGCCAGGTTTTCCCTCACCGATCTTTCGATCGTCCACTTCCCGGATGGGTGTCAATTCAGCAGCGGTTCCAGTGAAAAAGGCTTCCTGCGCCGTGTAGAGTTCATCTCTTGTGAATCGTTCTTCTATCAGAGGGATCTTTTTGGACTTAGCGATCTGAATGACCGTATCCCGTGTAATTCCGGAAAGGATCGAAGTGAGCGGAGGGGTCTTCAACGTCCCTTTTCGCACCATGAAGATGTTTTCACCCGTCGCCTCGGAGACATAACCTTCCGTATCAAGCAACAAAGCTTCATCGTATCCCATCTTCATCACTTCCCTTTTGGCCAGTACAGAATTGGCATAATTTCCACAGATCTTTGCTTTCGTCATCATCACATTGACATGATGGCGCGTATAAGAAGACACCTTAACCCGAATTCCTTTTTCCAATGCCTCCTCCCCAAGATACGCTCCCCACGGCCAGGTGGTGATGGCCACACGCGTTGGATTATCTCCGGGGTAGACTCCCATGACCCCTTCTCCGATTAAAACGATCGGTCGGATGTACCCCTCTTTCAATTTATTAACCCTTACCGTCTCTTTACAGGCTTCCACCATTTCCTTCTTCGTAAAGGGCATTCGAATATCCCCGATGTGGGCTGAATCGAAAAGGCGGTCAATATGGTCTCTCAATCGAAAGATTGCAGATTTTCCATCATGGCAGAGATAACACCGGATCCCCTCAAATACACCTACCCCATAATGAATCGTGTGGGTCAGGATGTGGACGTTGGCTTCTTCCCATGGGATCAATTTTCCATCCATCCAAATCTTTTCCACTTTCTGAACCATAATTCCGTACCTCCATAGAAAAATATAGCGATTCTATACCCTATTTTTTAGGATTTGTCAAAAAGAATTCTATGCGGATTCTATGCGGTTAGGTCATTACCGAAGAAGATCTTCCCGTCGTCTCATCAGTCCCAAAGGAACTTTGATTGATCATGTTCAAATAAGATAAAGGCAACCGCTTCACGCAACAGTCTAATAGATGATATTGTAACAGGAAATCTAAATCTTCTTCTGAGGATGTTCTTTCTGGAGGGTTTGGTCTAATTGATCCAGTATGTTATCAATAAGACGATACTGGGCCTTCAATGCACTGAGAAGTTCCTTGGAAGTCGCATCTTTTTCTTTCACCGTCGAGGAAGTTTTAAACCTTCCCTTGTGTTTTCCAGATCGACTTTGAGCTCGGATATAACCTTCTTCTAATAAACGAGAAAAATGGTCGCTGATGTCGTCTCCGCTCCATTTTCCATTCGGTTTATACCATTTGTACAGCCAGCTGCACATACCGATGATCGCGAAGACGAGGAGTTTGGGAGGATAGACATCCTTGATCAACCCCTTCTTCACCCCTTCCTGAACAGTGTTTTCGACAATTTCGTTATACTGCTTCTTCCATTCGAGGACCTTCTTGTAATACTTGCTGGAGAGCTCGTTCTCCATGCTGAAAAAGATGAAAAACATGGGCAAATTCTTGATGAGGACGTGGTTGATATGTCCCCAAATGATGTGTCTCAGCTTTTCATCAGGAGAGAGATGAGAGACGGTTACCTTGCTTATCTGTTTAAATGCAGAATCAAAGACCTGTCGGTAGATGATGAAAAGCAATTCTTCTTTGCTCTCGATATAATGGTAGATAGCGGGTTTGGTAATTCCCAACTCCTTTGCGATATCATCAAGGGAGGTGGCTCGGTAGCCTTTTTCATGGAAAAGGACAGAGGCTTTATCAATGATGATCTGTAGGCGAGAATCTTTGGGAAAATCATGAAATGATTTTAACATAATTTCTCACCTTTCCCCTTTTATCCAATCGTTTGGGTGGATAAATTCACCTGTCAAAAAGAAGGCCTCCTATCCACCCGCCTTCTTCTGATTCAAAGGACGGATGGATTCCTGTGGGCTGTCTTTTATAAAACGGCTCAGGACCTCTTCTACAGCGCTATAGGGATCGATTTCGCCGCCGGCTATTTTCTCCAGGTACCTTCGCCTTAATCCCGTTCCCTTAAGGCCATGAAAGATCGCCCTTTCGATCTCATCTTTCAGCAATACGGCTCCTTCCTTCTCCGCTCTTTTAAAGGCGAATTTGGACAAGCCTTCCCCTGTTCTCAAATAAGCTTGATGTTTCTCAATCTCATTCATCAATTCCTCAATTCCTTCGCCCTTTGAGGCAGAGGTAGATACGATTGGGGTGGACCACCCCTCTTCTGCCGGTGAACGAAAACGGAGGGCCGTTTCGAGATCGAGCAAGGCCTTCTCCTTCCCTGGCAAATCGGTCTTATTGAGGACAATGATATTTCCGATCTCCATGATTCCAGACTTCATGGCCTGGATATCATCACCCATGTCGGGCGTCAGAACGAGAAGGCACGTCTGGACGATCTGGGCAATCTCAATCTCATCCTGCCCCGTTCCCACGGTTTCCACCATAACCACCTGTTTCCCCATCGCCTCCAAGACCCGCATCGTATCCAAGGTGCTCCGAGCCAATCCCCCTAAATATCCCCGAGTCGCCATGGACCTCATGTAAACCCCGTCGTCCCGGGTGTGGCTCATCATGCGCACACGGTCTCCTAAGAAGGCTCCGCCCGTAAAAGGACTGGAAGGGTCTACGGCAATGACCCCAACGGTCTTTCCTTTCTTTCGAAAAGCGGTGATGAGACAGGAAACCAGGCACGATTTACCGACCCCGGCAGGTCCGGTAATTCCAAGAGAAACAGCTTTCCCCGTTCCGTAGAAGAGGAGTTTGAGGACATTCCGGGCAATCTTCTCTTTGTTTTCAATCGCCGAAATCAACTTCGAGGCTGCTTTTCGGTCACCCCTCCTGACTTTTAGCGCCCATTCTTTGGCTTCCATGGAAATTAAACTCTTACATTATCTTTGACAAATTTGACGATGGGTTCGGTCAAAGACCCGGCAACGAAGACCTCATCGACGCCCATTTTCTTAAGGGTGGAAATGTCCTCCACGGGAATGACACCACCGGCAACGAATAAGACATGATCTAAATTTGCCTTTTTCATCTCATCGACGATCTGAGGCGTATAGATTAAATGCTCACCTGACAGATAAGACACACCGATCACGTCTGCATCTTCATCGATGGCGGCCTTGATAATGTCGCTGGGCATCTGATACATTCCCAAGTAGATGACCTCCATTCCCGCTTCCCGAAGGAGGGAACTGATGACTTTGGCACCCCGGTCATGACCGTCAAGTCCAACCTTCGATACGACCACTCTGATCTTCTTGTCTCTCTTCATAGCCTATTCCCTCAATCAAAAGGGAGCCTCCAAGATATTCAGCGGGTCATAGGAGTAACCCATGGCCAAACGCACGGCTCCCATCATCTCTCCTGTTGTCGCTCCCGCATAGGTGGCTTCTATCATATAAGGAATAACGTTTTTCTTTTCCATGGCCGCTTCCTTGAGCGCGAGGATCCTTTCCTTCCACACCAACGCGTCCCTCCTCTTCTTGTTTCTCGTCACCGACTCAATCTGCATCCTTGCAGACTTGGAGGGGATTCTTTGAACCCCAAAAGGGGTCTTTTCTTCCATCGGTGTCGCAAACATATTGACTCCTACAACAATCTTATCTCTCTCATCTAACTCCTTCTGCCGGCTCAAGGCTTCTTTTTCAAACTTTCTATCTAGCCATTCCGTTCTGATTGCCTCGTACATACCGCCCACCTGTTCTACTTCATCTATGACCTTATAGATCGCATCTTCCAGTTGATCGGTCAGGTTTTCGATATAGTAGGAACCACCCAATGGGTCAGCCACGTTAGTCACCCCGGTCTCATAAGCCAGTATCTGCTGGGTCCGGAGGGCCTGGGTATGTCCATTCTCAGTGGGAAGACAAACGGGTTCGTTGTAAGAACAGCAATGGAGGGATTGGACGCCCCCTAATACAGCGGCCATGGCTTGATAAGCGATGCGAACAATATTGTTCAAGGGTTGTTGAGGAACAAGGGAACAGCCCGCCGTGTGAACGGCAAACCGGAACTTCTGGGATGCGGGTTGTTTTGCACCATAGTGCTCCTTCATCAAACGAGCCCAGATGCGCCTCGCTGCCCTGATCTTGGCAATCTCTTCAAAAAAATCCATGTGGCAAGAAACATAAAAAGTGAATCGGGGGGCAAACATATCGATAGCGTAACCCCTACGAATCATCTCATCGACATAAAGACGAGCGATTAGAAATCCAAAGGCGACCTCCTGGGGAGCCGTCAAACCCTGTTCTCGAAGGTCGTACAGGTTGACGGTTGTATAATACCATAGGGGCATTTGATTGGTACAAAATTCGATTACATCGGCACCCAGTTTGATCGACAGATCTAAAGGACACGCTGGCTTGAAACCGCAGTAACGAAAATGGACCGGATCGTTTTGAACGGAACCACGTAAGTCCTTCAAATCGTAGCCCCGTTTCTTGGCCACAGCCGCATATTGAGCCATCGTGACACTCGCTGCCGTTGAGGCTGTAATCAGAGACCAGGAAACCTTATCAAGTGGAATTCCGGCCGTCAGCGTTTCCATGTCATTGAGATCCGTAATACACACGCCTGTGAGTCCGACTTCATTTTGGGCCCACGGATGGTCAGCATCCAGACCCATTTCATAGGGAATATCCGCAATGGTGTTGAGGCCGGATCCGCCTTCGTCTACCAGGAGTTTCAAGCGATCGTGAGTATCCTGAGGCGACCCCATCCCGATCACTTCACGCCTCGTCCAGTAACGGCCCCGAAACATATTTCGATGGATCCCTCGGGTGAAGGGATAGTCGCCGGGGTCAGAGATGTCGGTCTGATACTTCTCCTTAGGCAGATCATCCGGTGTATAAACCTCCTTTACCTCCAGACCTGACCAGGTGAGAGTGCTCTTAGATCTCTCATAGTAGGCGTCGAGGTATTTCTCCCAAATCATCGATGATTCCTGATTCGTAGATGCCGGGTGTTTCTTTACTCCCATAACGGCTCCTCCTTTGAAAAAAATCTTCTAAAACCCGCGATCACCTGGTTTTGCATGGGGATCTATCTGACACTCCAATGCCGCGTCTTTAATTTCTTGCTATTTTCCGAAAAGATCAAAATAGATATCCGGATTCTCTATTCAATAGACTCCAAAACTACTGGAATATGATATTTGGCAACCATGTTACTAACTGAGGGAATATAATCAAAAGGATCAACCCGACAATTTGAATGAGAATAAAAGGCACGACCCCCCGGTAGATTTGGCCCGTGGTTACTTGGGGAGGGGCGACCCCTCTCAGGAAGAAAAGCGCGAAGCCAAAGGGCGGAGTCAGAAACGAATTCTGAAAGTTAACGCCAACCAAGATGCTGAACCAGAGTGGATTAAAACCTAGCTCCTTCATGATCGGAGCAAGAAGGGGGATCACAATAAAAGTGATCTCAATAAAATCCAAGAAACAACCCAAAAAGAACAGGGTAAACATGACAACTGCCAGGATACCCCATCGGCCACCTATGGTTCCGAGGAGGAAGTTCTTTACTACAGAATCGCCGCCCAGGCCTCGGAAGACCAAACCGAAGGCCGCTGCTCCTAACAATATCATGAAAGCCATGCTGCATAGACGCGTGGTGCTGACCATCACCTGTTTCAGAACGTCGAGGCTCATTCTCTTTCTGACGAGGGTCAAGATGATGGCTCCAACAGCCCCCACACCCGCGGATTCAGTGGGAGACGCAATTCCGAAAAAGATCGATCCAAGGACCGCCAGAATCAGAAAAAATGGAGGGAGTAAGGCCTTTACCACACGGAGAGCCAACGCTTTCGGATTGATCGAACCCAGTTCCTCTTCTGGGAGGCAAGGTGCAACAGAAGGTCGAACAAAAGCATAAATGATGATATAAACGATGTAAGAAAGAGCTAAAAGTACTCCCGGTAGAAAGGCTCCAGCAAATAGTTCACCCACGGAAACTTGCATGATGTCGCCTAAGATCACTAAGGCGATACTGGGAGGGATTATCTGACACAGAGTCCCAGCTGCTGCGATCGTTCCTGTCGCTAGCCCAGGTTTGTATCCCCATCGAAGCATCACAGGAAGTGAGATGAGCCCCATAGTCACAACCGTTGCCGCAATGATTCCAGTCGTAGCAGCAAGTAGTGCTCCAACGATTACGACCGAGACCGCTAAACCTCCTCGTAAACGTCTGAAAAGGAGGGCCATGGTTTCGAGCAGCTCTTCTGCTATTCCTGATCTTTCTAACAGAACTCCCATGAAGATAAAGAGAGGAACGGCGACCAGAGTAAAATTGGTCATCCGATTCCACATCCTCATGGGTAGGAGAGTGAAAAATTCAAATCCGAAGGTGAATATTCCAAAGATGAGGGAAACACCTCCTAAGGTGAAGGCTACGGGATAACCGATGAGTAGGCCGAAGAGAAGGGCAGCAAACATTACGATACCGAGGGTTTCCATCAAGATCTTCCCTCCTTTTTGAGAATAATGAAGAGGTTCTTTATCGCCTCAGACACAGCCTGAATGCCAATTAGCAA
>Ga0224495_10002350_pt1 | contig 12378 bp, 8 predicted proteins | sample SF_Jul11_sed_USG_FD_168128 | JGI IMG/M metagenome (GOLD analysis project Ga0224495, IMG submission 168128) | Sediment microbial communities from San Francisco Bay, California, United States - SF_Jul11_sed_USGS_4_1 | ecosystem: Environmental > Aquatic > Marine > Sediment | place: USA: California... | reverse complement strand
GGATATGCAGCGAGACCTATACCTGGCTGATCAGAAGACAACGATAAATACATTACATTGGAACAGAAACGGTGAAAAACGAAAAACAGGATAGAAAGAAACTCTGTAAAGATGCTACAGTCTCAAAATATTTGATAAATATCAAACTCATGGTATAATACCCACGTCGAGTCACGGCGAAGGCCATGACAAAGACGAAAAAGAGGGATTGCCCGTCCCTTCGTATCGGACGGGTCGGTCTTTGACAAGTAAATAAAGAACAAACAATTAAACCGGCAACAGCCGAAGGCGCTTTTGCCGGTTTTACTTACGTGCCTCTAAGGCACCATCCGCAGCACACTATTCTGAACACCTGCTTTTTAATCTATGAACTACGAACCACGAACTATGAACTGAAAAGAACCTTGCCGGAGTGGATGTGTCGCGATTATCGTACGAGGGCTGCAACGCCCTTCCCTCTGTTCAGTGACAATAGCCCGTCACGATTGTAATGCCCGTTCTGCGCGGCGGAGTTTATCCCGGACTGGATCCGGGATCGCCTGTGACCGTAAGAATCGGATTCACTCGCGGCATTTACAACCCTGAAGGGTTCATTGATCGATCAATTATAACCCAACCAGTAAAAGAAGACCACAACGGGGACCGCCGATGGCAGCCGCCATTTAAGTAACCGTACATTGCCTCAGTTCTACGAACTACCAACTACGAACTGAACCAAATGTTAAATCAGCGGCGGGGATGGTAATGTCGACTCCGGGTTGTCGCAAATGAACCTGGCGGCCAAGCAAGACCGTAGGGTCGAATAAAAGGTGTAGGGATCGCTGCAAAAGCGCGGGAGCGCACTTGTCCTGCGTAGTTTCAACGAAGCGGGAAGCTCCCCGATTGCGTTACCATAAGTCGTTAGCGTTTTATCGGAGGGCTCGCGCCCTCACGCTGTTGTTCCGCATCCCACGTGGCAAGCCACGTTAAAGATAAACCAATACAATTCCGAAGCAGGATGCTTCGGCCACATTAACGCCCGCGTTGCCGGGTTAATTCTGGCCGATGTATTCGGGGATGAGTTTTTTGATGGCGGCGACGATTTTGGAGCGGTCCTGCATAGAAGCCACGTTGACAATTTCCTCAATTCCGGCGTGCAGTTCCTGACGGTCCTTGGTAATGGTTTTCCAGATCGCGATTTTCGGGTGATCGGTCGGGATCATATCCTCGCCCTCGATGGATAGTTCCTCAAACAGTTTTTCGCCGGGGCGCAGACCGGAATATTCGATCTCGATATCCTCGCCGGGACGGAAGCCGCTCAGCGTGATCAATTCGCGGGCCAGATCGACAATCTTGACCGGTTCGCCCATATCCAGCAGAAAGATTTCGCCGCCGGTGCCCATGGTCGCGGCCTGCAGCACCAACTGGCTGGCCTCGGGGATGGTCATAAAGTAACGAGTCATCTCCGGATGCGTCACCGTCACCGGACCGCCATCGGCAATCTGTTTATTAAAGATAGGAATCACCGAGCCGTTAGACCCCAACACATTGCCGAACCGCACCGTGACAAAATGCGTGCCGCTGGTCTTGTTCAGGTCCTGAATATACATCTCCGCGATCCGCTTGGACGAGCCCATAATGCTGGTCGGATTGACGGCCTTGTCCGTGCTGATCATCACGAAATCGGTGGCGCCAGTCGCATCCGCCGCATCGGCCATGTTCCGCGTACCGACTACATTGTTCTTGATCGCCTCGCCGGGATTGCCTTCCATCAGCGGCACATGCTTATGCGCCGCGGCGTGAATCACCACCTGCGGATGATAGATCTCGAACAACTGGTCGACACGGACCTTGTCGGTAATATCGCAAATAATCGCTTTGATCGGCACGTCCGGGAAGCTTTTTTCTAATTCCCGCTCGATAAAGAAAAGCGGGTTTTCGGCCTGTTCCAGCAACAGCAGCAGTTTGGGGCCGAACCCACAAACCTGACGGCACATTTCCGAACCAATGGACCCGCCCGCCCCGGTCACCAGGATGACCTTGTCTTTCAAAAACGTTTCAATCTCGCCCAGGTCCAACCGAACAACATCGCGCCCCAGCAGGTCGTCGATGTCCACATCGCGCATCTGGGACACTTTGAGCTTGCCGGAAGCAATATCCGTCAGCGAAGGAATCGTGCTGAACCGCAGTTTGGTTCCCTGACACACCTGCACCACATGCCGCAGTTGCTTTCGGGTCGCACTGGGGATGGCAATGGCGATCTCATCGATGGAACGCTTTTTACAGATTTCCGGCAGTTGTTCGACGGTTCCCAACACCTCGATCCCATGAATGCTCATGCCCTGCTTCAAGGGGTCATCATCGACAAATCCAACCACTTCGTAGTTGGCGTCTTTGCGGCGGAGCATTTCACGCAGCAGCGCCTCGCCCGCATTGCCGGCCCCGATAATTAAGAAACGACGCGCCGTGCCGCGGGTTTCAGAGAAAAACTCCTCGTGGTACAATCGAACGAACATCCGGAGGCCCGCCACCACAATGATCGTCGTAAATAAATCCAAAACGAGAAGCCCCTCGATGGAACGCTGGGTATCTTTAACTTTCGCATAATATTGTTCCATCTCGATTCGTTTGGCGCTGTTGACAGGCAGTTTGGTCAGTTCCCCTCTGATTTTACCGATTCGGCTCACTTCGAGAAAGCTTTCCAATCCTTTCAAGTTAGCATGCTTGCGGCCGTAACTGCTTTTCTCTGTTAGAGTAATCGCCGATTCCGATTGCTGCTGAATCTGGTCGATGTTGTTTTTGACCTTCTGCAGCAGCGTCTCCGGGACGATGATCTGCCCCAGCAAACTGTAACCATACTCCCAAACAACAATCAGAACGATTGTGCTGACCAGTGCGGATTTTGCGATTTGCATCAAGTCCGACAAGCCGACATATCGCCACCATCCGTGATATTGCCTGAACCAGCCGAAAACAAGCAGCTTAATCGGAACCACGGCCATCAGCAGAATGGGCAATTGATAGACGATTCTTCTTTTCGACTGGAGATCGCTGTAAGAAAACGTAAAGATAAACGCCAGCGTGAGGGCGGCCATGAAACAGCCGATGTGAGCCAGAACAATTAAGAGCTTACGATAACGCAGCATCCCGGAAGGAACACTTCGTTTCTCCTCTGTCATATCAGACGTTTTTGCGTGTTGTACTTGTATGTCTTCAGGCATCGCTTGTATCAATCCTTATAACTATTCTTTGACCTGCTCAAGATGGAGATAGATTCGGTTTATGTCTATTTTGTCAACTTTCTTGCGCATCAGGGCGTAAATCACCGCCGCTGAGCTGAAGAAATAACTAACAATATACGAAAGTAAGATCCCCACGATTCCCAGCATGAAAAGATGAATCACAAAGGATGTCACGGACTCGCTCCACCCGGCCGGATGGGATGCGGAATTCAGAAAACTCAGCAGATTGGGCCTCGGCCAGATCCGCTCGATCTTCGCCCCTTCGCCGGCCATCGTCATCCCTGCCAATAACATGCTGTAGGTCAAAGACAGCGCCCAAAAGACCAGCAGCCGCAGTACCAGATAGAAAAACGCCCCCAATCCTCCGGAAACCAGAACATAATAAAACATCCATACCGGGTATTTCAGAACATAATTGAAGGCCCGGCCAATCGAATCGGCACCCGTGGTTTTCTCGTAGGCAATGGAAGGAAACAGCAACAATCCCCCCGCCAATGCTCCCAGAACCATCAGTGTCACCAAAAATCCCAACAACAGCACAAAACCAAACAACAGTACCATCAGCAACTCTCCGATCCGGGGGATCGCCGCAATCATACCCAGCCCGATCACCACAAACGCAAACAGGCCCACCAGTCCTAACGGCAGCAGCGGAGCAGACACAAACGAGCGATAGTTCTGACGGGAATAATTCAGGGATTCAAAAAGCCCCGGCCTTTCCGCTTTTGCAAATTCCAGCGCCGCGCATCGACTAATAGCGCCGCCCACGAAAACAAACACCAGAAACGCTGCCGTAAAATAGGTCAAACTGTAAATCGGATGAAATCGAAATGCCCAGCCAACCGCGCGTACACACAACCAGACTCTGCCGAGTGCATATTTGATGTTCGAATAGATATTCGCATCGCCAAGATTCAGCAACTGCGTCGTGGCCTCATGAAATCGCCCGGAAAAATAGGACCACAACGTGGAAAAAACACCTTTTTGGGAATGCTGATCGATATTGTCTTTGATAAAACCCTTCGTGTCCTTCGCGGAATGCCCGATATAAAAATCCAACTCTGTTTGGAAAGCCGGGGCCTTCGCTTTCACGGGGCCGCTCGCCACCCCCTTACTGCAGACGTCCATCACGAAGCCGAGTGTACAAACGGTCAGAACCCCAAAAAACGCAAGAACCATCTTCGTCGGCCCGATCGCCAACTTGAAACCGCAAGCCAAATCAGGCAGTGCCAAGTCGTTCCATATCGCTCTGAGCGGATAATGTTCTGCCAAAATAACTCTCCTGCTCCCCCTTGTTATACTGAATCATGATTGAAAATACTCATTTCTTCGCGACGCTGTTGTTCCCTATTCGTCAGGGAACTGTGGTTCCGATGGACGGGCCTCGGACGCGATCCGATAGTCCCCATCCAGCCAGGCGCCAAGATCAACCAACCGGCAGCGCTCACTGCAAAAAGGAAAATATTCTGCGTTGATCCGGCGTTTCCCTTCGAGCGTCAAGGACGAAGACGGGATGGCCCTGTCACATACTGGACATCTAAACTCCACTGAACACCTCAATCTCAATAATCCGCCGTTTTCACGGCTTCGCAACGCATTTCATAGTTTAATGTAAATCTTCCTCTTCGTCCAGATCATCGTCATCGCCGTAACCAAAGAGATATGCCTCCATGCCGTCATCCTCTTCGTCCTCGATATCTTCGATTGAATCATCGTCCTCATTATCCTCGACATACTCAAACTCGTCTTCATGAGACGGTTCGGCCTCAAATGCCAGGCCCTTTTCCACCATTTCGGCGTATTGCACACAATACCGTGTCCACGGAATCCCGTCCAAACGCGGTTTGGGAATCGGTTCTCCGGTTCCTTCGCAAATCCCGTATGTCTTGTTTTGGATGCGTTTGAGGGCTTCGTAGATCTCCTGAACGATTTTCCGCTCGCTGTCCATTAATCCCAGCGCAAATTCCTGTTCATAATTGTCGCTGCCGATATCGGCCATATGAATCGGCATACTGGACAGGTCGCCGGACGAATCCTGCCGGGATTTCTTGAGCGCTTCAGACTCGATATGATCAACATTCCCAAGAATCTCCTTCAATTTCTCAATCAGTAATTCGCGATATCGTTCCAACTCCTTGGCCGACAATACACTCTTACGTCTCTTTGATATCTTTTTCCTGAGAGTTCTTTTAGGAGAAGCTTTCTTTTTAGAAGCGACTTTCTTTTTTGTTGCTTTCTTCTTCGTCACTGTTTTTTGGGTACTTTTGCGGTTGGGGTTCTTTGATGCTGCCTTCTTTGTAACCGCACGTTTTTGGGGGGCCTTTTTGGCTACTTTTTTACCGCTCTTTTTTTTGACAACTGTTTTCTTTGCCGTTTTTTTAACCTTTTTTGCCACGAAACTTACCTTTCTTTTCCGGCGATCATATTTGACCCCTGTAAACGTAAAAACGAATCGGGTATGATACACAAACTATCGGCATTTTAACAATGAAATTATTGTGATTGACCAAAAAAAGATCACCCTTGCGTTTTTTCGATAACTTTATTTTTAATAATGGGTTACGTAGATTTTTCGGGACGATCCATCGAAAAACGCCCCAACGGAATAAAGAATTTTCGCTCTTGGAGCTGTCCCTGGTGACCCTGAACCCCGAATATCGACTGAATTTGACCAGATTCCAGAACCTGTTCCGGCAAGCCCTGGAAAAACGCCCCCTCGGCCCCCAGCAGGAGCACCCGGTCGCAGTACTGAACCGCCATGTTAAGATCGTGGGTCACCAGCAAAATCGTCTTGCCCTGCTCGTGCTGCATCTGCTTGAGCAGGTCAAAAATGCGTATCTGATGTTTCAGGTCCAGATGACTGGTCGGTTCGTCCAGCAATAAAACGGGCGTTTCCTGTGCCAGCGAACGGGCAATAAAAACCCGCTGGCGTTCGCCGCCGCTCAAATGCCCCAGCGGCCGATCGGCAAAATTCATTGTATCCGTCGCCGCCAATGCCGCATCCACCGCTTCGATGTCTTCAGCGTTCTCGAAAAGCGATGAAGTCCGATAAAAGCGGGCCATCATCACCGTCTGCCGGACCGAAAACCCGAACACCGGCACAAACTCCTGCCGCACCATCGAAAGAATCCGCGCCAACTGCTGACTGGAATAGGACGAAGCCGCCCTGCCATCCACATGCACTTTTCCCTCATCCGGCTTTAACTGGCCGCATAATAAGTTCAAAAACGTACTTTTCCCCGATCCATTCGGCCCTACGACGGCCCAAAAAGAATTTTTCTCGACCGACAGCGAAAGCGATTTCAATACCGGCAGACCTTCGTATCCAAACGTCACATTGTTCATTTCAATAAAGCTCATGCGTTCCCCCAATGCACCGTTTTGGTATAGCGAATCAGTAAGATCAGGAAGAACGGCCCGCCCGTCATCGCCGTGATCACGCCCACCGGCAGCATCGCCGGAGCCACTATGACCCGCGCCACGGCATCCGCAATCACCAGAAACGCCGCACCGATTATCGCGCTCAATGGGATCAACTGCCGATGATCCGGTCCGGCGACCAATCGAACCGCATGAGGCACGACCAAGCCAACAAAGCCGACCAATCCGCTGAACGACACCGCCACCGAGGTAATCAGCGCCGCACACGCAAACACCAGAAAGCAGGTTCGTTCAATCGGAACACCCAGCGAGCGGGCATCCTGACGGCCAAAACTGAGGATATTCAACTGATTGCCAAGCGTCATCAAAAACAAAATTCCCAGCAGGACAATCGCCCCCGAAGCGATCAGCGGCGACATTTTATCCAATTCGACAAAGCTTCCCATCAGCCACAGCATTGTCGTCTGGAACTTATTGGCCTCCGCGATAGAAGACAAAAACATAATTACCGCCGAAAACAGGGCATTGACCACCACTCCTGCCAGTAATAGCCCCGTAACATGAACTTTGCCTGTGACTTTCCCAATGCTCCAGACAAGCCAGACCGTCCCCATCGCCCCGAGGAACGACGCCACCATCAGTGCCGACAATCCCCAGAACGTCCACGTCCAGCCGAGCATGACCGCGATAATGCTGCCTAAGCCCGCACCGCTGGAAACACCCAAAATATACGGATCGGCCAGCGGATTGCGAAGAATCGCCTGAAAAACGACCCCCGAGCAGGCCAGTGCCGCCCCGACGATGGCCGCAAGAATGATCCGCGGCAGACGAACCGCCACAAGAATCTGATAATCACTGTTAGGAATGCCTTCAATGCTCGGTCCCTGCAGCACCTTATGTAATGAAATCTCCTGAGAACCGACCAATAAACACCCGGCCATCACGACGATCAAAAGCAATCCCGCAAGCACAACACGGACCAACAGTTTTGTTGACGTTAACATCACAGATTCAATTCTTCCTTCCATAAGCAATCGGCGATTAGTTCGGCGGCTTTATCCAAACGCGGCCCCAGTCGCGAGACCACATCGCCGTCGATAATATGAATTCTACCATGTTGCACCGCCGGCACAATCTCAAAGCGGTGGTAAAATTCCGCCGCACTGCTTTGCTGGCTGTCAAACTGCTCCGGATCCATCACCGGCTCAATGATCACATCCGGCATACTGCCGATGACCGCTTCGGTATTGACCGGCGGATACTCCGGCAGCGTCAGGCCGATGGCATTGACCCCGCCGGCGACCTCGATCAACTCGTTAATAAACGTATCCCGTCCGGCCACACGAAGCGGATAGCGCTGGATCACCCATAATACCCTTGGCCTGGAGCGACCGTTATGCCGCGCGGCGATCTCGGCCTGCCTGGCTTTGAGCCGCTGCACCATCGCTTCGGCAGCGGCCTCTTTTCCTACGGCCTGCCCCAGTTCAGGAATCGCACGGTACAATTCGTCAATCGTTTTGATCTGCAGCGACATCACGTCACAACCGATCCGCTCCATCCGCGACTTCAGTGCGGCCTGCTGCTCGATCCGGAGATTGACCATCAACGTCGGCGACAGTGTCATCATCGCCTCAATATCCGGCTGCCAGAACGTCCCGATACACGTTTTCTCCTTCGCCTGCGGCGGATAGGTACTGAACTTCGTCACCCCGACGATTTCCTCATCCAGCCCTAACGCAAACAAAATCTCCGTCAAACTCGGCGCCATCGAAATAATCCGCATTTGTGTGCCCTTATCTGTATTCGGATTCTGAGGACGTTGCATTTTCCGAAGAGGAGGGAAGATAATCAACCACAGCAACACGCCAATTGCAATCACAACAAAAAATTCAATTATGCTGAATCGTTTTTTCAATTAAATCATCCTATTAGCATACATTTAGAAACCGGTCCGTTTAAACTGCTTCTCCAATTCCTTCAACGAAAACGAGATCGTCGTCGGTCGGCCGTGGGGGCAGCGGCTGGTTCGCTGGACGATATCTTTATCCTTCAGCAACTGGTTCATTTCCTCATCGCTGAGCGGCTGGCCCGCCTTGATCGCCGCTTTGCAGGCCGCCATGTCCAGGACCTCGTGCACCAGTCGTTCCTGATCGGTCTCGGCACCTTCTTCAACGAGTTTGTCCAGCGTCTCTTTGACGAATTCGACCGGATCGGCTTTTTCCAGCAGCGCGGGAAACGTCTGCACCGCCAGTGTATTCGGGCCAAAGGGCTCCACCTCGATTCCCAGCTTGAAGAACAGTTCCTTTTGCGACTCATACGCTTCCAACTGAGCATTCGTCACCTCAAAGCTGTGCGGCATCAGCAATCGCTGCGATGGCAAATTGCCCTCATTGAGTCGCTTGACCATTTGCTCGTACAAAATCCGCTCATGCAGGGCGTGCTGGTCCACCACCACAAATCCCTCTTCGCTCTGCAGGAGGATATAACTGTTATGCACTTGAAGATACTGCTTGGGCTGAAAGCTTTCAGCCGTCACCGGCGTGTCAAACACCGGCATATCCGGCAGCGGCGTATAAGAACCAGACCCGCTTTTGGCCGGCGAAAACCCGCCCCCCTTTTTACCAGACGAAAATGAAAACTGTCGCTGATGCTGTGCGGAGGCGGGCTTGCTGAAAAAGTCACTCATTGCCCGCTGGATACGCTCTTTTCGCTGGTCGGCCTTGAACCCGGAAGACGAATCAAAGTCCGTATCCGGCGAGGGTGCCTGCCCGGCCACATCCAGATTCGTGCTGAGGAGTTTGTCCCGCAGGACCGCCAGCACCTCCGAGTGCACGAGGTTGGCATTATCAAATCGCACCTCGACCTTGGTCGGATGGACATTGACATCATAGTTTTCCGGCGGCATCTGGATAAACAAAAACACCACCGGGTACTTGTTCGGCTCCATCAGGCCGCGATAGGCCTCTTTGACCGCGTGGAGGATGAACCGGTCGCGAATGAACCGACCGTTCAAAAACAGGTATTGATATTTTCCGCTGGCGCGGGCGGCGACGGGCTTGGCCAGCAGTGCCCGTATCTGCATGCCGCGTTCGCTGCGGCTGGTTTCGAGCAAGTCCTCGGCCAGCGCCTCGCCGAACAGGACTCGAATGCGTTCTTTGACGCCTTGGCCGCTCAGCAAACGATAGACCGAACGGCCGTTGTGCCGCAGTTCCATATCCAGCGACACCTGCGCCAGTGCGATTCGAGTGAAATGCTCGGTGATATGGCTCATTTCGGTGTTGGGTGTCCGCAGGAACTTACGGCGGGCGGGCAGCTTGTAAAAGAGATTTCGGACCTCAATGGTCGTGCCGCAACTGCCGCTGCACGGGGTTACATCGCCCTTCCGACCGCAATCAACCTGGATCGAATGGGCCTCAATGGCTTCGGAGGTGCGGCTGGTGACGGTAACTTTTGCCACCGAACCAATGCTGGCCAGGGCCTCGCCCCGAAATCCCAGTGTCCGTATGCCTTCAAGATCATTGCTGACACGAATCTTGCTGGTCGCGTGCGGCTCAAAGGCCAAGGCCAGATCGTCCGCATCCATGCCGCCCCCGTCATCGATGATGCGGATCAGGTCACGCCCGCCCTGCTCGACTTCGACGACAATCCGGGAAGCCCCCGCGTCGATGCTGTTTTCCAGCAGTTCCTTGACAACGCTGGCAGGCCGTTCGATCACCTCGCCGGCGGCGATCATATTGATCATGTTGTCGTCCAGAACCGCTATTTTTGGCACTTACATAACTCCACATTTTAAGGCATGCGTTTTTGTCATGCCGGACTTGCTTGTCTTGCCATAGCTTTAGCGACGGCAGGATCCGGCATCCAGACGCCAACGCCCTGGACGGGCGGATCGAGTCCGGGGTGACACTGCGCTAAAGTACTTTGTTTACAGCAATAAGCTTTTTCCGGCCATTTCTTTGGGTTTTTCAAGGCCCATGACTTCCAGCATCGTCGGTACGACATCGGCCAACTTGCCGCCTTCGGCCATCTTGCGATTTTTGAATTCCTCATCGACGATAATAAACGGCACGTCGCCCACGGTATGCGCGGTATGCGGCATGTTATTCTCAAAATCCCACATCCGCTCAAAGTTGCCGTGGTCGGCCAGGATGATGGTGCTGCCGCCAAGTTCTTTAACTTTGTCAACAACTTTGCCAACACAAGCATCGACTGTTTTACAGGCAATTATAGCCGCATCCAGTACGCCGGTATGGCCGACCATGTCGGGATTGGCAAAGTTGCAGATGACCACATCGTATTTGCCGGTATCCAATTGCTTGAGGATTTCCCCGCACACCAAGTCGGCGCTCATTTCCGGCTTCATGTCGTATGTCTTGACCTTCGGCGACGGAATGATCTGGCGGTCCTCACCTTCAAACGGCGCTTCCCGGCCGCCGTTGAAAAAGAACGTCACGTGAGCGTACTTTTCCGTCTCCGCACAACGGAACTGGGTCAGCCCCAACTGGCTGAACAATTCACCGGCAATATTCGGCATATCCCGATTCGGCGGGAATGCCACGGCTGTTTTGATCGAGGCGTCATATTCGGTCATGCAGACATAATGCACCTTCGGATGCGCTGCTCGCTCGAAGCCGTCAAAGGGCTCATCCACAAACGCCCGGGTAATTTCCCGCGGCCGATCACCCCGGAAGTTGAAGAAAATCACGCTGTCGTCATCTTGGACCAGCGCCAGTGGTTTGCCGTCGGCACCGGTGATATTCAGCGGCACAACAAACTCGTCAGTCTCGTCTTTCTCGTAACTGGCGGCAATCGCTTCATCGGCGCTGGCGGCCCTTCCGCCGATGCCTTGTGTCAGGCAATCGTAGGCCTGCTGCACGCGCTCCCATCGCTTATCCCGGTCCATCGCATAAAACCGCCCCGAAATTGAAGCGATCTTCCCGATACCGATTTCGGTCATTTTTGCTTCGATATCTTTCAAATATCCGCGTCCGCTGGTCGGCGGCGAGTCCCGGCCATCCATAAATGCATGCAGGTAAACTTCCTCGACGCCTTTTTGCTTGGCCAGCTGTAGCAGCCCATACAAATGCTCCAACAGCGAATGCACACCGATATCGCTGCACAACCCCATCAGGTGCAGTTTGCTTTTCTTTTGCAGACAATCATCCATAGCCGCGTTGAGTTCGGTATTCTCAAAAAACTCCCCGTCACGAATCGCCACAGTTATCCGGACCGAGTCCTGATAGACCACACGCCCGGCCCCGATATTCTGGTGGCCAACCTCGCTGTTGCCCATAGTCCCTTCCGGCAGGCCGACGGCCTCGCCATAGGTGCGAACCAGACAATTCGGATACGCCGCCATCAGTTCGGCATCCACCGGCGGTTTGGCGCATTTAATCGCGTTATACCCATCCTCTTCGGGGCGGGGATTATATCCCCAGCCATCACGGATAATCATCACGCACGGCCGGGTTCGCAGTTTCACTTTCGACTTCGACATCCGATAATACCTTTCTTATTATAAAAGCGAGTTCGTTTCTTTAGAAAGATTTTTCAGTGTAAAGAAAGCCCCCGCCGGTGTCAATTTGTATATCTGACAATTTGCAATTTCACGACCTTTGGGTTCCTGTTCCGGCATAAATTCCGGACAGTTTAGTTTTACTGTCCAACATAATTAAAGTTTTGTAAGTCATTTATACGAATAACTTTCCAGGGGAATAGTCCCCATGGAAAGGAAAAGTCATGGAGCGACGATTTGAAATACGAAAACAAGAAATTC
>Ga0224495_10002349_pt1 | contig 12379 bp, 11 predicted proteins | sample SF_Jul11_sed_USG_FD_168128 | JGI IMG/M metagenome (GOLD analysis project Ga0224495, IMG submission 168128) | Sediment microbial communities from San Francisco Bay, California, United States - SF_Jul11_sed_USGS_4_1 | ecosystem: Environmental > Aquatic > Marine > Sediment | place: USA: California... | reverse complement strand
CCTGGACGACGGCCGGCGCTTTTACGCTCGGAAATGCGTTGCCAGTTCGGTGGATATTCCCCAGACTTTCTTAGAATTGGTAGGGGAAGATAAGCTTCCGAAGAATGTCGTAGAGAAGGTTAAAAAGTTCAAATTTTCGAAGCTGGTTCTCTTCAGCGCCCATTTGGCTCTCAATGAACCTTTACGTTATAAATCCGCCTCCTTCAATCCGGACATCAACATCGGCTTCAATTACAATGTAGGCTTGGAAAGTATAGCCGATTTTGAAGCCCATCTCCGAGAGATTGATGAGGGGGTTCCCCCAAAAAGGCCAGGGATGCAATGTGCGGTCCCAACTCTTCATGATCCCACACAAGCCCCTCCCGGAAAACACACGGCCTTCCTGTGGCAGTTCGCCCCTTACCACCTGAAGGACGGGGGGCCGGAAGCCTGGGACCGGGTTAAAGACGAGTACATGGAGGTATGCCTCGAGAGATGGCGCCAGTATGCTCCCAATTGTGATGTCAAGAACATCATCGCCAAGTATTCTTTCAGCCCCCTCGATGTGGAGAGAAAACTGATCAACATGAAAGGCGGAGACCATTGCGTGGGAGCGGCGACTTTCGACCAGATGCTGGAGAATCGGCCCTTCCCGGGCTTGCCGCCTTACCGCACGCCCATCGAGGGATTGTATCTTTGCGGATCCGGGTCCCATCCCTTCGGCAACTGCACCGGCGCTCCGGGTTATAACGCGGCCAGTGCTATTTGTGAAGATTTGAAGATTAAAAAATGGTGGAATACGCATAACCTTAGAGAACTCTGGTCAAAGTTGCGCTAACTAAGATATGCCCTGAAAGACATTGTCCGAAGACGTCACCCTGTCTTCCTGTACTCCCCATTGATAAAAATTTTGGGTTCGATATATGTAAAGCACTTAAAATTCCTCCTCCCCAGAAATAAAAATAATTAAGTGGTCGCTAAGCATACGGCCGAAATTCAGATACGGGCCGCTTTAACTAAGTCGTATGAATAGCCTAAAAATTTCATTTCCACTCTCCGATTAAAAATCCTTCTGCCAATTTAGGATAAAAAGGAGGCTCAGGATGTCAAATTATGATGCCATTATCATTGGGGGAGGCCACAACGGCCTGATCTTAGCAAATTATTTAGCCAAATCTGGCGTGAAAACCCTCATCCTGGAAAGACGGATTGAAATCGGGGGCGGTTTGAGCACAGAAGAAATTACAATTCCTGGATTCCTTCATAATTTGCACTCCCACTTCCACGAGACCATCAACATCATGCCTTGCTATAAAGATTTGGAGCTTGAAAAATTTAATGCCCGGTATTTTCGCCCACCCGTTCAGGCAGGTATTGCCTTGAAAAATGGGCAGGCCATTACCATGCATGCTGATATTGAGAAGACCTGTGAATCTATTGCTCAGGTTTCTAAGAAGGATGCAGTTACCTACCGCGAGATGGCCGAAAACTACGGGGATTTCATGCAATCTGTCGTTATCCCCGCCTTATTTACCCAACCCCAACCTCCCGCCGCTCAAGCGACCATTTTGCAGGCAACTCCCGAAGGGTTGGACTTCCTCCGCATGGGAAGGTTGAGCCCAAGGGATGTGGTCGATGAATATTTTGAAAACGAATATGTCAAAGCCCTCATTTTGCATCAATTGCCGATTCCCAGAGGGATTGTTCCAGATTATGCAGGCTTGGGCACGGTAATCCCCCTTACCGTCAGTCAGGTTGAGCATTCCCAGCTTTGCATAGGGGGTTCCCATGTCATGGCCCATGCTTTATGGCGAGCCTTATTTGCCAATGGAGGCATGGCGCAGGGATACCATCATGTAAGTAAAATTATCATCGAAAACGGAGAAGCCAAAGGGGTTGAGACCCTTAACGGAGAGAAATACTATGCCAATAAATTTGTCGCCAGTGCCGTAGATCTCAAACAAACCTTTTTGGAATTAGTGGGCGAAGAAAATCTGGAGGAAGCGTTTGTCAAAAAGATCAAAAACTTTAAACTGGATGATTTCTCCCTCTTCGGGGTGCATATGGCCTTAAATGAACCTCCGAATCATACCGCGGCTAAGTTCGACCCAAACATCAATAAGGCTTTTAAACTGAATATTGGCCTGGAAATACCCCGTGACTACGATCTTCTTTGGGCCGAGATCCGCAGCGGGAAACTCCCCGAGCACATGGGGATGTTCTGCTCGGTTCCCACGATCTACGATCCCATCCAGGCTCCTCCTGGAAAGCACACCGCATTGATCTGGCAGCCCGTGCCCTATGCGCTCAAAGACGGAGGGCCAGAAAAATGGGATCAGATCAAAGGGGAATATATGGATTTCTGCATCTCCAAATGGCGGGAATATGCCCCCAATCTCAACGAAAAGAACATTTTAATGAAGGTTGCTTTCACCCCCCTGGATATTGAGAAAAAACTATACAACATGAAAGCAGGCGGTGTTTTCATGGGGCGGATGATCCAGGCTCAATTAGAGTATTATCGTCCGATCCCCGAATTATCTCAGTTCAAAACTCCCATTAAAAACCTCTACTTGGCTGGGTCCTGTTGCCATCCGGGCGGGGGGTTCATTGGGGCTCCGGGCTTCATCGCAGCCAATGTGATTGCCGATGATTTCGGGATCCATAAATGGTGGGAGTCATAATAAAGGCTATCTACATTAAAAACTAGGGAGGTAAAGGGATGATTACGATTGAGAATTATCTCACTGCGGAAAAAGATGTCGAGTCGGTTTGGAAATTTTTCAATGACGTGGCGGCTATCGCAGGATGTGTCCCGACCTGCAGGTCCTTTCAAAAAATCGATGAAAACACGGTAAATTGTGATTTACGGCTAAAACTTGGGCTTATTCCCTTAGACAGCAAGGCGGTTGTTTCGATTACAGAACGTAAGAATGATCGGTATTTAGAGGCGAGGGGGGAAACTGAACCTGGAGAAGTGACCAAGAAATTTGGCAAAGTGGTCACGGAATCAAAGACGAAGCTGCATATTATTTTGGAACTGGAAGAGATCAACCCCACCAAAACCCGGATCCATTTCAAAATTAATGCCAATGCCGTAGGGCAAATGAAAAGGATTTACGAGTCCATCATTGGTGGGCAACGCGCAAAGCTTGAATCCCAGTTTGTAGCCAATGTTGGAAAAGTTATGGGCGCACCCATCGTCATCGAGGGGTTGCCCCAAGTAGCATAGCTGGCCGTTTAATTTCACCCGCTTCAATGACTGGGTTATTCCGGACTTTCCCGACGAATCCTTAAAATTTTTAAAAGGATTCTCAGGGAGCCTTGCCCATCAAGAGTATTGCCTATGTATCAAGTCGTCCTACCCAGGATCCTTTGCATGGGTATCGGATCCTTACAGTCTATAGAGAAGATCATCCAACAGAGGGATCCCAAACGCATCCTCATTGTCACCGGCCCCAATGTGCAAAGACTGGGTATTCTGGAAAAAGCGCTAAAGGCAATGGGGGGCTATGCCCGGCGTGTTGACATTTTCATCAACCCGACGCCTGAACCGGGAGTGGCGATCATGGAAGAATGCGCAAAAGTGATCCGGGAGAAGGGCTTCGATCTAATCGTAGGCCTTGGCGGCGGCTCTCCCATGGATTTGGCCAAGGGGGCGGCGGCGGTAGCCGTTCACGGGGGGAAAATGCGGCCACTCTTGGGACGCAATTTGCTGAAGAGAAACGGCATCCCCACGATCCTGATTCCTACCACGGCTGGAAGCGGCACGGAGACCACTCAGGCCATTGTGGTCAGTGTTCCGGAAGAAGAAACCAAAAAATCCATTTGGGATCCCAGGACGGTACCCGAAGCCGCGATCGTCGATCCAGAACTGAGCAGGCAGATGTCTCCCCAACTGACAGCAGAGACGGGACTGGATGCCTTGGTTCATGCCGTGGAGGGCCACACTTCCTGCTTCGCAAATCCCATTACGCGTATGTATACAGGTGAGGCAACCCGCTTGATCGCAAAATATCTAATCAGGGCCTACTGCGATGGTTCCGATATGGAAGCGCGAGAAGCGATGGCCCGGGCCGCAACCCTCGCTGGGATCGGAATGACCAACAGTGGGCTCGGTGCGATTCATGCCTTAGCTCTGGTTTTTGATCATAAAGGTTTTACCCATTGCCAGTCTCTGGCGGTATTGGCTCCTTGGGTCCTTCGCTTTAACTGTCCAGGCCATGAGGAAATCTATGCGGAAGTGGCTGAAGCTCTGGGGGAGAAGGTGCAAGGGCTCAGCCCTGAACAAGCCGCCCGTAAAGCTTCCGATGCCATTTTGCGCATCCAAGAGGCTATGAACGTTTCCCCTTATCTGAGGGATTATGGTATTAAGAAGGAGGAATTACCTTCTCTGGCCCTCAAAGCCCATGAGGTAGGCCAGAGACTGCTGCACATGAACATTAAAGAAGTGCAACCCGAGGATGCCGTTGCCATCTTTCAGGAGGCCTTTAGCCCTGAATCCAAATGATCAGAGGGGAAAAGGAGGCCGCAAAAGCCGTCCGAACGATTAACGAATGCCACGCTGCAAAATTTAGCATAATATTGGTAGGTTCTCCCGGGCCCTAGATGCCATGGTTGAATTCAAATCACCCTGATTGGAGGAATAAACCCTGGGGCGGGAGAAAAACATGAAGTTGATGGGAGTGGATCATGAAGGCGGAGGAATATAAAAATATTATTCTCCGGGTCGATTTGACTCGGAAAAACTTTGAACGAGAAGAGATTGATCGATCGAAGATTATTAAATTCTTAGGAGGAAGGGGATTGGGCGCCAAGATTCTCTTCGATGAACTGGAGCCCTCCACCGATCCATTATCCCCTGCCAATAAATTAATCTTCCACGCTGGCCCGATGATCGGCACGGGGGCCCCTTTTTGTCCGAAGTTCTGCGTTGAAACCAAATCACCTCTCACCGGGACGATTCTTATGAGTTTGGCGGGTGGGTTCTTTGGGGCCCGGCTGCGTTATTCCGGTTATGATGGGCTCATCTTTGAGGGGCGAGCGGATGAGCCGGTTTATCTCTGGATTAACGATGGGCAAGTGGAGTTCCGCAATGCCTCTCATCTTTTGGGGAAATTTACCGATGCTTGTCAGGAGATGATTCGAAAAGAATTGGGAGGAGATAAACAGATCCAGATTGCCTGTACTGGACCCGCAGGAGAGAAAGCAGTTCGTTTCGCTTCCATCATCAGTGGTTATAGGGCCGTTGGCCGAGGGGGAGCCGGGGTCGTGATGGCTTCTAAAAACCTCAAGGCCATTGCCGTGAGTGGGACACGCCAGGTTCCCATCGTCCAACGAGGTGCCTTCCGAGAACTCCAAACGGCCATCCGGAAAAAAGCACGGGGGGTGGAGAAGTTAGCCTTATTTGGAAAGTTTGGGACGCCGAGGAACCAACTCATTGTCAATGAGCGAGGACTATTTCCAACACGGAATTATCAGGGAGGAGTTTTTGAAGAAATTAATGAAGTGAGTCACATCAAACAACAGGAAAGAGTCATCCGAAAAACCACCTGTCACGATTGTCCGGTGGCTTGCGGCAACTTGACGAAGGCCAGGGCTCCTTATAAAGATTTTGAAACGGAAGGCCCCGAGTATGAAACCTTCTGGGCCTTTGGGGCCCAATGTGGGAATAGCAACATTGACGCCATCATTGCCGCGGATCGCTTGTGCGATCAGTTTGGGATGGACACGATTTCTACGGGGAACAGCATTGGATTTGCCATGGAATGTGCCGAGAGGGGACTTCTGAGTAAGGCCGACTTAGGAGGATTGGATTTAAAGTTTGGAAATCACCAGGCCATGGTGGAGATGGTGCGACGAATTGGGAATCGTCAAGGACTCGGGGATCTCTTAGCTGAAGGAACGCGGCGGGCTGCAGAAAAAATTGGGAGAAGTTCGATTTACTTCGCCATGCAGGTGAAAGGCATGGAAATCCCGGCCTATGATCCTCGCGGAGCCAAGTCCATGGCCCTTACCTACTCTACCTCTCCTCGAGGCGGTTGCCATGAAAGAGGCCTCATTTCCCGTGAGACTTTTGGGGTTCCCCCCTACATTGACCCTCTTTCCACAGAGGGCAAGGGAGCGGTTGCTCAGTTTTATCACCATCGGACGGCGTTAATGGACTCGTTAGGGGTTTGCATCTTTCCTCCCAACAATGGGGGGATGGATATAAAAGAATTAGCGAGCCTCTTTTCTTGTGTTGTGGGAGTTACCCTGACCGAGCAGGATTTATTCAAGGCCGCCGAACGTATATGGAACCTGGAAAGATTATTCAACCTAAGGGAAGGCATTACGGGAAAAGAAGATACTTTGCCGCCTCGACTCCTGAAAGAACCCATGCCAGACGGTCCAGCAAAGGGGCACGTGGTTGAATTGGATGTCCTTTTACAGGACTATTACCAGGTGTGCAACTGGGATAAGCAGGGTGTACCAAAGCCAGAAAAACTTAAAGAGCTGGGTTTAGAAGAAGAGGGAAAGGCTGCACTGCGTTGAAAAAAAATATCAAGGTGACGGTTAAATTTTACGGTCATCCCAGCCAAGGGGGCGGAGAGCTGATTGAAGAGGTCGAGGTGACCCCGGAAACAACCGTGAAGGGAGTCGTGGATCTTTTCAGCAGCAAGCATCAAACTTCTCTGGCAGGATCCTCCCAGTCTTCAACGCCGAGGAATCTTGAACAGACTCATGTGGTCATGGTAAATGGGATCAGCGTGGAGAAGATCAAGCTGTCAACCTCAACAGTCCAGGAGGGAGACAAGATCACAATCTTTCTCCCTATCAGCGGGGGATAAAAATTTAAAAAAAGGGGGTGATGGGGGCTTACAGGGTCACTCTAATTTCCCATGGGCGAGCTGGTCTTTTCCCTTGACAAACACCGCTCAAGATTTTAGCGTTAATGAATAGTCTCTTATCCTCAGTAGTCCATCCCTCTCCGAAAAGGAAAAACGCGATGACTATGCCCGTGAAAGTCGGGATCGTGGGAGCAGGATTCGCTGCCGCTTTCCATCTGCGGTCCTACCAGCAGGTGCAAGGGGTTCCCGTTGAAATCGTTGCCATTGCGGATATCAACCAAGCCAGGGCTGAAGACTTGGCCAAGCGTTTTGGCATCCCCAAGTGTTACGATGACTTTCGGCATATTTTGGACGACGGGTCGATTCAGGTAGTGGACCTTGTTGTCCCCAATGCTCTTCACCTGCCTATGGTCCTGCAAGCCGCCCAGGCCGATAAACATATCATCTGCGAGAAACCATTGACGGGTTATTTCGGCCGGGGAGAGCCGGATGAAAGAATCGGCGCCATCCCTAAGAAAGAGATGTTGCAAAAAGTCCGTGCCGACTTAAAAAAAGTTACGGAGGTAATGGCCGCCCATCCGGTGAAATTTTGCTATGCCGAAAACTGGGTACATGCCCCTGCTTTTAAAAAAGCTCTGGAGCTAATGGAAAAATGTTTCGTTTCCGGAGCCATTTTGGAGATGCGCGGGGAAGAATCCCACAGTGGTTCCCATGCCGAGTATGCCAAGTGGTGGCGGCATGCGGGGGGCGGAGCCATGGCCCGCCTGGGCGCTCACCCTATTGCTGCCGGCCTTTTCCTGAAGCAGTTTGAAGGAGAAAAAAAATTCGGCCACCCCATCCTGGCTCGAGAGGTTTGGGCGGACGGAACTGACCTCACTAAGACTTCTGCCTTTACCGGCACAAAGGGAAGTCCCTTGGTGACAGGTTGGGGAGATGTAGAGACCTGGTCGCAACTCACGATCACCTTTACCGATGATACCAAAGGGACCTTCTTCGCCGCTGATGACCTTTTGGGCGGGATGGAATCCAACATGGACATCCGTCTTTCCCACGCCCGGATAAAATTTGACCTCTGCCCGGTTCGGGTCTGCCAGTTCTATACCATTGACCCCACCCCGGTTAAAGATGTCTATTTTAACGAGAAGCAGGAAACCAAAGCCGGGCTTTCGTTCCCCAATCCGCACGAAGAGTGGCTCCTGGGGTACCCCCATGAAATTCAGGATTTCATGGAGGCCATTGCTTTCGACCGCCAACCCCGCACAAATTTAGATCTGGCCAAGCAGGTGGCTGAGGTATTATATGCGGGATATGTTTCGATGGAGGAAGGACGAAAAGTTAGTCTATCATGACGTAAGGCGTAAGGGGTGAGGCGTAAGGAGTACAAAATATGATTTCCCCCTCACGACTTGCGACTCGCGACTTACGATATTGGGGAGGAATAGATGAACGATGAGCTTTTTTATCTTCCAGTCAAAATCGGCAATGTGGAACTGAAAAACCCCTTCATGGTGGCTTCCGGGCCGACAACCAAACGGGTAGATCAGTTAGAACTCGCCGAGAAATGCGGTTGGGGAGCGGCGGTCATCAAACAGACTTTCAACCCCGTCCCTTATATTAATTATCAACCCCGTTACCGCTGGCTGAAAAAAGAAAAACTGCACACTTTCACCGCTGAATTCCGTCTGGATATGGAGAGTGGACTCCGTTTGGTGGAAGAAGCACGGAAAAAATGCCGGGAGATGATCATCATTGCCAACTACTCTTATGTCCAGGCGGACCTGGATGGCTGGCAGGATGCGGCCCGGCGTTTTGAGGCTGCCGGGGCGCAAATCCTCGAATTGAACTTCTGCTGCCCGAATATGTCCTTTAATGTGGACGTATCTGCAAAATCCACCAAGGAGAACCGTCCTTCCTCCGGGGCAAGCATGGGCCAGGATGAAACCTCGGTGCGCCTGGTGCTCGAGAAAACCCGGGAGGTTACCCACCTGCCCATCATCGCTAAAATTACCCCGGAAGGAGGCCGGATCGCCGATGTTTCTAAGGTGGCCTTTGGGGCCGGGGCAGCGGCGGTTTGCAGTGTGGCCAATCGCCTGGGCATTCCTCCCATTGACATCTGGAACTACCAAAAGCCCATTTATAACCTGCAGGGGGAAAATACCATGGGTTGCCTTTCTGGACCATGGATCAAGCCCCTGGCCCTGCGGGATGTTTTTGAGATCCGCAAAATGGTCGGACCCTCCCCCCATATCATCGGGACCGGCGGGATCGCTTCCATGGAAGACGCCGTAGAAATGATCATGTGCGGCGCCGACTCCGTCGGAATTTGCACCGAGACCATGATCCACGGGTTCGGCTTTCTGGAAAAATGGATGAAGTCCTTGAAAAATTACATGCAGAAGATGGGGTTTCGGACGGTAAGGGATTTCCGCGATCTGCTCATTCAGGAGATTAAATCAGCAGCGGAGCTGACGGTCTGGGCCGGCGTTGCCCAGGTAGATCCTGAAAAATGCTCTTCCTGCGGGATGTGTGTGGAGATCGGACATTGCAACGCCATTATCCTGACCGATGCCTCAGCGGAGATCAACCCGCAACTCTGCCAGGGCTGCTCAACCTGCATTGACATCTGCCCGAAAAAAGCCATAAAAATGATAGAACCCGGGAAATGAAATGCCCTTTAATTCTGGACATTCCCTTTTCTTTGAAGGATTATTGCAAGCCCTAAATGCAATTTTAAGCTCCAGACCCTAAAAAATCACTTGAACGGGACCCTGGGGATGCTGGGGTTGGGGATGTCGCGGTATGGGGTCGGGCCACGCTAAGTAATTGATATGACGTTAAATTCTGCTATTTCTGCCTCCTGAAAAGGGCCTATAATGAGTTTTTAGGGGGCAAAAAGAATGTTTTTTCTAACAGTAGAATCCGTTGTTTCCTACGCTGCATTGTGGTTGTCTTTGATTCCGTTTCTGCCTTAATTTTGGAGTAGAGATTGCGGGCCTCCTTGTAAATCTGCGTGCTTTTATCTTCCCGGATGAAATCTCGCTATATCTCGGCTTCCCTATGGCGAATATCCGAAGGTTCGCTTATTCGGATTTCTCACCGGGTCTATGCCTGCCTGTGGCGAACGCCCCTGTATTCGTTTGACGAAGAAGATAATTCCCTATCCAAATATATTTCATCTTGCTACAAATCTTTTCTCGGATTATACTCTTACCGGTAAGATTAAATGATTGAAGGAGCGCAATTATGCCGCATGTCGCCACCACCAGAATGTCGTCCAAAGGGCAGGTTGTCATTCCCGAAGATATCCGAAAACAGCTCAGATTGAAAGCCGGGTCTCAATTCGTTGTCTTGGGCAAGGATGATGTGGTGATTCTCAAGGCCATTTCCCCTCCGGCCATGGAAGAATTTGGTTCTTTGATCACCGCAGCCCGCAAACAAGCCAAGCAGACCGGGATGAAGCAGTCTGATGTCGCCGCTGCCATCGCCAGGGTGCGGGGACGACGGTGAGAGTCATTCTGGATACCAACATCTTTGTTTCCGGTGTCTTTTTCGCCGGGCCTCCCTATCGGATCCTTGAGGCTTGGCGGGACGGAAAACTGCAACTGGTCGTTTCCCAGGAAATCCTTGAAGAGTATCAACGAGTAGGCGAAACATTGGCTGAGCGGTTTCCGGGGATAAATCTTCAGCCGATCATTGATCTTGTCACCACGAACGCAGAAATCTTTCCGAATCAGATCTTGCGGGGATCCGTCTGCGAAGACCCAGATGATGATAAGTTGATTGCTTGTGCTATTGTGAGCAGGTGCAAGGTGATTGTGAGCGGGGACAGACATTTATTGAAGGTGTCCGGGTTTGGGGGGATAAAGGTAATGAGACCACGGCAGTTCATTGATGAGTATCTTTCCGGAGGTAAGTGAAGCCAAAAGTTTACCCCAGCCGTGGAAATGAGGGACATCCTTACGTTGCATTAATGAAAGGCGCGAGGTCAGGTTTATTTACTTGGTAACCATTTTGGAAGGCAAGCGGGCTGCAGGGGCCTCGCGTTCCGGTAGATGGTTCGTATTCCCGTCAAGCCACACACTATATACTTTTGCGCCTACAACTTCTTTCATCATAAAAGTTCCTTTCATATTTTCTGAGCCTATCATTGAGGCCAGCGGTTGCGCTTCTGCGCAGCACTCCGCTTAGGAACAAAAAACCCCATCTCTTTTTGAGAAATGGGGTTTCTCGTCCTTTTTACCATTAATCCCTCTCCCGTAAAACAAACGGCATTGTATCAATGAGAAGGGAGCTTCCAATTTTTGAAAGAATATTACCAAGGAACCAAGGAGAGAAACCATTTGGCCCCTTGGAACCCTTGAATCCTTGAACCCTATTTTTTTATCCGTGAACCACTTGATCGAAGATCTTTTTAAACTCCTGCTCCGTCAGCAACCCTTTCTTCCGGATCGAAGCTTCCTTCACTTTTAAAACGAGAGCCTCGCGCTGCTCCGGGGAGGCATCGGCGCCGATCTTTTCCAGCCATTCGGCCACTGAATCGATCCCGCTGCTCTTGCCCATGACGATCTCGATGGGATGTTGCCCAACTAAGGAAGGAACAAACGGGCCAAGCTCCAGTGGATTTTCCTCCCGGCAGCGCCTCACCCAGCTGGTCACAATTCCGGACTCCACGTTCATGAGGGTATCCCCCACGATGGGGCGGTTGGAAGGAATCTGCGTGTTGGACAGTTCCCGCACTAACTTGGAAAGGCTGTAAAATTTCTCCGTCTTGATCCCTATGTCAATCCCGTACATAGTCAAAAGGGCCAGGACCAACTCTTCCATGGCGGCATTACCCGCTCGCTCGCCGATTCCTGTAACTGTGGTGTGGGCCACCGTACACCCGCACGCCAGGGCCATCAGCGTGTTGGCCACTCCCATACCAAAATCATCGTGGAAATGTGGCTCCAAAGGTTTCTTAACGCGTTCCTGAATCCTCTTGATCAGGTGCGGAATGGCATGGGGTGAAATACCCCCGAAGGTATCCACCACGGCCAACGCATCCATATGCCCCTCGGTGGAAATCTTTTCGATCAAATCCAAAAACCAATTCATATCCGCCCGCGAAGCATCGATCGGGAACCAGACCGTGTATAAGCCTAATTCCTTAGCCAGCAAAGTGGCTCCGATAGAAAGATCGATGGCTTTCTGCAACTCCCACCCGTAAGCATGCTTGATGATATGCTCGCTCGAGGGAATCTCCACCACAACCCCATTCACCCCGCACTCTTTGGCCAGCTTCACATCCGAAACCATGCACCGGGAAAAAGCGAAAATATCCGGCCCAAAATTTGCCTGAACGATCTCCTTGATCGCCCGTTCATCCTCCTTAGAGACCGCCGGCATTCCTGTCTCGATGCGGTGCACTCCTGCTTCGGCCAAGGCCTTGGCGATTTTCATTTTATCTTCCAAAGTATAGGCGATTCCCGCTTGCTGCTCTCCGTCCCGCAGGGTAATATCATGAATCTTGATCTCCTTGGCCGGCGGAAACTGAAATTTCGATGTAACCTCCGGTTCGTAATTCCAAGGAC
>Ga0224495_10002348_pt1 | contig 12380 bp, 15 predicted proteins | sample SF_Jul11_sed_USG_FD_168128 | JGI IMG/M metagenome (GOLD analysis project Ga0224495, IMG submission 168128) | Sediment microbial communities from San Francisco Bay, California, United States - SF_Jul11_sed_USGS_4_1 | ecosystem: Environmental > Aquatic > Marine > Sediment | place: USA: California... | reverse complement strand
GAATATATTCAATTGTCTATTTATTGAGTTTTGAGTACTGGCGAATATTCCAGCAGCTCCTTTTATGTTCGCGGTGTAACCAGAAATTGCCTCAGTCACCCCGTCCAGCGAAGCACCTAGGAAAAATCCCACGCTGGGAATTGCTTTGGCAAGCCCGGTAAAGGCTTTAATCGCACCCATGCCGTCCAGAGAGGCAACCCCTTTCAGAGCATCCGCGCCCGCCCGCCCGTAGGTTTCTTTCCAGTTGCCCTTTTTTTCGTCGCCTGATCTTTCGCCTGATCCCCCGCCTGATCCCCCTCCTGATCCTCCTCCTGATCCTCCTCCTGTACTCTGTCCGCTAAGCTTAATCAGGTCGGGGGCTCTGGGGCCAGTTTGAGAAGATTCAATCCCTTTTTTTGCAGCCAGTTTGAGGAGTAAGGCTTTGGAAAATTTGCTTTTTTCTTTTTCGATCTGTTTTAGGGATTTGAGAACAACGTCATGCCCCTTGATACCCAGAGAAATTATTTCTTTCATATAATCCCCTTTCCTCGGTATTCTATCCAGCGCTTATATATTTTGCTCACTTCTGAAATACCCATTGAATTCACTTCGCTGTAAGATAAAACCCTGGCAACAACCAAGTCGATTATATCAACCCCCGGCGAAACGACCCTACCATTTTTTATTATGCTAAATAAATCTGAAAAAAAAATTTATTAGCCATTCTTACCAGTAAGCGAAGTTCATCCACTTCTAACCCTGATTTGTCCGGGTCTTTTATAAAAACATTATCCACTAAAACACAACTCTCTTTACACAGCTCAGAAAAACCTTCGTGCAGACTGACATCCAATGCCTCTGAAATTCTAAAACTATTTGAAGGGGCTTTTAATGTGAATAACTTACCCGCGAATTCGTAAATCAATAAATCATTTTTAAGCTCTAAAACCTCCGCCTCTAAACAAACGGACATTTTTCTTTGAATGCGCGCAAGCTGAGGAATTGATGATTGATAGATTTCCATGAACCGGGCTTCATCCTTCGAGGGTAGAAGCGAAAGAGCCTTTTTTAATTCTTCGCCTTTTAACCTTTCCTTCATTTTTTCCTCGGTCGTATCGAAAAGTTTTTTCATAATCGACGACCGAGAAACTTTTATTAATTCAGTAGGTACTTGCATTTACGATCCTATCAGTTCACCAGACGCATTAAGTGGTATGATTTTTCCATACTTAATATTAAATTTCAAAAGGACGATATCATTTGAAAGAACCCTTGCAGGATGATTCAATATTTTACAATCCTTATGAAAATGAGTTATCACATCTGACGCGTTCTGATCGTTTCTTTGATACGTAAACTCAAGATTGAAGAGGGGTTGCGGATTCGTGAATGCCCATTTTGATAGTTGATCGGACGCCGGGCTGTCTATTATAGAGAAATCTCTTTTTCCTGAGATGGCGAAAATATCTATATACTGAGACGTTTCGCCGTCGTTACTCATAAACTGCCTTGCTCTATCTCTATCAGGTTGGGGTTCGCCCAGAAATTCCTCTTCATTTAGAAGAACATCCGCTTTATAAACAATGGGCGAAAAGGCTGAACTCTTTGGGGTGAAGACAGCGACTACTGAAGCATAATTCATCGAACTACTCATAATACAAAACTCCTTGCTGTAAAAATATTAAAAAGTGAAACTAATCGTGACGTAATGCCCTGCACCAAATCGACGAATTTTTGCAAAGATGACCCCGGCGGGCCAAATCCCTGTCGTCTGCCAGTTCGCTGACAACTTAGAGACCTGAGCAGCAGTCAAACACCCGGCTGAATAATCAGGCGAACCGTTTTCTTTTCCTAAAATTAAATTCAAATCAAAACAATCGTTTAGTGCCTGACGAACAAGTCCGGCGACTTGACGAATTCCTGAATCATCGTTTGGAACACCCGTCTGGCCTGCCGACTGGAGAGCATTATGCACAAATACATAAACATAGTCCTCTATGTAGTCCCCCGCAACCATAGATTCAACCTGATCCGTCAGAGGTGGGTTTACGCTATCATTCATCTGAGTATCATAGACGAAAAGGCTTCCTGCCCTATCCTTCGCCCCGTTGTACTGACCTAAAGAATTATTCTCAATTAGTGAGCGAGAAGCAACGCTGTACGTATCCGCGCCGATCAATAAAAAGTCATGGGCATCAGAAAGCGAACCCCACGAGCGAGAAACTGCTGTCCCATTTATAACAAAAGAAATCCACGCAAGGGCTATGTTATCATAAACTGTTTCGGCATCCACGAGGCTCGTCGAGTTAGACACGATACACTTGAATCCATCATCGTCTGACAGGACTCCACCAAGGATAAGTTCAGCAGGTAAAGAAATAATCCCCGCGCTTTCTTCTACCGAGTAGTTAAAGAAACAAATTTTTCTATGGGTTCTTGGACCCCATGTTTTAATTACTGCGAGGTCTTCAAAGTAGGCGGTATTATCTGCGAGGACGAAACCAGTCCCTGCGCCCTGGTAGCGGTCAACGTGGACAAGAAAGCTCCAGTCACGGGGGCGAATATTCGCTTTATCAAGGTCCGCGACTGTAATACCTGCAACCACAGAAAGAATATAAACAAAAGGATAAGAATAATTCTGTCCAAAAGTTATGCGAAGGGAGTTTCTTAAACCATAAGAAGTCGCGTTCGCTGTTTCAAAACCTACAAGGTCAGAACTATTTATTTTTATGAGGCCGGTTTCAGCGTCCGGTGTATATCCTGCAACCGCCTCTCTGGTAACAAGAACAGGAATTCTGGGTAAATTTCCCAGAGTTCCTGTCGTCGCGAGACTTTGAATTGTAATAAATTGAGCGTTCGGCATTTTAATTACTCCATGTAAAGTTGAAAATTTGATCCAAGTCAGTTAAAAAAGTAGAATCAGGGGTCGTTATCCCATAACCACAGACCGCCCTCATTTTTGCTATAAAAAAATTGGCAGGAGATGGTTGTCCTGAATTCATAAAAAATTCTTCGTCGTAAATTATACTTAGTAAATCGGCTATTGTCGTTTGGTCCCCGTTAGGGGTAGTATAAGAAAATAATTTCAAATCAATGTCTGAGAAAGCATTTTTTACTACCTCGAAAGGAATGAAAAGATTTTCGTCATTCAGAAATTCATCTTCTGGAGATGTGAAAAAAGAAACATGAAAATCAAATTCTGTCATCGTTCCCGATTCTTTAGTTGTCCATGCCACTGGTTTCGGGTTTCTCAGATGAGTTCTGATAAAAGGGTAAATTGAAACATTCTGATCCTTTGATTGATCTTTTAGCGTCGCGGGGTCAATTCCATATTTTAACACTTTACAATCAATATTATTCAGTGCTAAGTAATCAATGATTGCTTTATTGATCCCGTAATATCTCTGTTTTAATGTTAGCCCGGGGATCATATTACCACCTCTGGAGCTTTACCGGATGGCGGAGCGTCACAAACAAAAACAGAAATCCCTTCTGCAATAGTGAAATCAATAACTTTTAATAATTGATTAGACGCCCTTATAAACTGGTCGGGAGCCTTTGCAAGTTCGCCGACAATCGCCACAGAGTAACCCGAATTGATAGAAAAATTTCTATCCTGAAGTCTTTTAAGCTCAGTAGGTTGTAGGTCGACTACCCTTGCCTGATAAGCTGTTTGAATTTTTGTAGAGGTGTAAGATCCATCGCCTGCCGGAACGACCGTCTTTATTATCGCCGTGACTAATTCAGGAACATTTCGGGACAAAGCGAAGGAAGCAAGATTTCTAGTTACATCAGACATTTATTTCATCCATGACGCTTGTCTTCGGGCGTTTATTCGTTTCGTGTATCTCTCTGGATCGTTGGGCGAAAAAGATGTAGTGAGTCCTTGCGAACTAACGCTACTGATCTCTGGAAATTTTCCGTCGATCGCGAGAAGCTGGCAAGTGGTATCTAAAACTTGAGCATCGAAGGTATTCATATCAGAATAAAGATCCGGCGACACCTCCCTTAACGCTGACGTTATATATATCATCAGGGCGTCGTCAGGAACAGCCGGGTTTTGAAGCCGGGCCCTGATTTCAGGGAGGTATGTCGCTGGATCTGCCATTTTATAAACTCAAAATTTTATTCTTTAATCGTTCCTATTATGGGCCAGCTACCGAAACTTCCATAACGAAAGCCCCACCGAAATGCAAAAACATCGGACCACCGAAAAGATATTGAGCGCGAAAATTCATCATGGTCGCGGATACGTTTTCAGAAGTCACGTAAGGGATTGCAGTTTGTCCGGGCATGATTATTGGTTTCTTATCAGACTGGCAACCCATCGCTACTAAAGTGAAGTAGTTGAAACCCTGAGTCTGACCGTGACCTATGTTCGCGCCGAAATTCATAAGAGACGAAGGGAGGATTTTTATTTTTTGAAAAATCTTTCCACCCGTAGCAGTCATAACCATCTCATTCAACTGCTTATTGAAAGTTCCACCGCCCGGATAAGTCATTGCCAGACCATACCAGGTAGTCGGAACGAAAAGAACCCATTCGCGGGGGGCATAATCAACATTTTGTTGAGCAGCTAATGCGAACAAGCGAACTATATCCTTATACATGTTCGCCGGGTCCAGTGAAAGGTCCAAAGGGGCTGCGGGATTTACAGGCTTGTAATTAAAGTTAGTTATTTTCTGAATCAACTTAGTTGGCGCGCCTTCCCAATCTGAAAACTGAGCAACCGCAGGCGAAGCATCCCCGGCACTTGCCAACGATAGTTGGATAGAGGGTGAACCGATTCCATACGAACCGCCGACGTTTGGAATATATCCACCGCCAGCTTTATGACCACCCACTGTAAAGATTTCAGCAAGTTTTAATACTTGTTTTTGAGCGGCCTGAAAATACCTGTTTTGCAGGATAAACCCCGCGAGGGCAGGCGCGACCGCTTTTTCGTATCCAAGGGCTTGATCTCTCTGGGCCTGTGAAATAGAAAAAACCGTGTCAATGGTTAAGGCATCCTTAAACTCATTGAACAAAGAAATCTGAGTCCGGTTGTTATCGTCCTGGTTAAATCCCTGGGGATTTACGTCGCCCTGCATAACTTTAGCCGATCCTGATACTTGTTCTACAGGAGCGCGAAAACGAGACTGGTTTAAGTTCGTTCCACCTGATTCTTGAGGAACGGCGAAGGCATCACCTGCTTCCTGAAAAGCCTCCATGAAAGTCTGTTCTTCGTAAAGCTGACCAGCTAACAGATTCAAGTTTCCGAAGTGGTCAAATACTGGATTACCTGCCACGCTATTCAGGGCGAAGGCCATTGCATCCTCTGGATTTTTTCCATTTTTAACGGAGGCTTCTGCTAGTCGTGAGATGTTTTGCATGTAGCGAGAACCGATTTCAGCCATAGCGTCAATACCGGGTTCCCTTGAACCACCAAGCTCAGCTTTCAAGGCATTGAAAGCCTCCTTATGTTTTACATGGCCGGTGTTCGCGAGAGCCATTGAAAGCTTAATCATTTTCTTGTGGCTTTCGATAGCATTCTGAGCCGTTAGAAATTCAGTTTTTTCGCCTCTCTGCCTCAGTTGTTCAGCGTACGAATTAGTTGCAGCGAGGAAACTTTTTACTGTGTCCTCCGCCGGGTTATTATTTATTCTTTTAATTCCAAACATGTTTTTTAATACTCCTTGGTTTATTAGTTAAAATTAAGCGTGTACGGGTCCGCCCATTTTGAAAAAAACGGTGTTAGCTTTTTGCTGATTCGCCATCTGAGAACCTATCGTCGAGTTAAAGATCGAACCTACAAGTAAGACATTTCCTGCGGCAAGCCCAGAAACTCGACCTTGCGCATCTATATAAGCGGTCCCTATTCCAAGCACCGGAGCGTTTCCTGTATCAATGTCGACCATGAAAACATCAGTCTGACCTGTCAGAACAGTAACCATGTCGCCATCCTTAAAAGTGTTCGGCGAAGGAGCGATTGAATCGACCCCACTGGATTGTAATGCTTCCTCAAGAACGCCCCAGCCAATGATAGTAAGACCTGCTTGCGCGACGTTACTTAGAACGGCGAAACGATTACCGTTAGCATCCTCCTGAAGTGATACGATACGATTATTAGAACACTCCGTGACCCCGGCGGTGGCTCCTATCTTAAAGGGTATCCCCTGAATCCTTCGCTCGTTCCACTGGAAAGTGCCGGACTTCGGTTGCGTAGAACCGATTTGTTGATTTGCGATTGGTGGCATATTTTTTTACTTCCTGTTTTAATTTTTCCTTTATTACATAGAGTCAAGAACTTGAGAGAGAGTTTTTTCTGATCCCTCGGAGTTCTTGGCTCCCGGTTTTTTGAATTCGCTTCGTTTTGCATTCAGGGCGAGAATGAGTTTTGCAGGTTCTTTTTCAGATATACCGACATATCTACCGAGTTCGGGAAGCGTAGGCGTTTTTTCAAACTTAATACCTAAGTGACCGGAAAACTCGGAAACCATTTCGTCAGATGGTAAAGCATTAGAAGCTGTATTTTCATCGTCAGGTTTTTTCCCTTCGTCTTCTGAATTTCCAGCGTCAAGTTTTTTCCCTTCGTCTTCTGAATTTCCAGCGTCAAGTTTTTTCCCTTCGTCTTCTGAGTTTTCGCTTGCTGGTTTTCCCTTTGTTTTTTCTAAGTCGGCTAAAACGGAGTTTTTAATTTTATCCGCTTTTTCTTGCTCGGCTTTCTCTCCCGCCAGATATTCGTTCATGGCGTTCTTGAATTCTTGTGTGTCAATAGGTGGCATTTTTTTTTCCTCACTTGCCGGGGTTTCTTTGGCCCCTTTCATCTTGTTGTAAATTTCAGTTATCACCGATTTGTAGCCTTCATAATCTTTACTGTTTACGGCTTCGTTCGCCTTCGCTTGAAGGGACAAGTCCACTTCGATTGAGTCTTCAGGAGTTTTTTGCTCCACCGCATTTAGTGCAATTATGACATTTTTTGGATCTCTTACGCCGGGCAAAATGGCGATGTGATTATTTACTGCTTTTCTGACAATGGCGTCATATGGTTTTCCGTTAGGGGCAGTCCCACTTTCTTTTTCTACACTCAAGAAAGAAATAAAAGCCGATGTTCCGAATCCAGGTTGATTTTTATTCTTCGTGGCGTATTCTACATTTCTTTCTCCATGCAAAACGCCTTTTACTTTTACTTTTTTATCCGTTTCGTCGAACCAGACACTTATAGGCCAACCGTCAATATCCCGGTTGCTCTCCCCTGTATTTTTATCGTGAGTTTGAACTTGCAAAGGAGAGCGAAGGACGGTTTCAAGATATTCAGGGTCTTTAATTGCTGACTCTGGATAAAAAAGTCTTGTTTGGTCCGGGAACGCTTCGCCAAGCTCTCCGCCCTCGTAGGTTAAGACTTCTTCTGCGATAACAGGTATTTCAATCTCAGCGGTTTTAATCTTTTGATGCGCTATTGTAGAGTTTATGACTGCGGTGTTCATTGCGTCACCTTTTTTCGCCGGGGTAGGTTTTTTCGCCGGGGTAGGTTTTTTCCTTCGCGGAGCCGGTTTTTTCTTTTTTGTTGTCCAGCCATTTTCTTCTAAAAACCAAAGAATGACGAAAGCCTCCAGTCCGATACCCAGAAGTAGTATACAAACCAAAAAATAAGAGAGCAGGTTACAAAAAACGAATTGATCCATTTTTATTATTTAACCGGGGTTACCAGAACATCAGGATCAACCGGAGCATCGGATTCTTTAATCCCTTTTTCTCGCATGCGCATTCTTTCGTTAGCTTTTTGTCCTGGTCCATTCTGAAGTATAGGCCCTTTTTCGTCTTCTTCTTCTTCGTCTTCTTCGTCTTCTTTTTCGTCTTCTTCGTCTTCTTCGTCTTCTTCGTTTTCTTCGTCTTCTTCTTCTTCTTCTTCTTCTTCTTCTTCTTCTTCTTCTTCTTTTTCTTTTTCTTTTTCTTTTTCTTCTGACATATATTTCATCCTCGTGCTATATAGTTAATAATCGGTTTTCCTTTCGCCGGGTCTTCCCAGCATCTACAACCCCAGTCGGTTCCAGGATTCCCGGTATGTTTATTGCCGTACTGGTCTATCGTCGTAGGGGGGTTCTCATAAGAAAAAAGTTTATTCCTGAGAAGGTTATGAGTTTTTCTGACATTCGCATCCTCCTGAGTCCTCCACTTATAAACCTTCCCGATGTCCGACACTACATTATGATTTATCATCGTCGATAAATCCCATACCGACTGATCCGCCAGTCGATCCGAAATTGCTTCGAGGTTGCTCGAGAAAGCGACCACAGGAGCAATTTTTCCCTCCGGTCTTATTGCTCCTGAAAGCAGCTTAGAAACTTCCTGACGTTTATATTCTGATAAATTCAGGTATTCACTTTTTAGTCCACCTTTTTTTTTATCAGAGATAAAATTTATTTTTTCGGTCAAAACTATCTGATCTTTAAGCCATTCATCCGCAAGTTCTTGAATTATGGCAGGCCGGACAGGAAATCTTTTTCGCCGATAGTGAGCTGTAAGCTCCTGAACATATCGTTTCTTAAAAAAGAAAACTTTTTTAAGAAATTGCTTTTCGTCCGCCCGGCCATACCAAACATCCAGAGCATATTTTCTAACAAGCCGACCATATGCTGGGGTAAAATGCTCAAAAATATTAAACATGATAATTTTTAAGGCTTCTTGACGACTACCGTGGGAACCTCATAATCTATTTGAGCCTTAAAGGTAGGTGAGAAAAATTTCTCAATCTTTTTCTTCATTTCGGGGTTCCTGTTTCCTTCGCCGGGGCTTCCAACGGACCTATAGGAGGAGTATCCACCTCAGGAATTTCGTACTCGTCTTTTAACAATCCCTCAGATTTGAACAGGTCGGTAAGCTCTGGGTAGCCTGCCATTTTTATTATATTGTCAATATTCTTTGAATCAATTTCCGCTTTTTCAACCGTGGTCGGCTCGTATAAAGACTCAAAAGTAATGTCAAAGTCGTCAATCCTGTTTTTCCATTTTGAAAATCTGCTATCCAGTTCTAAGTATTTATTGATACAAAACCTATAAATTGGAGCCATTTGAGCTTCTTGAATCTGGCTTCTTATGTTCTGGTGAGTAGCATGAATATTAAATGAGTTCGCAGAGTATGCAGTGTCTGACCCATAAAAATAATCTGGCATGACTCCTGAAAGCATCCCCTGGTATTCCTTAATAATAGGCGAAACCTCGGCGAAACCCTCAGAAAAATTATTATTCAAAATACTAAGGTCTGCCCCGTTAGGGAGCTTGACGGCGGTGTTCAATGATAGTTTAGAATTGATGTCGTCCGAGGTTTGTTGCATTTGAGCAAGGAGGCTGTCTGTTTGTCCCTCACCGCCCCATTTTTGAACCATGACCTGAGCGCGAATACAAAGAACCTTAATCGTATATAAATAAATATTTATTGCTTCGGCTGCGTCCTTCATTTGATAGAGTTTATTTTTTCCGATTGCATAAGTAGGCTCGAAACCCGGACAAAGAAAATACGCCGTGACTTCGTTTTGAAGTAAATGACCCAGGACATAAACGTCTGAAATGCCCGTGTCTGAATCCTTAAAATCAATGCGACTGTATTGATAGCTAGTCGCGTAGGTAAATTGAGTATCATTAAAAACATTAAATCTTATTCTACCCGTCGCGCTGTCTTTAATGGGAACGATTAAAGACCCTCGTGGTGAAAGGTGAGAATAAAAAAGCATTTTTCTGACTTTTTCAACGAACTTACTTCTTTTTAATTCTTTGTCTATCGCTTCGCTCAATCCCTGATCGTCAAAGTCAAATTTTGGCATTTGCCTGTTTGCAATTTGAATTCCAAGGTCAACAGATTGAGCAAGCGTAGGTATGCTTAAATAATATTGAAAATTCCAGATGTAAGGCGAATAGTCAAGATAACTTTGAATAATTGTCGGGTCTTGTGCCGTTCCAATTTGCAGCGCATGGTCTGAATAAATAGAATTAAAAACCTCAGCAAATTTTTTCGTTTCATCTAAGTTTTTAATCTTTTCAGACTTGAAAGGGTTAGCCTGATTAAAAACCATTGCTTGCTCTACTGCCCCTTTTTGAGTTATCGGCGAAGTATAAGCGTAAGCGTTCGGGGTTCCTACTCCTGGACGAATCTCATTAAATACGGCTGACTGATATTTTGAATATGATCTTAAAAATTCAGGAGAATTCAAGTCAAATTTAGAAGTTTGTTTTTCTTGAAACTCTGCATTTTTTTGTGTTCTGTAATCGCTTAAAATTCCATCTATTAAACTTGATACATTTTTAGCATTCAACACCTCAGTAATTTCTTTCATCAGAGTTTTATTCTCGGCCAGTTTCATGACAGGTAAGTCTTTCAAAGTATTTACTGCCTTAAAAAGATTGTTTAGATTTTGTTCAGTGTTCATTGCCTGACCTCATATTTTATATTTTTCATAAGCAGACCAGTTTCTTTTAATGGGTGGTCAAAACCTTTTCGTAGAATAGTTGACGGGGCGTTGGAAGGCGAAACGCTACCGTTTTTTATAAGTTCTTTTGTATGAGCCTCCGCGCTTCGCCCGATCTGGGTAAGAACAACGGTTAATGACCTGACGATTTCATCTTTTCTACCCGATAGGATTCTTTGAGTTATATTTTTTAACTGCGCGTCCATTAGTTTCTTGTGCTTCTTGATGGCGAAGTCAAGACCCATTCTGAAAGCCGGACGCGGTGGTATATCCTCCGTTCCGTACTCGTTCCAGATAGCGACTTTGCCAAGGTTGACAGGTTTACCTTTTTTCTTTGCCCCCTTTTTTTGAGGGTATGTAATGGGATTCACTCCGAAAAATAATTCTGGTGTTTTCATCTTTAAGCCCCCCTTCTACTTTTCTTTCTCATTAAATAAATATATTGCTGCAAGACTTTACTCGTACGCCACAGGTAAATAGCTCCTGCCAACGAGTCCGCTTCGTCTTCGTGCTTTTTACCTTTGGTGTATTGGATTATCTTACTCAGGTAGAGGGGGTCAGTTTCTTTCAAAACATGAAGCCGGTTTTTATTCCCGGCGACCTCAAACATAATCCTTTCGTGCTTATTCTTAGTCTGGTGTAAATATGTCCAGTGATTTTTAACTGATAAATTTAACTTCTTTTCAGTATCCTTCAGGCGATCAATAAAAATGCTGGTGGAGTCACTTAACTGAGACTCTAAACAAGTTTCTATCGGTTTATATTTATCCAAAAAAGAGAGCATGGCGACGATTACTTCAGGGTTCGTCATTGAAGCCTGCCATGACATCCCAGTAAATTCAATCGGCCAATAAGTTTCTTCGTTTTTTTCCGAAGGCAAAAAACCCACGACAGAAACCGATGTCATATCAGATTTGGCTTTATCGCTGTAAGAGTTATCAATAAAGGCAACTAAATAAGGCGAAGTAAATTTGTCGATCTGTGCAAAGGCTCCAATCATGCCTTCGTCAAAGTCGCCCCACTCACCGAGGACGGATTGACGATATTTTCCCGGTCTCGTCTTTTTTAAGATTTCAAGATTTCGTAAATAGTTTTGTGGTAATAGATAGTTTTCGTAAGTAGTAGTATGAACCCTATGAATCTGACTTTTAGTAACATGTTTTAATTCGACTGGTTCAATGAATCTTTTATAAAAATAATGTTCCTCGCTATCCGGGTTCGTTGAAAACCTCAAACGGTTTGGCATACCATACTGACGAACTCTATTAATAATTTCATCCAATACGTCCTCCTCCATTTCTGTAACTTCGTCAATTATCGCCAGGCCCACCGTAAGACCCTTCGGCTTTCCCGCAGAATCGAATGCACGAAAACGAATGCTTGACGATACTCCGTTGACTTCTGTAAAAGTTGCTTCTGGATACTGACCCCGGTTAAATTTCTGTAAGAGAGCGACGGGGCATTTCGCTTCAAACTCCCGCATAATAGTATCGCGAAGCATACCGTAAGTAGGAGCGCAAATCAGAATATCAATGCCGGGGTACTCCAGAGCATATTTAATCGCAAGGATTACATCGGCGATGGATTTACCTGCGCCTACCCCACCGTCATAAATAGCAATGTCGGATTCACTTTGAATATACTCAATTTGTTTCGGGAGAAGAACAGATTTTACATTTACGCTCATGGTTTTTAATTCAGCTCTTTTTCTCGTTTCGTTTCGTTAGGATTCGCCGCAACCTCAAGTGTAACCATCGCCCCTTCCAAATTGAAAGTAGTTTGCTGAATGAACTCTTTTGGCTTGCCCAGTAGTCGATCATAGAATCTGTGAAGCTCTGACAGATTACCGTCACGAATAGCGAATAGCATGGCGGAGGCCATCGCCTTTTTTACCATAGGCGAAGTAGAATCTTTTATAATTTTTTTCAGGTCGTCTATTTTTGTAAGGGCGCAGATTTCA
>Ga0224495_10002347_pt1 | contig 12381 bp, 14 predicted proteins | sample SF_Jul11_sed_USG_FD_168128 | JGI IMG/M metagenome (GOLD analysis project Ga0224495, IMG submission 168128) | Sediment microbial communities from San Francisco Bay, California, United States - SF_Jul11_sed_USGS_4_1 | ecosystem: Environmental > Aquatic > Marine > Sediment | place: USA: California... | reverse complement strand
AGGCGCCGGAGGATGCGAGAGCTGTAAACGAGGGGATAAGCATGTATGAGCTTTCAGCTGATGGTTTTCGGACGCGGGTTCAATTCCCGCCGCCTCCACCATTTAACAATCCAAGGTAGTCCAATGAAGTGCAAAAGCCCCTTGAAAATAGGGGCTTTTCTTATTTCTGTGTCCGAGGGGGTCTTCACTGATTTCTTGACATTTGGGGTAACTTTGGGGTAACTTTGGGGGTAACAGCAACAGTGAAAACGGCAGTTACCCCAATTGGAGGCGTTTCCCCTGTGTTATCCGATATCAAGGTCAAGAGCGCGAAAGCGAAAGCCAAGCCCTATAAGCTGAACGACGGCCAGGGCCTCTATCTGCAGGTCGCTGCGAATGGCGGGAAGTGGTGGCGATTCAAGTACCGCTTCGACGACAAGGAGAAGCTCATCTCCCTCGGCACCTACCCCGAAATATCCCTCGGAGACGCACGGGTGCGGCGCGACGATGCGCGGAAGCAGGTCGCGAACGGCATAGACCCCGGCGAGGTCCGCAAGGCACAGAAGGCGGCGCGGGGCCAGGTGGAGAACAGCTTCGAGGTCATCGCGCGGGAGTGGCACGAGAAGTTCTCTCCCCGCTGGACGCCGGTCCATGCAGAAACTACGATCAAGCGGCTTGAGCGGGACGCCTTCCCCTGGATCGGGGAGCGGCCGATTGCCGAGATCAAAGCGCCGGAGTTGCTGACCGTCCTGCGGCGCGTGGAGTCGCGGGGAGCATTGGAAACTGCCCACCGCGTAAAGAGCATCTGCGGACAGGTCTTCCGCTACGCCGTGGCGACAGGCCGGGCGGAGCGCGACTGTTCCTCTGACCTCAAGGGTGCGCTGCCGCCGGCAGCGAAGACCCATCTTGCGGCGCTCACGGACCCGAAGGACGTTGCCGCCCTGCTCCGCGCGATCGACGGCTATGTCGGATCGTTCGTTGTGAAATGCGCCCTGCAACTCGCGGGCATGTTCTTCGTCCGGCCCGGGGAACTGCGGAACGCTGAATGGGCCGAGTTCGACCTCGAGGCGGGCATCTGGTCGATTCCCGCTGAAAAGATGAAGATGCGGCAGCCCCACATCGTGCCGCTCTCACGCCAGGCTGTCGAGGTGCTGCAATCCCTCCAGCCGCTGACCGGACGCAGCAAGTACGTGTTCCCGAGCCCCCGCACTAATCAGCGCCCGATGAGCAACAACGCGATCCTCGCCGCGCTGCGGCGCATGGGATACGGCACGGATGAGATGACCGGCCACGGCTTCCGGGCCATGGCCCGCACGATACTCGACGAGGTGCTCCACGTCCGCCCTGAGTACATCGAGCACCAACTTGCGCACGCTGTACGCGATCCGAACGGCCGCGCTTACAACCGTACGGCCCACTTGGACGAACGGCGGAAGATGATGCAACTCTGGAGCGATTACCTTGATGAGATTAAGGCGGGCGCGAAGATCCTGCCGTTCCAAAAAATGGCGGGGTGATGATAAAGACATAGATTAGCTAAAGCACGGCCTTGGGGCACCCCAAGGCCTTTTTCGTGACACTGCTCGTACTTCACTATGTATCCTGAATCATCCCGCTATATAAGCATTGACACCCCTGGGTATATCTGATAGCATTGATATCAAAAATTCCCCCCGGAGATAAAAAGCCTATGTCGAAAGATATTCTTATTCGCTCTGTCCCTGACACTGTCCATAAATGGATTGAGGATGAAAGGGACAGACTCAGGATGACCCAACAGGAATTCGTTCATCAGGTCCTTGAAAGTGCAAGCACTTATGGTCAGCCCTCCCTTTTTGATCGCTTTGCTCCTGCTTCTCAACCTTCGCCTGGGCGTATACCGTTCACGTTTATTGATCTGTTCGCTGGTATAGGCGGTTTCAGACTGGGTCTTCAGAGGGCCGGTGGTCGCTGTGTATTTACCAGTGAATGGGATCATTATGCACAGAAAACGTACCAGACTTGGTTCGGTGATCTGCCTCATGGTGATATCAGAGAATTGAATCCGTCAGATATCCCGGATCATGATGTTATGGCTGCCGGTTTTCCCTGTCAGCCCTTTTCGATTGCAGGGGTATCCAAAAAGAATAGTCTTGGAAAAGCGCATGGGTTCAAGGACGCGACCCAAGGAACACTGTTTTTTCATCTCGCCACTATTATCGAAGCAAAGCGTCCTCCGGTATTGTTTCTTGAAAATGTGAAAAATCTGCTTTCTCATGACGGCAAGAAGACTTGGGCTGTTATTGACAGCACACTCAAGGATCTCGGATATCATGTTTTCCCGCAGGTCATAGATGCGAGTGCATACGTCCCACAGCACCGAGAGCGTATTATTATCGTATGTTTTGACAGAAAGGTGTTCGGGGACAGAGTTGATTTTAAATTTCCGGAAAAACCTTCTGTAAAATATCGTCTGAGGGATATCCTCGAGGAAAATCCTGATCCGAAATATACATTGTCGAATCATCTGTGGTCATATCTTCAGCAGTATGCTCAGAAGCACAAGGAAAAGGGGAACGGGTTCGGCTTCGGTCTCTGTGACCTTGATGGAATCACGAGGACATTGAGCGCGCGCTATTACAAGGACGGGTCGGAAATCCTTATCCCGCAGGGAAAGGGGAAAAATCCGAGGAGGCTGACGCCCCGTGAGGCAGCGCGGCTCATGGGCTTTCCTGACGAACTTAAGATCGCAGTATCAGATACTCAGGCCTACAAACAATTTGGTAACGCTGTTGTGCCGACAGTAGTTGAAGCTGTTGGCAGGCAAATCGTCGAGGTTCTGTACTGGCATGTCAATATGAATGGATTATTAAAGGGCAAGAATAGAAAGAAGAACAGTAAACAGAGTTACGCGGAGGCCGCCCGATGAGTTCAACCATTCTCGAGCTTGCGATTGCAGATGCGATTCAGCACGGGAAGGCCCTTCTTAAATTCATTTCTCCGAACGATGTCGGTACCACGGGAAGTCACCAGACCGGCTATTACCTTCCTAAAAAAGCAGCTCACCTGTTCACGCCACATCCCGCCGACAAAGGACAGAATCACAATCATCCGGTTAAGATTCTCTGGCAGGATGGACGCGAAACTGAATCAATGGTGAAATGGTATGGAAAGGGGACTAGAAGCGAATATCGAATTACTCGATTTGGCAGAGACTTTCCCTTTCTCACACCTGACTGCATCGGCGATCTCCTAATGCTGGTCCCGCAGGACGAATCAACTATTCACGGCTATGATCTCGATCGTGATGATGATATTGAAGAACTGCAGGCGGCTCTTGGCGTTGATGTAATCGGTACATGGGCTCTTTATGATGCGTCGGCTCCGCCATCGCCGGAGTCTGAAGAAGAGTGCATAAGCAGACATTATGCTGAGTTCAGCCGGGTCCTGACGGCTTTCCCGTCGACCTCGCAGTTTTCAGAGCAGGCAAGGATGGCAATCCTTGAATGCCTTCCGGATATCACAGGTAAAAAATCAGACGTACAATTAATAAGATATCTTGAGTCGGAGTATGCCTTGTTCCGAATTGTGGAACGTCTACTTTGCCAGAATGAGATCACGCGACTGTTCAAGGATGTTGATGATTTCATTAAAACCGCTGCGAAGCTGATGAATCGACGAAAAGCCCGAGCGGGTCGTTCACTGGAAAATCATGTTGAATTCATCTTGAGAAAAAACGGTGTGCCTTTCGATATGCGGCCTGATATAGATGGCAAACCGGATATAGTTATTCCCGGCAAGGCTCAATATGACGATAACTCTTATCCGACCTCAAAATTATTTATCGTTGGCGTGAAAACAACCTGTAAGGATCGCTGGCGACAGGTCCTGAATGAAGCGAAGCGCATCCCTCACAAGCACATTCTTACCACACAGGCAGGTATATCGAAAAATCAGCTCACAGAAATGCATAAGAGCAAGGTGTCTTTAATCGTTCCTGAGTTAATACAAAAACAATATCCGGCTGACTCTGGTATTAAATTACTGAGTCTTGACGGGTTTATCAGCTTCATACATGGAGTGATACCGCAATCATGACCGACGTACTGACTCCGGAGCAACGCCGAAAGTGTATGTCGCGTATAAAGAGCAAAGATACAAAGCCCGAAATGGTTGTCAGAAAAATGGTGCGAGCCCTAGGTTATCGTTATAGGCTGCACCGCAAGAATCTGCCAGGAAAGCCTGACCTTGTATTTTCCCAATTTAGAAAAGTTATATTTGTTCATGGATGTTTCTGGCATAGGCACCGGTGCAGATACGGTCGGGTGATTCCGCAAACAAACGCTGCGTTTTGGGAACAGAAAAGAGAATCAAATAGAGCGCGCGATCTTCGTAATAGGCGTGATCTTAAAAAGCTGGGATGGAATGCGCTTGTAGTATGGGAGTGTTGGATAAAAGATTCGATAAAAATGAAACGGCTTGAAATCCGTATGCGGTCGTTTCTAGATAATGTATAATTGCAGACTGATGCTGTAGTTGATTGACACGTCTGATTAATCGGAGAATCAATGAAGAAGTCGGACCAGAAGTCTTTGAAGGTAAATGAACTTGAAATAACATCAACTAAAACGATACAACCTACTCCCGATGTTCTTGATGCGCTCAAGGTTGATTATCCAATTGAGGCGAGCATTGCAGATCTGGTGGACAACTCCATTGACGCTGATGCGGGAAAAGTGCTAATCCGGATTTTTCGAGAAAAGAATCGTCTAATTAGTCTTTGCGTTGTCGACAACGGTCACGGCATGGATGATGACGAAATCGATCGCGCAATGCAATTCGCACGTAAACGTGATTATAACCAGGAAGCACTGGGGATGTTTGGTATTGGCATGAAGACGGCATCTCTGACGCAGGCTGATACGGTTTCTGTTCTGTCGAGGCGCAAAGGGAAGGGATATGTTGGAAGACAGTGGACCGAGGCGGGGATTAAGAAGCGGAATTGGCAATGCGCTGTACTTGGACCGGATTCGGTAAAAGCACATCTGACCAGGTCCTGGGGTTCTCTTGGGACACTGTCCGTCGGGACAGTAATACAATGGGATAACGTGAGGGATTTTCAGAGACTGCACGGAAATCCGGATGCTTATTTGGAAGAAATCAAGCGTAAGATCAGGAATCATCTTGGTCTTAAACTTCATCGCTTCCTGCAGAAACGAGCGGTATCGATTCAAATGGACGTAGAGGATATTTCAAGTGGATCGACGTTTCTGCCCAGCCGAGTTGAAGCTCTCAATCCGTTTCCCGTAATAACAGCGGTAAAAGGTTACCCCAAGAACTTTTACATGAGTGCATCAAAAAAACTGGGGTCGCTGGTTTTGCGCGCGCATATTTGGCCCAAGAAATCAAAGGATGAGGGATACAAGCTGGGTGGCGGGAAGGTGGCTGAACACCAAGGCTTTTTCTTTTATCGTCACAATCGGCTTATCCAGGACGGCGGATGGAATGGCTGGATCGGAACAATGGATCCACATATGAGTCTTGCACGCGTCGAAATTGATATACCTGACTCATACGCGGGTTACCTTCAGGTACGGCCAAATAAGGCCGCGGTTGATGCTCCGGCATCTTTTACAGGCTATCTTGCCAAGGCGCGGGCCAAGGATGGTACCACCTTCAAGCAGTATACGGAAACAGCGGAGGAGGTATATCGTGCAAAGGGCAAGAAGAAACTCCCCCCCATACTGAAGCCTGGAACAGGTGTCCCGGCTCCCGTTCGAGACGTTATTCTGCAAGCTGCAATCCCGTTGCGCCAGGGTAATGGTATCGCTCTAAGATGGGATAAAATACGAGGAAATCGATTTTTTGAGGTCGACCGAGATAATAAGGAACTTATATTGAATAGAAAATACCGAGATGTCCTTCTTGACGGAGATGCGGCAGGAGCCGCTGATATCCCTGTCATTAGGACGTTGCTCTATTTTCTGTTGAATGATACCTTTCGTCTTGTTAATGAAACGCAGCTTGAGAAGAAAAAGCTTGATGTTATCAATGATGCCTTGGTAAAGGCGATCAATCTCGAAGCGAATCGATGAAAAACAACCTCATAAAAAACACTCGTACGTATAAAAGAAATCCCAGGCATGTTCACTGGGAAATTTTTTCAGATCGAATTGAAGAGGGCGTCCCCTATCTTGAAAGAATTCCCGGTGAGCCCCGCGTTGACACATTCATTGACACTTCAGGCACGCGTATTGGTGTGAGAATTTATTCCTTACCGAAGGTAATGCCGGTAAGTCCGCTCGGCGAAGTGTCAATCATAAGAAAAGAGATATCCAGTCGGAACGTTGTGGAAATATCTACAAGCAATTGTCAGCTCTTTAGGGAATTCTATAACCTTGTAAGAGATATTGCTGATCGTGTGCAGGTTGACAAGCAGGATGTTGGTTCGGCAATAATAAAAACTCTCCATGCTTGGGCGAGTCTTCTTCAAAAACTCTCAATTCTCTCAGATGAGCGCCAAATCGGCTTGTTAGGTGAACTATGGTTTCTTGATTACCTTGCTCGTCGATCAGGTTGGTCGACGGCAGCAGATGCATGGAAGGGGCCCGGTGCAGAAGAGCACGATTTTACCCTGGCAAGGACGGATATAGAGGTTAAATCCACACTTAAAGAAAAACGTATTCATCAGATAGGTTCCCTTACGCAGGCTGTACCAAAGAAGGGCAGGCAACTTTACATTCTATCGATACAATTCACGCCGGCTCCAGCGCCTGAAGGACGAACATTAGCTGCAGCGGTGTCAGCAATCTTGTCAGTGTCTGCAAAGAAAAGTCCTTCCGCATCCGCATTGATAGAAGAGAGATTATTCAGTTGTGGTTGGCGAGAGGAGCATGCATCACATTACATTGACAGCTATACTTTGCGAACTCCGCCATCTCTAATACCTGTTGATAAGAAATTCCCTGCAATAACTGCTGACACCCTTAATACTTTGGGCTCGGATCTAATTCAGCGGATTGATCGGGTTTCTTATGGTGTGAATCTAGAGGGTATGGGAATACTATCTACACATTCTTCATTTAACGCAAAATTAGTTTAGGAGAATTCAATGACTGATGTTGTCTATGATATCGTTAAAGCCGCCCTCGGAGGGATGAATGCCTCTCCCATGCCTCTTTCCGCTGCTCTATCTTTTTATTCAAAGCAATCCTCATTGAAAAAAGAGGTTACTGAAAAGCAGGTTATACAGAGGGTCTCAAGCGATCCAAACGACCTTGTTAGATCAGAACTGCACAGGAAGCTTGCTGAATGGGATCATACGAGGACGTCAACGTGGACAGGAAGCACGCAACCCAATAGCGAGAGTAGACGGCAGTTAATTTACAAATTGCTTAAAATAAGCTCCGAGAGCAAAACCATCATAAGTGATGTGCTGCCTTTCTACGATAGCCCTCCCCCGATTCTGATCGAGGATCCTGGCAAGCACGAAAACTGGTATGCGGCTGTAAGTACGAACGACTTTTATTGGGGGCAGTTCAAGAGCTATCTTGGCACGACAAAGAAGTGGACTCCGGAATCCCTTGAGCTGCTGGATCAGTCAACATATAGTGTTGTTGAGCGACTTGACTGTCCTTGGTTGCTGAAAGATCGTCGCAGTCGCGGGCTAGTGGTCGGATATGTTCAAAGCGGGAAAACGACTCATTTTACCGGAGTGATTGCCAAGGCAATTGATGCCGGGTATCGACTAATAATAGTGCTGTCCGGGACAATGGATTTGCTGCGTAACCAGACACAGCGTCGTCTCGACATGGATCTCGTCGGTAAAGAGAATATTTTACGCGGAAATGAAGAAACGGAAGTGGCTGATCATGACTACAGCCTTGATAGAGATTGGCCCAGATTTATGAGCCATGGATCCTTGCCAAGCAGGCTTGGTTCGGTTGATATCTTCAGGTTGACAGGAGCTGTGGATGACTTTCGCAGCTTGGCGCAAGGAATAAGCGCCTTGGAGTTTGAGAAAAAGGAAAAGAATAAACCGCTATATTATCGTGAGAATTTGGGCCATGCAAATGCACGACTTATTGTCGTTAAAAAGAATAAATTACGCTTAAAGCAACTTGTAAAAGATCTGTCTGAAGTTAACAGAGAATCCCGCGATTATGCCCCGGCATTAATTATTGATGATGAATCCGATCAAGCATCAGTCAATACATTAAACCCGAAGAAAATAACTGATGAGAAAAGCAGGACTGCTATTAATAAACTGATAGTAGATCTACTTAAGAAGTTGCCTCGTGCACAGTATGTTGGATATACAGCCACGCCTATCGCGAATGTATTTGTCAGTCGGGCGGATTCAGATGATATTTATCCAAAGCATTATATTCTTTCTCTGCGCAAGCCCGAGGCGTATATGGGGGTAACCGATTTCCATGATTTTGAGACACGGAGCTCAGGTATTTCAAATAAGTCAGCACATCTAAGAAGCATTCCACGTAATTATCAGGATATTGCCGAAGATGGAGACGCTACGATTCTCCTGCCTGATAACTGCTACTCTGGAAGTATGTCATGGAATAGTGAAGACAGGAATGATATCGATAGACTTCTGGAGGCTATGGATGCGTTTGTTCTTGCAGGAGCCATAAAATTGTTCAGAAAAAGCAGGGGTGTCGCAGGTGAATACAGGCATCATACAATGCTTGTGCATGAGTCACACCTGCAAATAGACCAGCGGAATAAAAAAGAACTTCTCGAAAAACTGTGGAAGCACAAAGGATATGATTCCACTGCAGGTATGGCACGATTAAAGATGCTCTATGATAATGACTTCGCCGAGTTGTGGCGTCGCGACCGTGATCGTGCAGCAGGACTACCTGTTCCAGAAAGCTTTAATTCACTCAAGAAATATCTTGGGGCAGCAATCGATAATATCGGCGGTGATAATAAGCCAGTGTTAATAGTAAATGGTGAAAGGGATGCGGATACGCCAGATTTTGATTTACAGGACAAAGTATGGAAAATTATTGTTGGCGGTGCGAAACTCTCTCGGGGTTATACGATTGAAGGCCTAACAGTATCTTACTTTAGGAGAAGGGCTCAGGCAGCGGATACATTAATGCAGATGGGAAGGTGGTTCGGTTTTCGTAAGGGGTACCGTGATTTGGTTCGCTTGTATATGGGCAGGATGGAAAATGACGGTAAGCAAAATATGGATCTTTACGAGGCATTTGGTGCTATGTGCCAGGACGAGGAGAAGTTCCGCAGCCAACTTGATCAGTACAGTGAACCGGGCCCCGATGGTAAATATCTGACGCCACTCGAAGTTCCTGCGCTTGTGTACAATAGTTATCCCAGACTCAGACCGGCAGCAGCAAATAAAATGTATCATGCTGAACTTGTATCTGCCAGCTTTTACGGAAAATGGCGCGAACCGATTAAGCGCCAAATGGATGCCACATCACGAAAGATAGGTGCGGCAATTTTTGAAAAAGCGCTCTTAAGTGCTAAAATGCACGAGGGTAAGGTTGGGAAACCTGGTACTGCGTTCCAGATTAAGTGGTTGGAATTGGGTGCCGATACACTGGTTAATATTCTCAAAAGGTATCCTTGGCCTGATAAGATTTCTCCAATACAGGCAGAACTCAATTTTCTGCATAAGAATAGAAAAGAGATTCCTAAGTGGGTGATTGTAATTCCCCAACTTACAAAAACTCGTTTTCCTGTGTGGAACATAGGTGGCCACGAACTTTCAAGCTTTGGTCGTACTGTGATAGCAGGAACTGATCGTTTCAAAGCTTTCAGTGAACCGCGTCACGCTGATTTTGCGCACTGGCTGGTTGATTTGGAACGAAATGAGGGGGAGGGGTACACTGTCACAGCCGGTCTCAAGAAGGATCGTAAAAGGGGCGTGATGTTATTATATCCCGCATATCCGATGGATGAATTGGGAACAAAAGCGATTCCCCTGCAACCTGTCATGGGTTTTGCTTTGCTTCTTCCCAAGCCGGAGAATGTCCAAGGTAATAATTTTGAAATTGTTTATAGGGTGAAGGGCGGGTCTGACATTAAACCGGCTGCTCCAAAGAAGAAAAAACCAGCTGTTGTACGCAATCGGAAATAATATCAAACGCTGATTGCTCCAAACCATGACAGATTGTGGACCAATGCATTTGCTCTGGCTCAGCTATTCAGCACAGGTTCTCCACATTCGACAAGATCTTTGACCTGATAAACGTATGTCGGATTGAGCTGCATCCCGACCAACGCCTCTACCAAAACTCGACCGCCGTCAGGATCTTCCAATAGGCGCATTCTCACTTTCTCGTCGCCTACATCAACAGTCTCTTTGAATTTCACAATGTCGCCCTTCTTCATTTTGCGCCTCCGCTACTTGTAACGCTTCTTTTTCTCCATCACCACCCCGACAATTCGATACTCTAAATCCTTGTTCAGAACGATATCGGGGTATTTCGGATTTAGAGGGTGAAGGACTCGTGTGGTATCGAACTTCTTGTACTGCTTGAACGTCGCTTCTTCCTCATCATTCTTCGCAACGATGTAGTCGCCGGTCACTGCCTTTGCGGTTGGGCTGACGATGATGATATCCCCATCGTTAAATTCCGGCTCCATTGAATCGCCCTTCACCCGCAGCGCGAAGTTGTGCTCTCCCTTGATGTCGCTCTCGATCCAGTCTACTGCATCCTCCTGATGGAACGACTCGCCTGTTTCGGTCCACTTGCCAGCAGTCACCCAGGACACGACCGGGACCTTCCGCATCTTGCCGGTAGCAGCGGGCTCAACGTTCTTCGGCAGGTAGCCCGTCTCGCGCAGGAAGTCCTGGACATCAGATCGGTAGGCCTGGAGCAGCTGCATGACCTTGTCGAAGGCGGGGGACTTCTGGCCCTCCTCGATTTCCATGATGAACGTGTGGTGAAAAAGAGGCGTTTCAGCTTGTCATCCTGTATTGAATCGTGATATTGTAAGACATGCAGAGGAAAAAAGACAGGGTAAATACCAAAGGATTGCAGGACAGCAAGAGGATATTTATGCAGCTGGCAGCGAAACACTCGATTGCCCTTCCTGAGGGGTATGTGTTCAATCGGGACGAGATATACGAAGAGCGATTAGGCAATGTTAGGGCTACTGCCCAGGTTGAGAAGGAAGATCGACGATAGGATCGTAACGAATGCTTCAGATACAGCAAATAGCCGAAAGTATCAACGCCAAAACGTTTCGCGTTTCCGATCACGCCGATGAAGAAGCGTATAGCGACAGCTTGACGTTCGATGAAATCTACGCCGCTGTCAGGACAGGTGAGATCATCGAACAATATCCCGATGATAAGCCGTACCCGAGTTGCCTGATATATGGCAGGAATAAAAATGGTGAGCCCATTCACAGCGTTTGGGCGTATAATGTCGAAACAAAATCGTCTGTCCTGATTACCGTGTACCGGCCTGATCCGGAGCGGTGGATAGATTGGAAGCAACGGAGGAAGCCATGAAACTTTTTGATAAATGCCCTGTATGCGGTGGTGAATTGATCGAAAAAGATTCCGAGAAAGTCCTGATGGGCGGGAGCAATACCGCTTTGATTCGAGTGAAGGCCGAAGTTTGCCTGCATTGCGGGGAGCGGCTGTATACTCCCGATGACATCGCCCGTTTTGACGAGATCAGAAAAAAACTGCGTGAAGATAATGTCGAGAAGTTCATCCAGATCGGAAAGACATTCAAGGTGGCTTGACCATTCGAGATCCGACAAGTAGCCTTTCGAGCATATCGAAGGTCGTTGCATTGAAATGGAGCCGTAGAGGGTCTAATATTTTGACATTTCCCGCCCTCTTTGCTATTGTTGCTTCATGCCACGCAAACCCCGCAGCGAATACCCCGGCGCGTCACTGTCCGCGGGAACCAGCGGCGGCGGATTTTTAAGGATGCAGCCGACTATCAGAAGTATCTCCTGACGCTTACCGTCTATCGAAATCGGTATCAATTCCATCTGTACGCCTGATGTATTCGAAATAATATTCGATTAAATGAAAGCACATATATTCTCAATGGCCGTGAAATCGGTTGTGCTGGTCTGCTTGTCGCAGATCCACATGTCGATTTTTATCGTCCCGCTAAACCGCCGTGATGGTTATGGGGCGATTGCTGACCATCTGCCGTATATCGAGGCGGGATAAAGGGAAGTAAAAAAACGGACAACTGTCAGATTTTCTTTGGACAGTCTGGCGTTCGGCATTCCTCTAAATCGTCCTTGCGTTTTGTAGCTTATATGCTACAATAGCCCACGTGGAAAGCTTCCCCTACACAATAGCGTATTACCTTACCGAGGCCGGCGATAAGCCGTTCAAGGAATGGCTTGACGGGCTGAAGGATATCATGGCCCGTCAGAAGATCCGTATTCGGCTTGACC
>Ga0224495_10002346_pt1 | contig 12383 bp, 21 predicted proteins | sample SF_Jul11_sed_USG_FD_168128 | JGI IMG/M metagenome (GOLD analysis project Ga0224495, IMG submission 168128) | Sediment microbial communities from San Francisco Bay, California, United States - SF_Jul11_sed_USGS_4_1 | ecosystem: Environmental > Aquatic > Marine > Sediment | place: USA: California... | reverse complement strand
AGATTCAAACCTGATTGAGCTCACAGGGTTGGGAAAAACCGGTCAGTCTGTCGGTGACCACGGCCCTGTATTGGCTCATCCCCGAACCGGAATTTAAAGACCTGCCGTTGTTGCCGAATGCGCACAACGGGCGGCATGAATCCTTAGTGATGGTCTATCGCGGCGATGCCCGCGAGCAACTGGTGTTGCGACTGTGGCCTGCAGACACCAAGTTCGCCGGGCATCCCGGGGAATCACTGTGGGTCGGCAATGTGTCGCGCCAAAACATGCGCAATAGCATGACGATGCTCACTTTACCGGTAACCTTGGGTGATTTTAATCGCGCCCTTGACCTCTTTATCCCGATGGTTTCAGGTTGGGACAACGCGATCGTGAAGCGTGCAACTAAGCAATTGAATGGGCGTGGCCAGCTCATCAGATGGGATGGGCGTGTCATCCTGTTGACGCCCAAACCTGGCCTGCGCTACCTGCAGAAACCGACATGAAAAATCTCGGATTTGATCGTCGCATGGGGTTTGCTGTACAGGGGTGGCGACACGCGTGGCGGCACGAATACAGCTTTCGCACCCAGGTCTTCGCGGCATTGCTGGTGTTTGCGTTGCTTGCGGTATTGCGCCCGCATTTAGTATGGTGGGCCCTAGTCGGTGTGATGGTGTCCTTGGTATTGGCGGCGGAACTGTTCAATACCGCGCTGGAAAATCTCGCCGACATCATCAGCCCGCAGGCCCATCCGGCGATAAAGATCGCTAAGGATTGCGCGGCAGGCGCAGTATTGGTGCTGAGCGCGGGCGCGGTTTGGGTGGCCGTGTTGATGGTGTTGGCGCAGCGCTAACGCCGTGTGTGCGGGTGGCGTGTTTACACCCAACATCACAGTCTCCACATAGTCTAAAAAGCGCTTATGCGGGGATGGCCTCAACCTCGGTGGTGGGCGCGTCTTCTATCGTGGCGGCATCGTTCCCGCGATAGGTGAGCGCTTCGGGGAGGCGCATATGCAGCTGGCCGGTCACGCGTGCGCCTGCCAAAATTACGATGCTGGGGCTGGTCAGGCGGCCTATGATGCGTGCCGGAGGGAGTACTTCTAATTTACTTCGCGCCACCACTTCGCCTTCCACCGTGCCCGCAATAACCACGACGTCGGCGGTAATCGTGCCTTTCCAACGCGAACCGTCAGCCAGCCACAATACACCGTCAATATGGCCATGGCCCTCCATGTTGCCATCCACCTTGATGCGACCCTTGCTATACAATTCACCCTTAAAGGTGGTGCCGGCGGGAATGGTCATCGTCATTATTGTCTGCTCCTGCGCACGTTAGACACAAATCTTCAATGCGCAACGCGTTGCAAAAACCATGCAATAGATGACAACCGTGTCCTATTTCCTATTTGGCCGTCGTCGGTGCGGCGCCCAGTTGCGGTGCAACCTCCAGTAATACGGAATGGTCTTCCATCGCAACAGTTTTTACCACGTTATTTAATTCTGCGATACGCTGCTTCAATGTCAGCATTGTCGGATCGCCGGGGTTGAAGATTATATAGCGTAGACCGCGTATGGATTTTTCAAAGTCCGCCGTGTTTGCGCCGACCGGCGGGAGCGGTAATACTTCGCAGCGACAGGCCAACATGGTTTGGCCTGGCCACTGGCTGGCGGTGGTGACACGCGTCTTGTTGCCTTCAACTTCTGCCGATAATACCCGTAACAGACGGTCGCGCGATGCCATCACATTCGCGCTGTTCAAATCATAAAGAATCTTATCGTCGCGCATATAGACCAACGACATTGCAAATAATAAGACCAATACCAATCCGCGTTGCCCAACAAATGAAAACTGGCGTAGACGCGTATGCAGATTCAATAAACCCGCCAGACCGTAGGTGAGAATGAATCCTAAAACTAATAATCCCCATGCCCCGTCGGCGCTGCACGCACCGATGACAATCGCCAATAGCCAGCCAAGGCCCGCATTATCTTTCGGCCAAGAACGCCAATGTGCGGCGAGGGTGCCCGCTAATGCGATAAGTGGGATGATCCCTAAAGGCCATTCAGGGGTGTCATCGAGCGCGGGTTGGTCAATTAACGTGCTGAGACTAGCCACCGGGTTGCTCCACCACGCCAAATCTATCCATCCGGCACGCAGCACGCCTACGACCAGTAAAGTAATCAATATACCGCCGATCACTTGTGTGCGTTGTTTAGCGTCACCGGTAGGATTGCTGCGCCAATGCCATAGCAGCGCCAGCGGATACCCTAATGCGGCAGGATGTAGCGTAACGGTGATGCCGATTACCAATAGGCGAAAATAAAACAACCCCCCTACGACCCGAGTGGATTTGGCATAGGCCTCTTCAATACGCCACAACAGCGCCATGCCCGCCAACAAAAAGGGGCCGTTACCCAGGCCGTTTACTTGGGTGAGCGTAAGGGGTGCGAATAACATCAGCCCCAAGCCCAGCATGGCGGCCTCATCGCCAAGGCGTGCACGCGCCCACCGGTATGTCCACGCAATGCCCGCCGCAAACGTAATCAGCGCAAATACCTTGGCGGCGATCATGCTGCCTGGCCAATAGATCGAAAGAGGCGCAAATAAAAGTGCGCGAAAATCGGGCATTCCCAAGATGACTATGGGGTTTATGACGCGATCTGCAATGGCCCAGTTTAGTAAAAGCGCGCGCGCCGCCCCTTCGTCTATGCCATTGGTGTCGTACGACACCACGGGAAGAAATGAAAATATCCCCACCCACAGCGCAAGTGCTATCCATCCCCAATATTGTTGATAGAAATTTTCAAGAGTCGTTCTAATGTTTGAAATCTGCATGGTAGTTAAACGCTTTTGTTGCAATGCGCGGTATCATAACACGATTCATTTCACGCACCAGACAAGCTTTACCCGAGCAAAGTTCTCAACTTTGGTGTCGAATTTGTCTATGCCGACATGCAGTTAGCGGAAAAAATCTCTACACATTAGACTTGATGCCGTGGCGTCGGCATGATATACATTGCGGGGTTTAATTTTGGGTAACCGTGTTCACGTGGAAGGGGGCTACAATGGGAATTGGTAATGGTGACGTATTTCTCACGTACTTGATCGTGTTTATTGCGTTTTTTGGTTTGGCGGTTGTGTTGTACAAGAAAAGTACGTAAGTTTTATCCTATCGCGTAGATAGCGCGCTCGCAGGTGGTGGCTCCGTCATCATATAGAATGCTGGGCGCGTCAAAGTGGTAGTAGGTTTTTTGGCGCTCTGTGTAATACCAACGGTTTTAGGGAGGGTAGTTTTCATGCAACGATTCTCAAAGAATCTCTCGGTCAAGGCGACAGCAGTCGTCGCGTTGTTGGTTGCGCCATTTATGGCGACAGCCGCAGTAGATGTGGCGCATGCGTTTAAAACCGCTAACGTCGAAAACGGCAAAAATATTTTCACGAACGGCAAGGGCGATGTACCGGCCTGCCAATCTTGTCATGGCCCGGAAGGTCTGGGTGAAGACGCGATGGGTACGCCCCGTTTAGCAGGTCAAGGCTTCAGCTATATCGTCAAACAACTGGAAGACTTCGGTTCTGATAAACGCATTGATACCACGATGAACGTGATGAATACCAACGCCAAAGGGTTGTCGGCGCAGGATCGTCGCGACGTGGCAGCGTTTGTTTACACGCTGAAGCAACCGGATAAAGGTTCTAACTTGAATGACGTTGCTCAATTGGGTCAGCCAGTGGGCAAGAGCCACCTCGGCAAATCCATTGTGACCTTCGGTGCACCAGAGCGTGGCATTCCTTCCTGCTATTCTTGCCACCAATTTAACGGTCGTGGTTCTTTCCCGGTGTATCCACGCTTGGCCAGCCAGAAATATGTGTATCTGGTCAACCAATTAAAGAAATGGCGTGATGGCAGCCGTGCCAACGATCCGATGGCGCAGATGCAAAAAGTTGCGCAAAAACTGACCGACGATGACATCTTTAATGTCGCATCGTTCTTGACCAATGCCGATTTGACCACCGTCGGTAACGATCGCGCACCGCATCAAGAAGTGCCGTAACGGCGTTTCAACGAGGCGTCTGTGGGCGGCCAATGCCGTTCAGAGTGCTTGGTGTATGGCACCGCGCGCAGCAAGATGTACGCATGCGCCTGAGGTGTCGTAGTATGTAGATTGAGGCCGCGCCTGTTTTCAGGCGCGGCCTCAATTTTTTATGCGTTTCCCGCTACATTTTCCCACGAATAGTTGTTTGCGCCGTCAGTGAGGTTTACAATAAGCCTCTTTCTTGGGGTGTGGTTTTGTCATGGGCAGTAAACAACCGCTTAAGTCTGGCGAGAAGATTTTGTTCGGAATCTTCGGCGTCTTTATTATCCTCGCGGTCGTCGGTTATATCGCGCTTGAAATCGTGCGCCAAGGCAGAGATAAACCGATGTTCGAATCAAAAACCACTTATGTCTTTGACGAGCTAGGGCAGCAGGGATCTGCCGTGTTTCGTCATGCGCAGTGTACCTCTTGCCATCGCGCGATGCGTAACGGCACTAATATGGGGCTAGACCTCGACGGCATTGGTTCACAGCGAACCTTTGATGAATTGGTCGCCTTTCTAAAAGAACCGGAAAAAAACTATCCTGCAGCCACTATCGATCATGGCGCGGCGCCCAAAGAGGCGGCCTATGTGGCCAAGATGACGGACGTGGAAATTCGTTCTTTGGCGGCGTTCTTGTCCGGTTTGCGTGCAGAAACCGGTTCGTCTGCGGCGCGTAAACCGCCTGAGGAGGAAAGTGGGTTTATCGATAATATGGTGCGGATTTGGGCGCCAAAAAGTTGGGCGAGTCGATTTCAAGATGTTCGCGACCCAGAATCTACCGCGCCTGTTGCACCCGTTACGCCTAAACCATGAGGTATCTGTATGACCGATAAGCAAGCCCCTTGGGCCACGGACGAGGTGTATATCACCTACACATTGCGATTTGTATACGCATGCGTCATATATAGCATCATCGGCTTCACTTGGGGGGCGTTGATGGGAGGGATAAGTGACTTCCGTCACTTTGTCGATCATCGCCTGCATGGTAATTTGATCGTGCGCGCACACACCCACATCAATTTGCTGGGGTGGGTGGAAATGGCGATATTCGCCGCTGTGTACTACATCATTCCGCGTTTAGTAAAACGCCCTATATATAGCATAGGCCTCGTAAAGGCGCATTTTTGGATCCATAACGTCGGTCTGATTGGGATGGTGGTCTTTTTCAGTGTGGCAGGGTACTTGGGTGGCGTCGCGAGTCAGACGGCCGCGCCCGATCAACTCGAGGCTATCGTCAAGCCCTGGTTGCGCGCAATGGGTATCTCCGGCACGTTAGTATTGCTCGCCAATTTTATTTGGGCGTATAACATTTACAAAACTTGCGCAGGGCGCAAAAAGGCGGCATAAATGCGTAACTTTCTTGCGATCGCGTGCATAATGCTTGCGCAAGGCTGCGATTTTGATCCGCCCGGCGCCCTTAAGGTCGGGCAGGCGGTGCCTTCGATTAAAACCAAGACGTTGCAGGACGTCGGTGGCGATTTCAGTCGTATCACCAGTTATCGATACCCAGATGAGCGTATGTATCGCGTGTCTCTTCACGACGCGCTCGCGCAAGGCAAGCCCATCGTGTTGGAGTTCGCGACGCCAGGGCATTGCACCGTTTGCGATCGGCAGTTGCAGACTCTCAAAGGTGTGCTTACAAAATATGAAGGCCAAGTCTTGTTTCTGCACATGGACCAATACCAAAACCCTGAGGCGTTTAAGGCGTTTAATGTCATGGGTGACCCATGGACTTACGTGATAGACGCGCAAGGTAAGGTGAGTTACCGTCAGGCGGGCAGCATCTTGTATCAAGAGCTGGACGGCATCCTAGCTAGGCTGATGAGCAATGGTGGGCCCGCATAGTGCGCGCGATAAATCAGGCGTTAGTCGCGGATCGTAAAGGCGTGTGGTGGGACATCGCGTTGTACCTGCCCACGGTCAGCGTGTTGGCGTTGATCGGCGCAAAATTATGGTACACGCCGGGCAGTCAATCGTGGACCTATGTATTAGTATTTTTGGCGAGCTTTTTTGGCATCGCCGGCGTAAATCGCGTATTGGGGCGCATGTTGATCCTCCCTAAGGCGCCCGTCGCGTTGGATATCGACAAACAGCGCGTACGCATTACATTGCGCGGAGGCGGTGTCGTGGAATTGGTGAAGGACTTGCGCTATTTTCCTGACTATGCCGGGCGGTCATTTGGTCTAGTGGGGATGGACTTGACGGGAAGACGTCAACAATTTGTATTTCACAAAGGGCAATTTCCAGATTTGACGGCGTATCGTCACGTCAATGACGCGCTACGACATTACGCGTAACTTCCAAAATAAATTTTTCGTGAGACGCTTACCTGCACAGGATGCGCGGGTGTATTATTAAATTATAATATAACGCTATTGTTCGTGGCGACGGCGTTTGATCACATCCATCGCCATCGCGCCTATCACCAGTGCGCCTATGCTGCAAGCACCAATAATTAAGCCACGTTCAGTTTCCGCGCTGACCATGCCACCCACAAACATGTGTACAGAAAATCCAAGCACGGTTAATACACCTAGTCCTGCTAGGGTGTAGACGATTATTTCCCGCATACTATTCCGTCACCAATCGAGGCGCATAAGTACGACTATTGTAACGCCATGGAAGATCGCTGCAAGGATAAATTTTACGTGCGAATTTAGTTTGGATTTAAGTTTCGTGAATTCGCCCAAAAAATACTTGACCCATCCAAGCTCTTGTGCCAGCATCGCACCTTCAAGAATGCCCTAAGCGCTTGATCGAACAAAATAGATTAGTATTTTGATCGGTTTTTTCTGTCGAGTGTAAAGGGTTTGCTCTTTCTGGTTCACTAATGTCTCGTTCCGCCGTGAGGGGGGTGATGATGCCATTGGTGGCTGTCTTGGGTTTGAGTTTTATTGTGTTAGGGAGGGGCCATGAAGAAGACATTCCTCGTGAGCTTTGTTGGTGGGATGACCACTGGCATGGGTAACGGCAGCGTGTTTGGTGCGACGCTTATGTGCTTTTTAGGGCGTGGGCAATTTGAATTGTGGGGTGGGTTCGGTGCTACCGCATATAATCCTGCGCAATTTACAGGCTTTATTGACTGGTGCATGATCGTATTTGGATTGGCGTTTACGGGCATTATGATGATCGCCCTCAAGCGTCACGATCAGTTAGAGGCCAAGAAGGGCCGTTAATCCGGTCTTTCAGTGTTGAGCGTTTTTTAATTTCAACCTTAACCTGTAAAGGGGGAGTAATGGCGACGATAGCAAGTATTTGTGGTATTTTGCTGGCGTTCTCTAGCATGTGGTTCGCTTGGTACCTTTTAATGCCGTGGTCTAACCGCGGGGATCATTAAACCTGGGAGGTCTTGTCAATGCTGAAGTATTTATTTTCTAAAGAAGAAGACATTCCACCAGGAACGGCCGCAATTTTTTTCGGCTTTTCCTCGATTGTGTGGTTTGTTTTAGGTACCGGCCTTGGTTCGTTTAATGCCGCCAAGCTCGCGTTTCCTGATTTTGTAACAGGCATCGAATTGCTGTCTTTCGGTCATATGCGCCAAGTGCACGTGTTGGCGGTGATCTTGGGCTGGATTTCCATGGCCTTTGCAATGACGATGATGTACATCACCCCGGCCCTTGGTAACACCAAGTTGTGGTCTGAGAAACTGGGCGTGTGGAATTGCTTCCTGTGGAATATCGGTTTGGGCTTGGGCCTGTTCCTGTTGTGGAACGGCGTTTCTTCCGGCCGCGAATATTCCGATATGCCCTGGTTCATTGACTTAGTCGTTATTTTTGGTGTTTTGTTCCCGTTGGGTATCAACGTGTGGATGACCATCAAAAATCGTCGTACACAAGGCATCTACACCACCAACTGGTTCTTCGGCGCCGCGACCTTCATGGTCATCGTCGTGTTCTTGGTCGGTAACATGCCTGAGTTCTTCAATCTGACCGGTTTGACCGAAGCCTACCTGACCTGGTGGTTTGCGCATAACGTGTTAGGCTTGTGGATTACGCCGGTGGCAGCTGCCATTTCCTACTATGTCGTGCCGAAGGTGACCGGCAATCCGTTGTACTCTCACCGCATTGGCCACTTGCACTTTTGGTCGGTGGTGGTGTTCTATTCAACGCCTGCCGCCCACCACTTGATGTCTGCACCGCTTCCCGAATGGTTAAAGTCATTCGCCTCTGTGGAAGGTGTGTTGATTCTGGTGCCTGCCATTGCGTTCGTGTCCAACTTGTTGTTGACGATGCATGGTAAGTGGCGCATGTTCGTAGAAAACGTTGAAATCAAATACACCATCACGGGCGTATTGTTGGCTATTCCGCTAAATATGCAAGGCGGCTTCCAACAAACCCGCGCGATCAACTGGTACGTGCACGGCACGGGCTGGATTGTTGCGCATGCGCACTTGGCGTTATTGGGTTTCTCGACGTTCTTGGAAGCGGCTGCGGTGTACTACGGCTTACAAGTGTTGTTGCGTCGTAAAGTGTATTCGTTGTCGTTGGCTAACTTCCATTTCTGGATGTTGCTGATCGGCTTCTCCACCTACTGGATCTCTATGACCATCGCTGGTTTGATCCAAGGCGCGGGCAAGATCTATGAAGTGCCCTATATCGACGTCGTTATCGCCGAGCATCCGTACATGATCGCCCGTTGGGTTGGTGGTACGATGGTGTTCATCGGCAATGTCGTCTGGATGTACAACATGTGGATGACAGCACGCGCTGGTACGCCTATTCCGGCTGGCCGTCTGCCCCATGAGTTGGCCTACGAACGTTAATCGACTGAGAGGGAGGAGTTTCCGTGGCATTTAGAGAATATAAAATCGGGTCGCGAATGTTTGCATTCGCTCTCGGTAGCTCTATGATGATTACGCTATATTTCCCAAGTAAGGATATAGCGTCTGTACAAGCAACTGAAACCGCACTGAATCGCCAGTTGTCTTTTGGTCGAATCGGTGGTTTCTCGGTGGAAGACCCGTTCTTGAAGGGCCAAGGCAAGCCGGTAACGGTTTACTTGAATAAAGACCCCAAGACAGGTTCGCCGATTGAACCCGTAACGGCCTACGTCTATCCGGTCGGCGTGCCTTTCCCTAGCGGTTTACGTCACCCCCGTATCTTGGGTGCTGGCGTAAAAGACTTGAGCTTGGGCCAAGGCCGCATTGCGGACGCGAAGGAATCGTCGGGTGCAGTATTTGTAGTCAGCGCAGCCGGCTTTAACGGCAAGACGCTGTCCTACATTGAAAATGCAACCGCGACCCGTGGTTGGCAACCGAGTGAGGCCTTGGCCGCCGCAGGTGATGCCAATTCGCGTTATATCGGTTCCGGAAAAATCATGTTTGTGCGTGAAGGTTGCTGGTGGTGTCACACGTTGTTGCCAGAAGAAACACAAGACTGGCAATATTTCGGTGCACCTCCGATGCTGGGCGACTTCAACGGCGAATCTCCGACCGCTTTCGGTTCTGACCGTAAAGCCCCGGACTTGCTGCACGTCGCCTCGCGCAACTCATCGCGTGAGTGGATGACCATGCACTTTTATAATCCGCGCTTAGTGCAAACGCATTCGATCATGCCCCGTTATGACTATCTTTGGGGTGAGAAAGATGCCGCTGGCAATAAGATCGACTACGACAAGTGGCGTGCTGAATACAATGAGTACATTGCTGGCAAGCGCGTCTACGCACCGGAAGTTCCGCAACCGGCAGCAGAAAGCGAAGCCCGTAAGTTGATCGATTTTGTCATGGCGCTGAAGTAGGAGGAGTGCATAATGGCTTGGAAATTTGATAATCCGTTGGTGTCCTTAGCGGACGACCAGCAAAATGCCGCCGCTCGGGGTGTTTGGGAAGGCGAAAGCTTGGGTGGTATCACCGAAGACAATAATCGTCTGCCCGTACCGGTAGTCGGTTTGTTGATCTTGACGATCGTCACCTCGTTCTTGGTCACGTTCCCGTTGTGGGGCCAACGTCCAACCGCTGCGTTGTATGAAGATTACATCGCACTGATGGATAGCCCGCAGGTACAGGCCCTGCCTGACGATGCAAAGCGTATGCAATACATCGTAGACACGGTGCGTGCCAAAGGGACTGCCAAACAGCCGCAGTTGGATCGTCACCCGTTGTCCATGGATGATCTGCGTTTGATCCAAGGTCAAGTGGTTGAATTGCAGCGTCAAGGCGCCCGCATGGAAGAGTTTACCGTGCTAGGCAATCGCCTGGTATTGGCGAACTTTGAAGGTAACTGGCGTGCCGACGGTACGCGTGAGCGTGTACAACCGTGGTGGGATAAAGGCTATACCATCGACGTGTTTTACATCATCGCGTTTTGCGTAAGTGTTATCGTGGTAGTAAAGCGTTTACCACCGTACACTTGGCAGCCCAAGCACAAACATTGATCGGAGGTGTTTCATGATCGATATCGATAATGGTCCGTTGGTTCTGTTGGGCTGCGTGTTGTTCGTGTATATACTGCCGCTCATATACAGCTTCTTTGTCGATGACTATGACAAGAAGAACGCGCCGACCGACGTTTACTCTAAGTAACGTTGTAAAGCGTCTGTAAAGGGACACAGCTCGATGCCGCTCAGGGAGAATTCCTTGAGCGGCATTGCGCTTTTTGGGGAAGATGAATTGTGTTAAAATACATCGGCGTTTATAGCGAATATTAGCGATTTGGCATGGTCTATAGGTAGTGATATTGATAGTTAGCGGGGTATGCCCAGCGTGTGGTTTTTAACTACTGTATTGAGACAAACACTCGGTGTACTGCTATTGTGCCTGCCTGTGGTAGCCGTTGCTGCAACAGGGAGTCAAACAGGTGCAACACCGGATGCGTTAACCGGCATCGAAGGGCTTTATAGCCAAGAATTTAGCGTCAAGATATTCTATTTTTTAGTTTTTAGTATAGTTTTGTTTACGATTATCGTTTTTGCATTTCTGTTCGGCGGACACAATAAAAAAATAAAAACCGGCGAAAAATGGCTGTTCGCGCTTATTTTTTTCGGTATTGTTGTGGCGGTTATTTTCGGGGCCACGCAAATGTTAGATGGTGTATTGTTCTAGGGGTATGAAAAATGACGGAAATGATTGGAAATTTGCCGGATGGTTGGACAATTTATATATGGTTGATCACCGGGGTGCTCATTATTATTGCGGTCATCTATTGGATACGTTGGGCAGCCAAAAATGAACAATTTGATGAGGACATCAAATATTTGGTGTTTGATGAAAACGACAAAGACAAAATGTCACCGGAGGACTTTAAAAAATCTCAAGAGGTTATGAAATCGCAGATGAAGCGTCGTGAAGAAAATTTGGCGTTGGAAGCCGCGAAAAAGGCCAAAAAGTAGGCCGATATGAAACGCGGAGAATGGGGTATCGTCATTGGCATTGGTGTGGTTGTCGTTGCGGGTATGGCATGGAAATCGTTTCAAACAACGCAGTCGGATAAGAAGGATTTTAAAATCCCGTTCTATTCTACCGCGAGTCCAGATCTTCAAGCGCGCGCGGCTGAACTCATGCGTCGTGAGAATTGTCGGCAATGTCATACGCTGTGGTCTACCCGTGACCCCTTGCAGGCAGTGCCCGCGCCACCGTTAGACGGTATGGGCTCGCTTAAAGATGAAGCCTGGCTCTATACCTATTTGTCCGCGCCCCGCCCTCAAGATATCGTCCCCACTCGCCTGAAGCCGGAATATCGTCACCCTTCGTTGGCATATTTACCGGATGCTGAGCGGCGTTCGCTCGCGCAATATTTGGCGAGTTTGAAGGTGGAAGATTGGTATTTGGCCGAAGTGAAAAAGGTCGAATTTGAAAAGCTGACGGGTAAGGACTATGTGCCATGATGACGCTAAAGCCGGTATTTAATGTACGACGCGTAACAACCGGGGTGGTCGCGATTTTCTTAGGCTGCCTGTTGAATTATGCGGGAGATCACCTGCTTGGACAGCGTGTAGAGTTGTATTTTGGATTGCAAACCTTTAATGGTATTTGGTTTTTAGAGATTTTCATATTGCCGTTGCTGGTAGGGTTTGTAACCGCCTGGATATTCGGTCTAGGGGGAAAGTGGTTGTGTTATTTTCCGCCCTTGATCGTTAGATTTTATGCTTACTATGAAACAGTATATATACTGGGAGTGCCCAGCGGCGCTAGCTTGATGCCTATGGGATGGTGGGGCTTTTTTGTGATTTTAGCGATAGAATCTGCAGCGATAGGCGGTGTTGCGGGCGAGATTTTAAACAAACGAATTTATGGCCGTACGCCGCGGGAACTACTGTATAAGTCGCTGGATAAGTCATTGAGTGATGACGCGAAGTGAGAACAAACCCCGTCATCAGCGAAGCGGAACGTA
>Ga0224495_10002345_pt1 | contig 12387 bp, 8 predicted proteins | sample SF_Jul11_sed_USG_FD_168128 | JGI IMG/M metagenome (GOLD analysis project Ga0224495, IMG submission 168128) | Sediment microbial communities from San Francisco Bay, California, United States - SF_Jul11_sed_USGS_4_1 | ecosystem: Environmental > Aquatic > Marine > Sediment | place: USA: California... | reverse complement strand
ACGGCGCCCAGCGGCGCCCGCATGTCGTGAGACACCAATGAAATGAATTTGTCCTTCATCTTTGTGGCGGCCTCGGCCTTGTCCTTTTCGATGGTCAGTTGCCGTTCTATCAGCTTGCGCTTGGTGATATCCTGGATTACCGCCTCCACCCGTGGTCTGGATACATCGTTGTTCGGCGCCGATTCACCGTGCAAGCTGACATAGCGGGTGCCTCCATCCTTGCGCACCACCCGGAATTCGATCTCAAACCCCCCCGTGGGCGCATTGGCGCTTAGCAATATGGCCGAAAGTTTATCCCGCTCCTCGAAAAAGGCGCTTTCCATCAGCAGGTCATGAGAAGGCGACACTTCACCTGGGGAATAGCCGAATATTTGAAATACCTGATCGGACCATATCTGCTCTCTGGCCCCCACACGCCAGCTCAAATAACCCATATTGGCGATATTTTGCGCCTTCCGCAGGTTCCGCTCGTTCTCCCGAAGGGTGTTCTCCACCAACCGGCGTTGGGTGATATCCCTGCCCACGGATTGATACTCGAAAATGGCGCCATCATCCCCAAACAGTGCGCGATTGGTCCATTGAAGCCATTTGGGGCTGCCATCAGAAATCACCACCGGTGTCTCCACCTCCACGGTCGGCCGAGAGGGGGTCAGGTCGCTCAGACAGCCGTGGAGCTGTTCCAATCGCTCCTCCGAAAGGAAGCTGAACGCCTTTTCACCATCCGGGAGGTGATGATCTCCTCCGAAATACCGCATATACGCGCCATTTACAAAGGTGAGGGAGTAATCCTTGTCAAACCGGCAAATCAGCTCCGTCTGGTCCTCCACCACCTCCCGATAATATCGCTCCCTCTCCGCCAGCGCGATATTCTGCTCTTCGATCCGCTTTCTCAGGAGCACCTCCCGCTCATGGAATGCCCGCTTTTCCAGGCAGGACCGGATCCGCGCCTTCAGCAGCACGGGATTAAATGGTTTGGTGATGTAATCATCGGCGCCAAGCTCTATGCAGCGCACGGCGCTGTCTATGGAATCGATGCCGGTTATAACTATCACGGGCAGATCCCAAAGCTTGGCGCTGTCTTTCATTAATTCAAGAATCTGATACCCGTTGGGCGATGGGATGAGGATGTCCAGGAGCAGAAGGTCGATATCGTCGAGGTTCAGAAAGTCGACAGCCTCGGCGCCGGTGCTGGCGAATATGGTCTGGCAGCCAAGATCCTCAAGGATTTTACCTATGAACTGCCGGCTCTTCTCGTTGTCCTCGGCCACCAGAACACGTCGGCTTTCGAGCCCGGGATTATGCTCAATATTCATCAAATAAACACCACTTTGACCGCGACGCCAATTCGACAATTTATATGCCAATGGCTAGAAAAAAAAACCATCCCGGATTCCACTCAAGACCAAGTATATATTAACTTCTATAACTTTATCAACTCCACAATATGAAAGATCGCTATCGCATGATAATGTTACAAACCACAATAGTAAGTACTATTGGACCATTCCTTCGGTGCCCCAGACCTTTGGTGGTGTAAGCCCGTTCATCCTGGCGTAAATCCACAATTGGCCCCGGTGATGCAGGTTCTCCTCGAAAGCGAACCACAATATCCTGGATACCGGCCATTGGCGGCCCCGGGTGAAGGTCACCACTTTATCCAGAAACCCCTCTCCCTGGCTTTCCAGGAATGATCTAAGCTCGGCCCAGGAGCTTCTGTGAGCCGCCGCCGCCGCTGTGGGGCTGCTGGACCTTAACGATTCGTTCTTGACCATCGCTCCGAAATCTATCGGCTCCTCTTTGATCGCCTTCAGCACCAGGTTTCGCCGCGCGATGGCCATATGGTCCACCAGCCTCAGCCAGCCAAGAGCGCCTTCGCAAGGCCGCCACCCTTCCAGGCCGGCGGGTATCTGCTCGGCCGCCTGCGCCAGTTGCTCGGCCAGTTCCCCCTGTTTTTCCAGATATTCCGAAAGTTGGCTCATGATCTTCTCCCTTTATGTTTTATAGGCCCTTTTGCGGCCAGGATTCTCACCGCCGCCACCTTATATTCCGGGGTCCCGGCGGCCATGTCCAACCCCTCGCTGGTCACCATGTTCGTCAGGGTATCATCGAAATGAAAGGACATAAAGACTCTGCCTGGAAAAGCTCTCTCCGTCAGCCGGGCCCTGGCGGCCACCTCTCCCCGTCGGGATACCACCTGGACCCAGGCGCCATCCCGGATTTCATATTTCTGGCCGTCGGCAGGGTGTATCTCCACCAGTTCCTCTGGCGACAGGCGCAACAGACCGGGGCTGCGCCGGGTCATCGATCCATTGTTATAATGCTCCAGCCGCCGGCCGGTCACCAGGGTCAGAGGATACTCCTTGTCCGGCGCCTCGTTGGGCGGGATGTGGGGGATGGGCGAGAACCGGGCAAGCCCCCTGGGGAAGCTCACCTGGTACATCACCGAGGTGCCGGGATGCGTCTTGTCCGGGCAGGGCCAGCAGAGCCCCCCCTCCCGTTCCAGCCGGTGGTAATCCATCCCGGCAAAATCTCCGGCCAGCGAGGATATCTCGTTGAATATCTCCTCCGGCGTCTGGTAATCCATCTTGTACCCCAGCCTGCCAGAAAGCTCCTGGACTATCCTCCATTCCGGCATGGCCCCGGCCAGAGGCTCCACCACGGAGTGAAACAGCTGAACCCGGCGCTCGGCGTTGGTGAAGGTGCCGGTCTTCTCGGCGAAGCTTACACCGGGCAACACCACGTCGGCCAGCGCCGTGGTGTGAGTCGGGAATATCTCCATCACCACCAGAAGCTCCAGCTTCTTCAGCGCGGCCTGTATCTTCTCCAGGTTGGGGTCGGTCTGGGCCGGGTCCATGGCCATCACGATCAGCGCCTTGAGCTCTCCGCGTTCTATGGCCCCGGCGTATTCGGTGGTCTTCAGCCCCACCTGCCCCGGCAGCGCCACGCCATAGGCCTGTTCGAACTTTGCGCGCACGCTGTCATCTGCCACCGGCTGATATGCGATATGCACGTTGGGCAGGGCCCCCATGTCGCAGGCGCCCTGGACGTTGTTCTGGCCCCGCAGCGGGTTGATGCCGGCCCCCCGCCGGCCGACGGCGCCGGTGGCCAGCGCCAGGTTGGCCAGCGCCTTTACGTTTGTGGCCCCGGACACATGCTCGGTGATCCCCAACCCATATAGGATCATGGCGTTTTTGGGCGTCGCGTAGCATCGGGCAGCCCGCCGGATCAGCTCCGCCTTCACCCCCGTCACCCTGGCGGCCCGTTCCGGCGGCCACTCTTCGGCGGACTGGCGCGCCATATCGAATCCTTCAGTCTTTTGCTGGATAAACTCCTCATCGGTCAGCCCCTCGCTGATTATCACGTGGAGCATGGAGTTGAAGAGTGGGATGTTGGTCCCTGGCCGCAGGGGAAGGTGGATATCCGCCATCCGGGCAAGCTCTATCCTCCTCGGGTCCGCCACTATCAGCCGCGCGCCCCGGGCCAGCGCCCGCTTGATCTTCATGCCGATCACAGGATGAGCCTCGGTGACGTTGGCCCCGGCCACCAGCAGAAGGTTGGCTTCCTCTATCTCCTCCAGCGAGTTGGTGGCGGCCCCGGAGCCGAAAGCCGCGGCCAGGCCCGCCACGGAGGGGGCGTGGCACACCCTGGCGCAATTGTCGATATTGTTGGTTCCCACCGCAGCCCGCATCAGCTTGGCCATGATGTAGTTCTCCTCGTTGGAGCAGCGGGATGAGCTGACTCCGGCTATGGCGCCGGGCCCGTGGGCCTGCTTTATCGCCAGCAGCCGGTCGGCCACCAGGTCCAGGGCCTCCTCCCAGCTGGCTTTCACCAGCCTTCCCCCCTTCTTCCTGCGGATCATGGGAGTGGTCAATCTATCCTTGTGCTGCACAAAATCGAAGGCAAACCGCCCCTTCACGCACAGGTCACCATGGCTCACCCGGTTCTCCGGATCACCCTCCACCCCCAATATCCGGCCATCTTTTACATGGACGATCAGCCCGCAGCCGGTCCCGCAATAGGTGCAGATGGTCTTGGCGGTCCTGACGGCGCCTTTGGCAAGGTGGCGCCAATTCTCAGTCAGCGCCCCGCTGGGGCAGCCCTGGACGCAATTGCCGCAGAAGGAGCAGCCGCTTTGGTTATAGCCACCCGGGTGGGTTGTGGCGATATGGCTATTCGAACCCTTATCCACCAGCCCAATGGCGCTATATCCCATCTTCTCCACGCATACCCGCACGCATCGGCGGCAGAGGACGCATCGGGAAAAATCCGCCTTGAACAGAGGGTTTCGGATCATCTTCACCGCCCCTTCAGCTGCTCGGGCTGGGAAAGGTGAACGCTCCACATGATACCTTTCAAGGATTCGACCAAACTCGGTTCCCGCATAATCCGAAGCTTTGAGCTTGCCAGCCCCTGCCAGCATCAGTTCCAGCGTCACCTTCCTGGCCTGGTTGACTTTAGGCGTGGTGGTGAGCGCTTTCATCCCCGCCGATACCGGTGTGGAACAGGACGCCAGCAGGCCTGCGGCTCCCTCCACTTCCACCACGCACAGGCGGCAGACTCCGGAAGGAGAAAGCTTAGGGTCGTGACATAGGGTGGGGATGTATACGCCCGCCTTCTCCGCCGCGTCCAGCAGGGTGGCCCCTTCAGACACCTCAACCTCCTTGCCGTCTATGTGAAGCGTAACACTCATGGCGCCACCTCGAATTCCCCGGCGAACCAGGCCAGCAGGCCCTCGATGGCCCGGGGCGCGGTCCTGCCCAGGCCGCAGAGGCAGGCCTCTTTCATCACGGCGCACAGCGGCTTTAGCTCGTCGAGGTTCATCACTTTTTTGCCCCTCCGGCCAGGAGATAGCGCCTGATCCAAAACCACCGTCCCCTCGCGGCAGGGGACGCATTTGCCGCAGCTCTCATCCCGGAAGAAACGGGCGATATTGGCCGCTGCCCATGGAGCTGGCCGCTGAGTGTTCATAACTATCACCGCGCCGGCGCCGAAGGAGGCGGGGTTTTGCATCCTGATGGAGTCCAGCTCTTCCTCCACCGCCACCTTGCCCGAATAGCCGCCCACCAGCGCGAATTTGAATCCTGGCCCGGCCATTCCTCCCGCCATGGTGAAGATCACATCACGCAGGGTGGCCCCCTGGGAAACCGAATATACCCCGGGCTTTTTTACGTCACCGCTGACGCTGACAAGCTTGGCCCAGTTCCCACGGAACCATTCCGGCCCTTTCTCCAGCGCCAGGGCCGCCATCACCAGGGTTTCCACATTGTTCACCAGGGTGGGTTTGCCGTGGAGCCCTCGTTGCGCGGGGAATGGGGGCCGTACACCGGGCTCTGCCCTGGGGCCGTGGATCGATTCGATCAACGCGCTCTCTTCACCACAGATGTATCCGCCAGGCGCGCGGAAAATCGAGACCTGGGCGCCGTATTGGGCCGCATGGCTCGGCAGCTTGGCAAGCTGCGCCTTCACTATTCGGGAGGCCTTGGAATATTCCTTTCTGATGTATACATGCCCCTGCCCGGCGCCGGTGGCCCGCATGGCGATCAGCAATCCCTCGATGGCAAGATACGGGGCGTTTTCCAGGATACGCCGGTCCTTGAATGCGCCCGGCTCCCCCTCGTCGGCGTTCATGATGGCGTGTTTTTCTTCCCCTGGCGCTTCGGCCACGCCCCGCCACTTGGCGGCAGTGGGAAATCCGGCCCCACCCAGGCCCACTATACCGGCCTTCTCCATTGCGCCGATGATCTCCTGTGGCGACATCTCCAGCGCCTTTGACAGGGCGGGGTATTGGTAAGCAGAGATGGCGCGCCGGGTCATTTGATCCTATCGATGATTTCCCTGGCCCGGCCAGGATCCAACGAGGTATGTTCCTTGCCATTGACCAGCATGGCAGGCCCCTTGTCACACAGGCCCAGGCAATGGGAGAAAGATAGAATCCTGCCAGGCAGGCCCTTCTTCTCCTTGACATTTTTTGCCGTGCGTTCCACGGCGTTTATCGTTTCCTCTCCCCCCTGGGCCAGGCAACCTAGCCCCTGGCATATCACTATGGTGGAAGGGGATTTGTGGGGTGATCCTTTTCCCGCCCGCTGGGTGGCTTTACTAATGGGGGCCGTGTTTTTTTTCATTTTCCGGCAGAGGGTTTAAAAATCCTTCAAACGCAGCCTGATTCCTGGAAGACCTTGGTCAGCGTGACACAGCTGCCTCCCCTGGTGAATTCTATGGAATCAAAATAGTGGCAGGTCATTAATATCCCCCGCCCACAAGGGGAGAAGAGCCTGTTCATATGAGCATTCTTGTCCATATCCATATACTTGCCGAAGTCGAACCCACCCCCTTCGTCTGTGATGGCCACCTTTACCTTCTGCCCGTTGCGTGCCAAGGCGATCTCGATCCTTGCGTCTATGGATTCTTCCCGGTTTCTCACCTCTTCCAGAAATGAGTTACACTCCAGCAGACGGATCTTCTCCTCTTCGGGTATGCGAAGGTTGCCATGCTCGTGGGCGTTGAGCAGGTATTCATTAACAAAGCAGAGGAACTTTTCCATCTCGCCACTGGCAAAACAGTTGTCTGTCCTTTTTCTTATCCATTCCAAAGCCCTGTCCAGCTCTTCGGTTCTGGACCGGATAACAAGAATATCCGCGCCCACTCCCACTTCCAGGCCCGGGCTTTCCTTGCAGTGGCTATGGTGGTCCCGCGCCATGGCGTTGTTCACCACAGCCAGGAATTTTTCTTCGGTGACAGGCTTGGTAAGGAAATCCCGCACGCCAAAATCTAGCAGCTCCACGGCGATATTGGCTTCGGACAGGCTGGTGAAGAGCACGAAAGGCGTCATCCTGGTTTGGAAGTTCAATTCCGCCAGCGCCCGTTCCCTGGGGCCGGATCGGGTGGCGTCAGCTATTATGAGGCTCAGGTCCTCCCGGTGGAGGGTGTATAGATGAAGCGCTTCCTCCTGCTGCGTGGTGGGCATGATTTGAAAATTCTTCGCTTCCAAAAGCCTCCCCATGGCCTTACGGAAAGTGGGGTCGTCCTCCACCCAAAGAATCTTCCTGCTCATAAGCGCAAACTCGGAGATAACTTGCAAACCGCGCATCCAAACTGCCATGCTAAAAACGCATTTCGTTACAAGGCCAATTATATCACGCAAAGGCCAAACCGGCGGCGCATAAAAATGCACGCCCACAAAGGTAAAAGAGGCCATGGACTTGGCCGCCCGCATGTTGGAGAATGATCCATACAGCCATATGGAACTGAATTTTCGAGTCAAAAACCAGGACCCCTCCTGCCGGGGGAGGATAGGGGAGTTTTGCGTTCCGCACGCGGTGGTGCAGACCCCGGTTTTCATGCCCGTCGGCACCCAGGCCAGTGTGAAGGCGATGCATCCTGCCGAGGTGGCGGATATGGGATACAGGCTCATCCTGGCCAATACATACCACCTTTTCCTTCGGCCCGGCCACGAGGTCATCCGGGATCTGGGCGGGCTGCGCAAGTTCATGGGGTGGGACGGCGCCATCCTCACAGATTCCGGCGGGTTCCAGGTCTTCTCCTTGAAGGGGCTTGCCCAGGTGACCGAAGAGGGTGTTAGGTTCGCATCTCACCTCGATGGCGCCAGGACATTGATGACACCGGAAAGCTGCATCCAGATCCAGGAGTATCTGGGCGTGGATATCATGATGGCTCTGGACCAGATGGCGGCGCCGGAAGATTCCCGCTCCCAGGCCCAGGCCGCCGCGGATCGCTCCCATCGCTGGGCGCAACGATGCCTGGCCGCCAGGAAGAATCCCAACGCGGCGCTATTCGGCATTGTGCAAGGAGGGTTCGACGAGGAACTGCGGCGGATAAGCGCCGGGCAGATCAGCTCACTTGGATTCGACGGCCACGCCATCGGCGGCCTGAGCGTGGGCGAGCCGAAGGAGATCATGATAAAAATCGCGGACCTTTGCGCCCCCCTGCTGCCGGAGGATAAACCGCGATACCTGATGGGGGTGGGCACCCCGGACGATCTTGTGATTTTTTCCTCCATGGGGATAGACATGTTCGACTGCGTCATGCCCACCCGTAACGCCCGCAACGGCTCACTCTTCACCTCCCAGGGCAAAGTGAACATCCGCAACGCCAGGTATGCCAGGGATGAAACCAGCCTGGACCCGGAATGCGCCTGCCCCGCCTGCGTCAGGTTCAGCAAGGCTTATCTTAGGCATCTGTTCATGGCCGGAGAGATTCTGGCCCTGCGCCTGTTGACAGGGCACAACCTGGCCTTCTACGCAAGGCGCATGGAGATGATCCGCGACGCCATAAAAAACGGGTCGCTGGGCGCCTGGGCGGAAAGCCTGAAGAACGCCGCCGAGGTGGCCGAATGAAACGCAAATATGGAATATATATCCACATCCCCTTCTGCCAGGCCAAATGCGGATATTGCGATTTTTCCTCCACCGCCAGAAGAGGGAACCTGGCCCCGTCATATGTTCATGCCGCCGTCGATGAGATAGCCCATCTTGCGCCGATGATGGCCGACAGATCCGCGGTGTCCATCTTTTTCGGTGGAGGCACCCCCTCGCTGCTTTCCGAAGCGATGGTGACCACCATTCTGGAAGCGTGCTCGACCCACCTGCGGCTGGACCCCCAGGCGGAGATCACCCTGGAGGCCAACCCGGAGAGCCTGTCGCTGAAGAAAGCCCAGGGTTTCCGCCATGCCGGCGCCAACAGGATATCCCTCGGCATCCAGTCCCTGAACGACACCTGGCTGAAGGCGCTGGGGCGCATCCACACCGCAAGCAAGGCGCGTCACGCCGTGGAGCTGGCCAGGGAAGCCGGCTTTGACAACATCTCCGCGGATATGATGTTCGCCCTGCCGGATCAAAGCGTCCTCCAATGGAACGAGGACCTGATGGAGGCGGTGGGCCTGGGGCTCGATCATATCTCCTGCTACCAGTTGACCCCGGAAATGGGCACAATCCTGGGCGATAAGGTGCAAAGAGGAATAATCGCCCTGCCCCAGGAGACCGCAGATTACTTCGACAGCGCCGAGAAGATCCTGATGAAGGCGGGTTATATCCATTACGAAATCTCCAATTACGCCAAAAAGGGAAGGGAATGTGTCCACAACCTGGGCTATTGGGAATATCGGGATTATCTGGGCATCGGCTCGGCCGCCCACGGAATGGTGGATGGCCAACGCTGGGCCAACGTTCAGGATCCGGCCAGGTATATCTCCAGGATCAAAGCCTCTGGCCGCGGCGCATATCACACCGAAAATCTGACCCCGGAGAAAATCCGGCTGGAACGGCTGATGCTGGGCCTGCGGTTGAAGAAAGGAATCCTGCTCGATGGGATGGAGATCACTCCTGAAATCAAATCGCTGGTGAAAAAAGGCCTGCTCCGCCTGCCGAAAGGAAGATTGGCCGCCACGCCCAAAGGCTGGCGCCTGCTCGACAGCGTCCTGGCGGCGATATAGCCCTTGGCGGCCATCGTCCCGCAAGTAAGTTAATTTGGTTCAATAATCCCCCGGGCCATGATCGGCTCGGGGGATTTTTTATACGCCAGCAGATACCCAATTTTTGTCCATTTTTCTAAATCTTTTGTCCAGAAATCGAAATATGGGTTGAGTTACAATTGCCGGCGCGGTTTGTCCAAAACAGGGGCCGCGGAGAATAAGCATGATCCAACATGTTGATAATACAACGGATATTGATTATGAGCGCAAAACCTAACCATACCATTCTTTCTCTTCTAACCCTGTTCCTGATTTCCACCCCACCAACCCTGGCGGCCGTTATTACCGTTTCCACCACGGCGGACACGGTGGTCAATGACGGATCCTGCTCATTGCGGGAGGCGGTTAACAACGTAAACAGCGTGGGGGCGGACACCACCGGCGGCGACTGCGTCACGGCTGCTGGGGGAGACACCATCAGCGTCCCAGCAGGTATATATATACTTACCGGCGAATTAAGTATAGCGCAGACTGCCACCGTCCAGGGCGCAGGGGCGGCGTCCACGGTTATTGACGCAAATTTAAATGGCCGGGCCATAAACTCCACTGGTCCGGCGCTTACCATTGTTGGCGTCACAATAAAAAATGGGTTTGTCAATTGTCCCGCTTGCGGGGGTGGCGGCGTAAGAGCAGATGGAGACGTGACGGTGACCAACTGCATATTCACTGGTAACAATTCAGCCACGGATATTGGCGGCGGCGTGTATTCCATGCTTTCCGTGACAATCACAGGCTCCACTTTCTCCGGCAACACCGCCAACGCTGGCGGTGGCGTTTACGGGACCGGGGTGACGGTCAGCAACTCCACAATATCCGGCAACACTGGACGCCAGTATGCCGCCGGCATAGGCTCCGGCGCCGTCGTAAATGTGACCAGTTCCACCATCAGTGGCAACTCAACGCCTGGCCAAGGGGGCGGCATTTATTCAACTGGGACCCTGACAATCACCAGCTCCACCATCTCCGGCAACTCCGGTCTCGTCGCAGCTGGCGTTTATGCAGGCGGGGTCTTGAACATCACCAGTTCCACAATCTCTGGCAATATGGCCACTGGCCCCGTCGGAGGAATAATCGTAAACGCTGGTGGAACAGTCGCCAATTCCACCATCTATGGCAACTCCGCGACATCGATAGGGGGAATTTGGGTCCCAACGGGAACTCTAAAGCTTTCTCACTCAATCTTTGCCGGGAACACTGGCCAAAATTGTTCAATCGGGGGAGCTGGAGGATTTTCCTCTCTCGGCTACAACATAGCCAGCGACGGCACATGCTGGCTGACAGGAACTGGCGACATTCCCAACAGCGCCACCATCGCCGGCAGCCTGAGCCCTCTGGCCAACAACGGCGGCGCTACGCAGACCCACGCTCTGCTCCCTGGCAGCCCCGCCATCGACACCGGCAATTGTTCGTTTATCAATGACCAACGCGGCGTTTCCCGACCGCGGGATGGCAACGCGGACAAGCTGGCCCGGTGCGATATCGGCGCTTTTGAGTACTCCACCGGAACCAATCCGCACGCGTATTTAAACTTGTTCTACATCGGGACCGGCTCGGTCTCCGATGGGATTACCGGCAGCGCTATAAATCCCTGTGTTCCCGTAGTTCTTGTAGGTTGCAAAGAATATTACGATTCCGGCGCCACCATCACCCTCACCGCCACCCCCGGCGCTGGGCAGCAGTTTATGGGCTGGGCTGGCACTTCAGCCAGCATACAAAACCCCCTGACTTTGCCCAAGACAACATACCATAACATCACGGCGTCATTCGGAGCCAATGGTTTGCAGGTGGCCCTGGTGGGGCCGGGGACAGTGACTGGCGCCAATCCCGCCCTGGCGCTCGATTGCCCAGCCAATAACTGCCACACGCTGGAACCTCCTGGCACTGCCCTCACGCTGACCGCCACTCCCACCGGCGCTGCGGTGTTCACCGGATGGACCCTGACCAGCGGAATCCCGGACGCCAACACCTGCACAGCCGCCACAACGCCATGCGCGGTGACCACACCGGCCGCCGGCGGAGTGGTTACCCTGACTGCAAGGTTCGATCTTTATGGCTGCACCAGCGCCACAGCGACAAACTATAATCCCAGCGCCACCATAAACGACGGCAGTTGCACATTTCCTGCGTCCGGCGGTGGTGGTGGCGGCGGACTCGATAATCAGCCGCCATACTACCCAGGTGGCGGCCCATGGTTGATCTCGCCGGAGAACAAGGCCAACGGCAATGGCGACACGCCCTTTGTCTGGCGCAAGCTGACTGACCTGGACGGCGACACCGTCACCTATTACCTCTACGCCTGCTCCGGCGCGGATTTCGCCGACTGCAAAGTGATAGACATGGTGGTGGGCAACGGCGATGACTTTGTCACCACCAGGCTAAGCTATGGAATGGGCGCCTCCGGCGCGGCGTTGCTGCTGATAGGGTTCGGCTTCACTCATGGAGGCAGGCGGAGAATAGTGGTTCTCATCGCCGCATTGGTGTTGACCAGTTCGGCAGTTTTTGTCGCCTGCGGCGCCGGTGGCGGATCGGGCAATAACGGTGTGACCGTGACCGCCTGCGCCGACGCAGCCGCCGACGCGCTCTGCCGGGAGAAGTTCAACCTTGCGCCTGGTGATTACCAGTGGAAAGTGCTGGCCGATGACGGCCGCGGCGGGCAGGCTGACTCTGAATCGCGGGCTTTCACGGTGAAGTAAGTCTGTTTGGCTCAACGATCCCCCGGGCCATGATCGGCTCGGGGGATTTTTTGTTGGGCAAGGTCTGAAGCATTAGCGAACCTGTGCGCGCCTTGACTGATTCCGGCCTGTGCGGGTAGAATTAATTAGGTTTACAGAGGAAAAAAATGGAGCAGGTCCATGGGTGAAGAGAAACAGCGCGACGAAAACATGGATATCTTGTCCAGA
>Ga0224495_10002344_pt1 | contig 12394 bp, 10 predicted proteins | sample SF_Jul11_sed_USG_FD_168128 | JGI IMG/M metagenome (GOLD analysis project Ga0224495, IMG submission 168128) | Sediment microbial communities from San Francisco Bay, California, United States - SF_Jul11_sed_USGS_4_1 | ecosystem: Environmental > Aquatic > Marine > Sediment | place: USA: California... | reverse complement strand
GTTCAATATGATCCCAGCAGGAGAATTGAACTCGATATTATTTTGAGCAATGAGACAATCGATTGAACTTTCCATATTTATGCCAGGATTATTGTTAGAGATCCTATTTTCATAGATTGAACAATTAGCAGAAGAAAAGGCATAGATTCCCTCCCATATGTTGCCGGTGAATTCGCAGTTGAAAATGCTAGTGTTATTTGAGAATTCCAAATCGATCCCCAAAAGGCATCCCGACATAATACTACTCTGAATAGAAGAGTTATCAGTGAATGCAAGGAGAATTGGTATGCCAGAATTATAGAATCTCAAGTCTTCGAGTGCAATATCTTGGCAATTAGCAAGAATGATTTGCCCCGCCTCTGTCCCCTCAAGATGAATGTTCTGTGTGTTCTTATAATAGAGAACTGGTTTATCGCTCAGAAGATTGTCGCTCGTAATAGTATGAGAGCTGAAATGATCGACATTTGTTCCGAACATATTGATAGCATCGGATGAGAGCTGATTCGACCTGATATTGCAATTGGTGGAGAACTCGATATCGATGCCAATCGTATTCACTTCGAATAAATTGTCTTTGATTTGAATGTTTGCCGAGTTGTTCAAGCCCAATCCGAGAACATCATTAATCTTGAAATTATTCCTTTGAAAAATTGAATTTAATGATGAATCTATTAGAGCTCCTCCCAGAAAGTTCATTTCGATTTGATTGTCTTGAGCAGTAATGGAAGAGCAGCTTTCAATCATCAATCCTAAGACATTATTTGAGGAAATATTAGTGTCAGAAAGAGCGCAAATTGTAGACCCAGTGATTAACACACCGATATCATTATTTGTTACGGTGCAATCTAATACCTGATTATTATTCGAGTCTTGGATCCAGATACCCATTGTATTCGATGATGATAAGCAATTTTGAATCTTGCCATTCGAAGATACGAGAAGAACTATCCCTGAAAATAGGGCTGAGTGTGCATAAACGTTTTTAATAACAAAAAATGCAGTCGTGCCAGCAATGACTATCCCGCTGCTAAAAGCACCTCCGCCAGTGATATCCCATCCCTCTATTACGAAGGGATCGGTCGAAGTGCCACTACCTGATACCACGCCGTTTGAGTATGTGAACTCTGAATTTCCCATGATAATAATTGGACTATGAGAAGTGTAAGCTGAAGCAATCTCTGGGATTGTTATGAAAGACGATAAAGTTGAAAGTACCAATGCGCTGGCTAACCATATTACGTGGATAGTCTCTCTTTTCCTCACAATTCGCACCCAAATCAGTAAATGCAAAACACCATTATATAATCACTTCATGAATTATTTAAAATATTATATTAATTTCAATTTATTTTGAAGATTATGAAATGTTCTCGAGATAATTAGATATGAATCATGAATCTGCGAATTCTTTAAATAGAATTCTTCAGTGCCTCGAGCGCGGGCAGAGGTTTGCCGAGCAGGAAATGTTCCAATGCGCCTCCTCCGGTGCTCATATAGGTAATCTTCTTTGAAAAGCTCATCTGATTGGCAGCCGCTGTTGTGTGGCCGCCGCCTGTTATGCAGAAGGCGCCCGATGATGTGCTCTTCTCGAAGACCGCGCGGGTGCCTAGAGAGAATTCCTCTTTTTCGAACATCCCCACGGGGCCGGATATGAAGATGGTCTTAGCGCTGGATAACACATCTCCGAACTTCTTCATGCTCTTGGACCCGATATCGTAGCATGGAAGGGCGGGAACTTCTTTCCCGATCTTGCACTCGACCCTTTTCCCGTCCTTGTCCGTTGCCATATCGACTGGTATGATTATCTTCGATGCATGCTTCTCCAATATCTGCTTTGCATCGCTGATATGTTCATGCGACATCTCGTTGGCAAGCGTCTTCCTGTTCTCCTCGCCGATATCATTCCCTGCTATGGACGCGTAGGCCATTCCGACAAGTCCGCCTACGATGACCTTGTCAGCTATTCCTGTGTCGAGAAGATGCCTGATTATCGGAATCGAATCGATGAACTTTGTCCCTCCGAAGACAAATACAACGGGTCTGGACGGTGACTCGATAAACTTCAGGAGAATGCTGATCTCCTTCTGCATAAGACGGCCGGCGACGCTGGGAAGAACAACGGTGAAGCCGACTATTGATGCCTGGGATCTGTGCGAGCTCGCAAAGGCATCATTGATAAAAATATCGAAGAGCGGTGCCAGTGATGAGACGAGCGCCCCTTGGGAATGGTGCTGGACCGACAGCTTTACTGTCTCGCTGTCGAAGCACCTCACATTCTTAAGGAGAATGATCTCCCCTCCTTTCAAGGACTTGATGGCTTCCTTGGCCAAGTCTCCCATGAGATCGTCGATATACCTCACTTTCTTCCCGAGCAGTTCGGAGAGGATCTCTGCATGCTGATGCAGGTCGGTATAGTCCCAATGGTTCTTCCTGCCCTGGTGCGCCAGGACAGTGACTTTCGCACCTTTTGCCGACAGCTCCTTCAGGGTCGGTACTGCCGAGGCGATCTTCGACCGGTCGTTGACCGTCATCGTCTTCTTGTCGAGGGGGGAATTTATGTCGACTCTTACAAGAACCCTCTTCCCGGACACATCTATGTCATCTAGCGTCTTGAAAGAATACACCGACCAGAGCCCCCCGAGACATAAGCCATGGCATTCTCGAAGAGGGAAGATATCTCGGAGATATTTATCATTGATGCCAGTATCATCCTTTAAATCTCAATCGGAAAGATTTAAATCGGTTTCCCCCTTAACCGAAGATACTGCCGGAAATTCATTGTCGGCAAAGAGCAATGATTCGGGGTTGACCTTTTCATGGAACTCAGCAACATCACAGTCAAGGATGTAATGTCCAGGGACTTTTCTTTTGTAGATAAGGATGACCAGATAGCGGACATCATATCAAGGATGAGTAGCCAGGAGATACACGAGCTCCCGGTAGTCGATGGGGGCAAGGTGGTTGGACTTGTCACTTACAACTCACTGCTCAAAAAGAAATATTTCCCGTTGACCTCGAAGGCGGAGGTCGTCATGCAGCATTTCCCTCAGCTTTCCGAGTTCGACCCTCTGCTCAAGGGCATAGAGACCATGATAAATTCCAATCTCAGCAACATACCAGTCGCAAGGAACGGGAAGCTCGTCGGGACCGTCTACAAGAACGACGTCATGGAGATCCTCGCCAAGGTCGAGGGGCTGAGGGAACGCCCAGTCTCAGATATGATGACACCTGCCCCCGAGAAAGTCCGCGAGGATGACGATGTGCGCAAGGCGCTGAGCATAATGAGAGGTCTCGATGAGAAGAACCTGCCAGTACTCGACAAGAACGGGAAGCTTTCCGGGGTGATCGGTGTGATGGATATAATGAAGTCCACCTGGAAACCTCCAAAGGCCCAGAAACTGGACTACAATCGCGAGAAAAAACCGATCGAGGTGTTCGTCGGGAGCATCATGAACAGGCCTCCCATCTACGTCGCTCCGACGGCTCCGGTCGAAAATGCCATCAGGACGATGAAGAGGAAGGACATATCGACACTCTTCGTCGTGGAAGACGAGAAGCTGGTCGGAGTGCTCACTCTGAAAGACATCCTGGAGCACGCGATGAGCCTTGAGAGGCGCGAGGAAGGTGTGTACGTTCAGCTGACCGGCTTGCAGAGTGAGGATCCCGACGTATATGAGGCACTATATTCGGTCATACAGAAAGGATTGATTAGGATCGCAAAATTCGTGTCACCCAGAATTTTCAACTCACATGTGATAACCTACAATCATCAAGGTTTGAGGAGCAAGTACAGCATACATGCACGACTGACAACCGACAAGAGCATGTACTACGCGAAGACCTCGGATTGGGACCTCTACAAATCGATGGACGATGCGATGGAGGTCTTGGAGAAGGAGATAAAGAAGGAACGGGAGAAGGATCTCACAAAGCGCAGGAGGAAAAAGTGATCCTCCTCAGAGCTTCCAGTAGATTTTCTGCATCTGGACTATTGATTTGAGACTTTCCAGCTCCTGACAGCCGGCATCGGCTATTGCGACATTCTTGAGAGGCGTGTTCTTCCCGTTGAATAACCCGACGGTGTGAGTGATTATCTCCGAGAGAGATTCTAGATCGTACCCGCCCTCGAGGAAGAAGGCAATTCTATTATTGCAATTCCTCTTTGCAAAATCAAGAAGGCTGCTAACCTCCCTCGCGAATCCGTTGCTCGAAAGGGTAAGCGATGCCAATGGATCCCTGTAATGGGCGTCCGTGCCGATGCTGACAAGCAGCATCTCAGGCCGGTATTCCGATAATATCGGCAGCACTATTTTGTCATACGCAAAATCGAAGCTAGAATCGCCCGCGCCGCTCATCATCGGTACATTTACCGTGAATCCTTTTCCCTCGCCGATCCCGAAATCGTCCGGATCACCGGTGCCAGGATAGATGTATCTCTGATGCGTGGAAATGTAGAGCACTTGCGGGTCGTGATGGAATATCTGCTGCGTACCATTCCCGTGATGCACGTCGATATCGACGATCGCGACTTTCTTCGCCGTATGAAGGACCTGCTTCGCGGCGATGGCGATGTTGTTCAGGTAGCAGAAACCTCCTCCGAACTGAGGACCCGCATGATGCCCTGGCGGCCGGACCAAGGCGATGGCGGGCTTTTCCTTCTTCCATGCGGCTTCGGCGGCCATTATCCCCCCGCCCGCCGCAAGTCGAGCTATTGAGAATGTCTCCTTGTGCACAAGGGTATCTATCGAGAGAGCTCTCTCACCGAACTTGTCGAGAAAGCTCAGGTAATCGAGCGTATGCACAGCCTCGAGCTCCTTCATCGTCGCATCCTTGGGAGTCAGGACGTTCTTCCAAAGACCCGCTTTGGTCAAAGAATCATAAATCGCCTCGAGTCTGCGAGGCGACTCGGGGTGATCAGGGGTTATCACATGCTCATTGAATTTATCACTGAAAACTATGGTCATATTTGAACTCCCAGCATCACCTTTTGAGCAAGTTCTCATTATCGAATGTCCCATAAGTCATTTTCCATCCATCAGAGTTGTGCATAATAATCGCGAACAACGGAAATTCTCTTTATTTAATAGGTAATTCATGAGCATCACGAGGAAAGCAGATGAGCACTATCTCACAAGCCTTCGGAGACAGGCTGACATGGGTTCAGACGGAAATGTTCCATCGTCGGTTCGATATATTCGATAATAGGAAGAGCGTCGGGAGAATCGAATGGACGACCGTTCTTGGATCCCAAGCAGTGGCTGAGCTTGGGGATGATATGTACAACATGAAGAAAACTGGAATATTCAATCGTCGCATCATTGTGACCAAGGCGCAGCTTGATGCCGATGTAGCGACACTCGAGCTTGGTATGTCCGGCAGAGGTGTCTTAACTTACGTTGATGGACACAGATACAGATTCGAGAGGCCGAGCGTTTGGAGAAACATATGGAGATTCACAGACGAGAATGGTGTGATCATCTGCAGAATAAATCAAAAAATTGGGTTCGCCAGAAAAGGCGAGATACTCATCGAGAAGGACGAGAAATCAAGACACTATTTGCCTGTCATGATAATTGCAGGTCTTTATGCAATAGGATTAATCACGGACGACGCCGCGACGGCGGCGGCCGCGGGCGCAGGTGGATCATAAGGAGATGATATGATGAATAGCTCGATATGTTATTTCGACGAGCCTGGGAAGAAGAACACGGAGAAGACCGTCCAGCTGGCGGTAAGAAGAGCAGAGGCAAGGAAAATCAAGCACATAGTCGTCGCCAGCGGTACGGGGAGAACAGGAGTCATGGTCGCTGAGAAAGCTGCGAAGAAAGGAATCTCAACAACGGTGGTGACATATCATTACGGCTTCGAGAAGAAGGGTGAGTGGCTGATGAAAGACTCCAATCTGAGGAAGCTCCAGAACCTAAATGCCAAGGTCGTATCCACGACCCACGCTCTTTCCGGGCTGGAGAGATCGATAACGAAAAAACTTGGAGGTCCGTCGAGAGTGGATGTCATCGCGGAGGCGCTCAGGTCGCTCTTCGGCCAAGGAATGAAAGTCTGCGTCGAAATCGCGATAATGGCTGCGGATACTGGTGCGGTGCCTTGCAGCGATAATGATGAAATAGTGGCAATCGCGGGGACCGATGAGGGCGCGGATACGGCAGTTGTGATACGCCCATCACACGCGAACATGTTCTTCGATCTGGAAATAAGAGAGATAATTGCAATGCCCAGAAAGAGATAATCAGCGGGAGAGTCATATATACGGATAGAATGCTATCCCACTCAATCAGAGCGTGATAATCTGGAGATTGGCGACATAATCTTGATTGTGATTTCGCTGGTACTCCTCACACTCGTGATGTACCTCTCCGCTGGAATCGCAACCGGCGATTGGGACGTACCAGCCAGCGTCTGGGTTAGATTCATACTCATAGCAATATGTGCGATAGTGCTGATCCCGATATTTCAGACAATGACCGATTGGATTGGAGCACAGGAACTAGGCCTGATGGTAGCATTCATCCTGATGATGCTTCTGATAAGGTTCATAATAATGCCAGAGCTTGCTGTGGCCGACGAGTGGATGGCGACGGTGTTCTCGTCGTTCTTGATCGTCATAATGCTCTATATCATAGAACGACTGTCGAAGGAACTCTTCAACCTGGAGCTGTTCGCTTTCATAGGATGATGTCTTTTCTGAATCTTGAACAAACTGGCATCCATTAAATATCCAATAATCGATTCGATTTTGTGGAAGAACTAGACCTTGTCAGGATAGTCATAGGATTAGCCTTCTTCGTTTTCGCCTCGGCTTCCGATTGGAGAACGAGGAGGGTGCCCGATACATCGTGGCTCGTTTTAGGTTCTTTGGCCATCGCGATCCTGATAGTTGATATGTTAGCCGGATCAGCGTCGCTTCTCACCCTGTCGATGATTTTGCCGATCGGCTTTCTATTCTTCGATATTTATTGGGATAGAGAAAGAGGAATAAGAACCAGGACAGGGTTCCTTGCGACCGTTCTTTATCTGGCTTCATTCATCTGGGTTGCATACGCGAGCTATCTGCAATTTTCCGGGTCCGTCGAATACGAGCCTGTCTTCGCCAACATATTCATGATATTCGTGATAGTGATAATCTTCATTCTCTTCTACATGTTCGACATAATCAAGGGCGGTGCGGACGCTAAGGCCGTCATATGCCTCGCGATACTGTTTCCCTGGTATCCCGCAGTATCCGGCCTGCCGATTATTGTTCCATCGGTTGAGAACGCCCTCATAATTTTCCCGTTTGCCTTTTCCGTATTGTTCGTCGGGGCACTCATCTCGATCCTGCTGCCGATCTATTTCCTGATAATCAATATTCGGTCGGGAAACAAATTGTCCGCAAGATCGCTTGTCGGATTCAGACTCCCGATTTCCGATGTCGAGGGGAAATTCTACTGGCTAATGGAATGGGTCGAGAATGGCGAGCTGAGATTCAGCGCGAGGAAGCTCAGGGGCACAGATACTCTTAAGGCCGATCTCGCCGCGCTGAGCGAGAAGGGGCTGAGGGAGGTATGGGTGACCAACAAGATACCTTTCATAATCCCTCTGACTATCGGGATGCTAATCGTGATCACAATCGGGAACCCGATATTCATCTTTTACTAGACGCCTCGAAATTTCATTAAGCTTTTTTATGCGAGAATTGCGGTGATCATTTCGTCTCGATTCTTCTGAAATGTTCGAAGCCTCTATCCGGCAGAATCTGCTCCTCTTTGGAAGGCAGGACGAGCAAGACCTCCTTGCTTTCAATGACAATCCCGATCGCTGTGATATCAGGCACGGATTTCATCAGTCTTGATATGCCGTCTGGCTTGACAGTAAAGAGCAATTCGTATTCATCCCCCGAATGCAGCGCGGTCTCGAGCTTTTTATCGTCGTCAAGGTCTGAGGACAAGAGAGATTCGTGAATAGGGATAGAGGAGGAATTGACTTTGAACCCGTTGCCGCTCGCCCTCATGAGCTCGTAGAGAGATGATGAAAGCCCGTCAGAGATGTCCATACAGGATGTCACCAGACCGGATTTTGCCAGCATCTTGCCTGTTTCTATCTTAGGCACAGGTCTCCTGAACCGATCTTCTGCCTTTCTCAGGCCGAGGTGATTAATCATCGAGCGCAATCCCAATGCAGCCCCACCAAGAGTACCCGTGACGCACACGACATCCCCGCGTTTCGATCCTTTTCTTAAAAGCACCGAGCGCTTGTCGACGATGCCGATGGCAGTCCCGGTGAGCGTCATGACCTTGTGCTCCTTGGTATCAGCTCCGATAAATGGAGTGGAATATTCTTTGAGACAGGCATTGATGCCTTTTTGCACTTCCTCAAGAACGGAGAAATGCAATTCGCGCGGGAGACCGTATGCGATAAGGAAACCGATCGGAGTTCCGCCCATCGCGGCAATGTCGCTCAGGTTTGCGGCAACTATGCTCCAGCCTTTTTCGAAAGGCGTAAATGCGTTCGGGAAATGAGTACCGTCGACCTTGGTGTCGGTGGACAGAAGAAGAAGCCGCTTCTTGTCGATCTCTATTGCGCCGCAATCATCGCCCAATCCGATGATTCCTACCGCGCCGGTCTCAGAGATCAGTCTGCGGATTATCTCCCTCTCTCCGATGTCCGAGAGCATGCTATCCTCATCTTTGTTCTGTGAGAACATCTGGAAACGAAGAACATTTCGGCGACTTTAAAGCCTTGCGCATAATTGCCGTGCTAAAGAATAGCAAACTACTAATACACCACCCAATATTGAGCCGAAAGGGTGCATTGGTGAAGATAGAGGTCCCATACGGCGAGACCGCCGAATCCATCGAGCTGGACGACAGCATTGTCCAACAGGTGATATACCCCAACTCTCTGAAATCGGGGGAGGAGAGCGTTGTACTCCGAAAGGCCATTTTGAACCCTGTAAGCGCACCGAAGCTCGAAGAATTCCTCAGGGACAAGAAGAATATCCTGATGATTGTCAACGACGCTACGCGCCCGACTCCGACCGCAAGAATATTGGAGATAATACATCCGATACTGAAGGGAAAGAATTACAGGCTACTCATCGCCACAGGGAGCCATAGAGCTCCGACTGAGAAAGAATACGACTTCATTTTCGGGAAGCTTTACGCCGAGATAAAGGACAAGGTCTTCGTGCATGACGCGAAGGAAAGCGAATGCGTATCGTTCGGAAAGACGCGTCATGGGACGGACATACTTCTGAACAGGATGGTGAAGGAGGCTGACGCGATCATCCCGATAGGCAGCATTGAGCCCCACTATTTCGCGGGATACACGGGCGGAAGGAAATCGTTCCTGCCAGGAGTCGCAGCCTATGATTCTATCACAGCGAATCACAAGCTCGCAATATCCCGGGATGCCCAGGCTCTGAGATTGAAAGGAAACCCGGTCGCGGAAGAGTTTGACGATGCTGAGAAGCTCCTTCTCAATCTGAACATATTCGCGATAATGACCGTCCTTGACAGCAATCACAAAACATACGCCGCCTCCTCCGGGGGGCTAAGGGAGTCATTTGAAGCGCTGATACAGAAAGCGGACGAGGTCTTCGTAGTGCCGATCGAGCAGCAGGCGGACATCGTCGTCACAGTGGCCGCCTCGCCGACCGATATAGATCTGTATCAGTCTCAGAAGGCGCTAGACAACGGAAAATATGCGTTGAAGGAAAACGGTATAATAATTCTTGTTTCCGCATGTAGGAGCGGGATAGGGTCGCAGGCCTTCCTTGACCTGTTGGGCTCTGAGAAGAGCTGCAAGGCGGTCATAGATAAACTCGACAAGGAATACAAGCTCGGATATCACAAGGCTGGGAAGATAGCGGAGATAGGCCTGAAGGCCCAGATGTGGGCCGTGACGCCTCTTGACCAGAACTTGATCAGCAAGGCTCACATGAGGCCTTTTACTAAGGTCTCGGACGCGATCAGGGAGGCTCTGAAGGAGAAAGGGCCGGATGCGAAGATAACGTTCATAATGGACGGCGGACTCACGATTCCGAAACACAGCTGAAAGCGAGGTATTCAACATGCCCCAGGCGAAGAAAATCGAGACGAAAAGCACTTGGGACCTTGAGAAGGAGATGATGACCTGCACCTACTGCGGGTTCTGCAAGTCTGTATGCCCGGTATTCGATGTTTCCAACTGGGAGGGGGTGGGACCCAGAGGGAAGGTAATACTTGCATACGGCCTCAGAGAGAAGGAAATCCCTGCGGACGAGTCAGTTCTCGAGAGAATCTATCAGTGCACGACCTGCAAGAACTGCGAACGCAGATGTCCTTCGGACATCAAGGTCGTCGACATAGTCGAGAGCATCAGGAAAGACCTTGTCGCGAACGATTTCATGTACGCCTCGCACAGGGCTGTTGTCGATAAGCTACTGCAGACGGGCAACCCGTACGGCGAGACGAAGAAGGTGACCTACAGACATCAGGACAAGAAAAAGGCGAAGGTGGGGTATTTCGTAGGATGCACCGCGAGATACAGGTTCCCAAGCATCACCAATTCGACGATTTCGATATTGGAGAAGCTCGGGGAGGATTTCTTGGTCCTGGACGAAGTATGCTGCGGCAGCACGATCCAGAGGATTGGATGGCCGGACGATGCTGTGAAAAAGCTGCTAGAGAAGAATATAAAACATATCGAGGAGAAGGGGGTAGAAAAGGTCGTTTTCACCTGCGCCGGATGCTACAAGATGTTCAAGAAAGTCTACCCGAAGTATACGAAGTTGAATTTTGAGGTCAAGCACATGACGGAGGAGCTGGCGGAGAATCTTCCAAAGCTGAAGCCGCTGAGGAAGAAAATCACCTATCACGACCCGTGCCATCTCGGGAGGTACTGCGGAATCTATGACGAGCCGAGGAAGATACTCAAGAGCATACCGGAGGCCGAATTCGCAGAAATGGAGCAGAACAAGGCTACCGCGATGTGCTGCGGCGGTGGCGGCGGATTAAGGTCCGCATTCCCCGAGTACGCAAAGGAGATCGCCGCAAGGCGTGTCGCTCAGGCCGAGAGCCTAAAGGCGGACATGCTTCTGACCTCCTGCCCGTTCTGCGTCACCAACCTATCTTCTGGGAAGGACAAGAAGGGAGCGAAAATTGATATCAAGGACCTGGTCGAGGTCGTCGACCAACTTATTTAATATTCTTGCTCTCTGTCATGATAGGAAAGTGGTCTGAGTTGAGGGTAAGAGTCCGGACTTTTAGGGATATCGAAGAGGCGAAAAAGCAAATCGCAGATCTCGGCGTTGAGCCCGTGTCTATAGAAATGATGGCCCCGAAGGCACTTCATTTCAATCTTCTAGTAGAAAACGTTAGACCTCCCGTTGCGATAATCATCAAGGAGAGCATGCTTGCTGTCGGCGCAGACGCCGCAATACATAGGAATGCAATAACTGGCAAGATAGAGAAGTGCGACGTCCTCGTGATGGCGACAAGAAAACATCTGAGAAAGGCATCTACGAGCCTCAGAATGCAGCCGTTCGGGATAAACGAGCTTGCGGTCGAGATGATGCAGGCAGCGGACAATTTCTTCGCAACACCTCAACTATGGAAATTGCCGAATGGATCGGAGTTCGATTTTGAAAGAACAAAAATAATGGGTGTCCTAAACGTCACTCCTGACTCGTTCAGCGGTGACGGAATAGTCGATGATTTCCAGAATGCCCTCAAGCGAGCGATTCAGATCCAGGAGGAGGGTGCGGACCTGATAGACATCGGCGGGGAATCGACGAGGCCTAGTGCGCCTTCCATCGACGAGAAGGTCGAGATCGAAAGGGTTATCCCGATTATCAAGGCAATGCGTGAAATCGTCAAAATTCCCATCTCGATTGACACAAGGAAGCCAAAGGTCGCTGAGGCGGCGATCGAGGCCGGAGCATCTGTCGTGAACGACGTCGGCGGGCTCTTGGATCGGGAAATGATAAAGCTATGCGCCAGAGAGAAGGTGCCTGTGATTGCGATGCATATGAAAGGCACCCCGGAGAACATGCAGATTGATCCGCACTACGACGATGTCGTTGGCGAGGTCATGCAGCATCTCGCAAATAGAGTGGAGGACGCCGTGGAAGCGGGCATCGAGAGATCACAGATTGCAATTGATCCAGGTATCGGCTTCGGGAAGAGGTTGGAGGACAATCTCGAACTGATAAGAAGGATAGGCGAGTTCAAGACACTCGGACAGCCGATTGCAATAGGTACAAGCAGGAAATCGTTTATTGGAAAGATAACTGGACAGCCTGTCGACCATCGATTGGAGGGCTCCATCGGAGCCGCATCGGTTGCCGTATGGAACGGCGCAGATATCATAAGATGCCATGACGTGAGAGAGACAAAGCTCGCCATGCAGCTTGTAGATG
>Ga0224495_10002343_pt1 | contig 12396 bp, 7 predicted proteins | sample SF_Jul11_sed_USG_FD_168128 | JGI IMG/M metagenome (GOLD analysis project Ga0224495, IMG submission 168128) | Sediment microbial communities from San Francisco Bay, California, United States - SF_Jul11_sed_USGS_4_1 | ecosystem: Environmental > Aquatic > Marine > Sediment | place: USA: California... | reverse complement strand
CTCATATTTACCTTCGGGATGTCTACGATCATACGATTCAAGTGATTGATACCCTAGAGACTTATCGGGATATGCTCTCTGGCATGCATGACACTTATCTCTCGAGTATCAGCAACCGGATGAACGAAGTGATGAAAGTGCTGACCATTATCGCTACAATATTCATTCCCTTGACCTTTATCGCTGGTATCTATGGAATGAACTTCGAGTTCATGCCCGAGCTCAAGTGGCGCTGGGCATACTTTTCGGTCTGGGGAGTTATTTTGATTGTCGCTGTTTTCATGTTGATATTTTTCAGGAGAAAAAGGTGGTTATAAAGGAGAAAAAATCATGAAACCTAAAACAATAATTATTTTAGTTTTAATTGTGTTGGCCATTGTGATCGTTCTTCAAAACTCGCAGATGGTCACGCTGCAGCTTTTTTTCTGGAAGATCATGATGTCTCGGATCATCTTCATGGTTGGCCTTTTGGTCGTCGGATTTATCCTAGGCTTCCTTGTTGCCAAAATGACACAATAGACTTAGCAAGGATGCAACTTTGAATAAAGTTACAAAAGGAGAGACGGTTATTTTTTTCTTTCCCATTGATCGTCTTCTTTTTGAATCCACCAGCCGGTGCGGCTGTTTTCGATCCACCGCTTAGCGAAAATTTTCTGTATCCTGGGAATCTGGCCTGAGTCGATGTCCAGAGCATTGGCGACTTCAGAATAGAGATTCTCGCGGTCGCTGTTCACGTCCTTAGTCAAGCGTCTAAGATCTGCCTTCTCCTTCAGAGAGAGGTTGTCTTCATTCCTAACATGGATAAATCCGTCATTGCCTTCGCCGATATTCCCTTTCTCAAAAAAAGGCAAGAGGAGAGGTTCTCTGTCTTTAAGAGATTGCTTCAGGGCACGGATTTTAGGGGAGGAGACTCTTTCTTCTTCTTGAGCATAGGCCATGGGGATAAGCGAAAAGGAAGATTGCATGATTTCCTTATTTTCTTTTTTCTTGCCTTCCTCTTCTGCTTTTCTGACCTCATCCACGATCTCCTCAGCCGTTTTTTGGACAGCCGCCTCGGGAAAATAGATGTTTATGGTCACACAGGCGATAGCCAGTACAAACAGGGCAATAAAAGTTAAAAAGAGAATTGTTGACTTTTTCATGATTGTCCCCTTCTCATAAATGACTCGCATCCGTCCATGATTATACCAAAATCCTTGAGTTCGGTCACTGTGATTGTTGCGAGCGGCCTATTCGTTTGAGCCTGCTCAGCATGTCTTTAAATCTTATCTGATTCCGAGGTTGCTTATTCACCACATTGATGGCGAACAGCCCTGATCCTTTAACGAGATATTCGGTTCCCTTGCTTTGGATTGTGCCTCGGAGTGCGAATATGTCATTTTTTAACGAACAATACATTCCGATTTTTTCATATCGGAATTCTTTGATGAACCGAGTCCATCCGCTATTTGGAGATAGAGGGGTTTTTTCGCCGGTTCCTATAATGGCTAAGTCGTTTGCAGCTTTAAGACTGAATCTTTGAGGGATCCCTTTTCTCTTCTCCGATTCCACACGGATGACAAAACGCTCAGGTTGTCCATAAGAAAAAGCTAAATCTTGGATTTCCCCGTTTATAATTCCTGTCACTCGGCCAAACGGAATCGAGTCTGTGATTTTTTCTAGGTTCAGTCCTGTAAAAATGATGTCGCAGGAAAGTGTCCTGTTCATGGAGAAGGGCTTGTCCATCTGAATGTTTGTGACAGTTATGTTCCCTCCATAAGCTTCAACCTTGCTTTGGCCTTCAGTCGAAATATGATCCGGGAAGATTTCGACGAGTGGGAAGTTTACAGAAAATTTGCCCTTCAACTGGAACTGCCTGGATTGAACCGGGAGTTGCGACAGGTCCAAATTTTCCCAAACAAACGATGTTTGACCTTTAAAACTCGCTAAGCTGGAGCCAAACTCAAGAAAGACTCTTCCAGTGGAAGCTTTGCCACCTAATATCTCCAACTCAATCGGCTCTATCACGTAACTGTTTCTTTGGGTTGAAAGGTCGAGTCTTAATGAGGCCAAATCCAAAATGGGCGTATGGATATCGATCAGTGTTAGGTACCCTTTTTCTGCAGGAATATTCTCGTATTCTATGAGTTTGATGTTTTTCTCATAATGCAAAGGAAAATAGGCATCTATTCTTTTGATGGAAAATTTTTGATCTCCGGAAGCCAGTGAGGCATCCCATATTTTCAGATGTCCTCTGATCGAGAAAGCGTTTTTGTCTCCACTGAGAGCCATTCGAGTCTCTGCTTCCCCCTTAATCTCTGCAGGAATTTGACTGCTGGCTCTTTTCTGGACGATGAAAGGATACAATGAGGAGAGATTAAGATTCGAAGCCGTGACTATTAAGTCAATCCAAGGAGGCTGTCGTGCATCAATAATGCCTGTGGCTGTAAACTTTCCAAAATCGGGGATGGATGCGTCTACAGAAACATCCGTAATTCTTCTTTCGGAAACGTGAAGTTGTCCACTCACATTTCCTCGGAAAGGCATCTTGTTCCAGTCGATATAGTAATCCTTCCAAAGAGACTCTCCCTGAGGAAGATCTAAAGAGGCTGAGAATGGTATGTTTTTAGAGGATCGTCGGAATGTTCCTTTTAGGATCAGGTTCGGTTCGAGGGATTCTCCAGCAAGGGTAAAAGAGGGATCATGGAACTTAACTCCCGAGGCTTCCACTTCAACCGACACTTCCCAACCTTCCTCTCTTTCCTCATAATCATTGCGAGCTTCCATTTTAAAGCCCAGCGTCCCATCTGGTTCCCAATCCTTCACGTTCGGAGGAATATAGGGAGAAAAGAATCCCAGAAGCGATTGGAAGCTGATATCCGAACTTTTCACAGAAATTGATTTTGAATCTTCAGGATCGAGGCCTGACTGGGCTGTAATCTGGAAGGAAGGGAAAGGTGGGAACTGGATGCTTGCCTGCGGGAGATAGATTTTTCTTTTTTGAAGATCGAAAATCCCTCTGCCGCTGAAGGTCGCGTCGACAATCTCGGTCTTTCTGTTCTGGAGGTGATAGGTCAAAGCTTTAAAATGGCCTTTTAGCGGGAATATGTTTAGCTTGGATGTTTTTCTTTGGAAGTCAACGGGAATCTCGAGAGTAAGCTCCTTCAAGTCGAGATGTTTTTGCGACAAGGAACCTTTGGAGATATTAAACTTACCTGAAAAATCCAGATTTTCGGGAAAGCCGTTGATTCTGAGACTTCCGGCTAGAATGTTATCGAGAGAGAAACGAGAAGTTCTGTATCTGATGTGTGTGGGATTTATCACAACTTTGCCGCTGAGTTGTGCCTTCTGAGCTAGGCGATTTGGAGAAAGCCGACCTTTCCCTTCAAAAAAAACGCTTCCCTCCATTTCCAACCCATCGAGCTCATAGGGGATGTAGTCTCTGGCAAGAGAGAAGGCATGGCTCAAATCATCAACATGGATTCTGGTCTGAAAAAGAAGTGTCAGATCATCCTGGAAAATGACAGTCAGAGGGCCAGTTAGGCTTACATAGGACGGGACGTCAATTTCTAGAGTTGGAAAGATCAATATGTTTTTATCCGCTTGCAGCGCTCCTCTAAAATGTAAGTTGATTTCTTCAAATTGAGCTTTTTTTTCAGCGAACATGAGATGGTTTTTCCTGAGAGAAAATCGTCCATCTATGGAAGGTGAGTCTTTGAGGGATAAAGTCCCAGATCCCTGGATGACGTTTTGAAATCCAATTTTTTGAGACTGGATTTGGCCTTCTGCATCCCGGAAGAGAAGTATATACATAAAGGATTTTTGGTCTGTTAGGGGGGATAGAGCGAAATCAACGCCTTGAAGGTTTATTCTCTTATCGGAAAAGGTGAAGTCTAGAATGGAATTTTCAAGGTTTATCTTCCGGACATAACTCATCCCTGAAGACAGTCTATGGATGATGTCTTCAATCACGATTTTTTTTCTCGTTTTCTTGACATCAGCGTGAATCCGAACTCCTTTGCCCTCGGCACTATCGAGTAACGGCTTCTTTTTTTTCCGAATTCTGTGAATGTCACCTTTTAGGATCAACTTATCCACATAGACATCGACTTCTGTCTCTTCTAGCTTTGTCCTAAGCTTTATAGCGCCCGCTTCGATCCTCAAAGGAAACAGCTCATAATCTAACGTTCCTATCGTGATCTGAATTCCTGTTCTTTTTGTTAACTGTTTCTCCAGGATTCCTTTGATGAAAGGTTTTCGGTAGAAAAACAGTAAAGACGCGACAACAATTACCAGAACAAAAAAGAGAAAAATACTGCCAAGAATGATGAGGGCTTTCTTCAATATCTTTTTCATAATCGCATGCAGCTGAATTGATATCTTGTAAGAAGTTCCCTCCTCAGCTTATACCAAAACACAAACGACTGGGTCAAATTTTTTGATTTTGGAAATGATGCTTCCTGTGAAATTGCTGCTTGATATACCAAGAGAGGTGGCTACAGATAAGGATGAACGTACTATTTGCTTTTCCTCCAGAATCTGAAAGGACCGAGCAGAGGCCCTCCCCACTGGTGAGCCCTCTTAAAGGGAATGAGGTCCTTATCATGTCCAAAAACGGAATCAAGGTTCATTCCGACATCCTCTTGAATTTTTTCATACCATAAGCAAGGCTCGGACTTCGGCAACCATGGTTGGCTTTTCCTTTCCCTCTATCTCTACAGTGCTCTCTAAGGTGATGAAAAATTTGCCGCTGCCTCTTTCGGAGATCTCTTTGAGTACAGTGCGATTACGGATCTTCGAACCCTCTAGTACAGGGCTCAGAAATCTAACCTTGTCCAAGCCGATATTCGTTACCATCCTGATTCCTTTTTGGAAAAGCTCGATATGAGAGGTGAGATGGACTAAGAGGGAAAGGATTAGAAAGCCATGAGCAATCGTCGTGCCATATGGACCGTGCTTCGCCTTTTCCGGATCGACATGGATCCATTGTCTATCCTCTGTGCATTCGGCAAAGGCATTGATCCTCTCCTGTGTGATTTTCATCCAGTCTGAGAGCCCAATCTCTCTCCCGATGTATCCTTCTAATTTTTCAAGGGTTAGTATTTCGCTCATTTCATCACTCTGAGTGCGTTTATTTTATCCGTCAACGTTGTAGGGACAGGAACGAGAGAAGATTAGTATATATCAAATTCGTATTCAGTCAAATGAAAAAGCGGCTTGAAGGGGAACAGAAAAGATCTCCCCCTTACAATCGGTTCTTTGACTTCCTCTCCATTCTGTGCTATTGATTTTAAAAAAAGAGGTTCTATTGAAACGTTTTCTCCTCCTTTCCTATCTTTTCTTGCTCGCGATCACGGTCTTTTCACAGCAAATCGCTGAAGAGGCAGTCGTTATCAATATTGAAGTGCCAGTCAGGGTTTTTCAAGATGGCATTTTTATAGAAAATCTATCCTTAGATGATTTCGAGATCTTGGAAGATGGGACTCTCCAGCGAGTAGAAGCTGTCTATCTGATAAAAAAAAGAAGTGTCGAACGGAGCGAAGAAAAGAAAAGATATACTCCTACAACAACCAGGAGCTTTTTTCTTTTTTTTGAGATATCCGAGTATACACCTGAAATAGGGGATACAATAGACTATTTCTATGAAAATGTCCTTTCTCCTGGGGATAATCTCATCATTGTTACTCCTATGAAAACCTACAAGTTGAGAAACAGAGTGATGGAGCATCAGTCCAAGCAAGAGCTGTCTAAACAACTGAAAGATCTATTGCGTAATGAGGCCTTAATTGGGAATGCAGAATACAGAGGGGCAGTTCAGGAACTCATCGGACTCGCCAAGTCTTTATCGGCAGGAGGACCGGGCGATACAGGAAAGATTTCGCAACAATTGGATGAATACACTCTACCCGGATATGGACGGTTGCCCCTTGAAAAGCAACTCATGAAATATCTGAACACTCTGGAGAGAATAGAAAAGCTGAGGCAACTCAACCAGCAGAGACTTTTGGATTTTGCTAAGGTCTTGAAAAAGAACGATGGGCAGAAGTTTGTCTTTCTGATCTATCAAAGAGAATTCATCCCTCAAATAGATCCAAGTGTTTTGGATAAATATATTGCCCAGTACGAGGATGAACCTCATATTCTCTATGGCCTTTACGACCTTTTCGAGACTACGCGCAGAGACATATCGTTCGATGTGAACCTTGTTAAGCAGACGTATGCGGATTCTTCAATCTCCATTCATTTTCTTTTTCTTACCCCTCCTATTAAGCCCATACGCGGGGTGTATTTTCAGGAGAGATCCGAAGATATATATGGTGCTTTTAAAGAGATGGCTGATGCAACAGGAGGATTTATAGACAGTTCATCCAATGCTGTGGCTTCATTCAAAAAGGCTGTTCACGCTTCGGAAAACTATTATCTCTTGTATTATTCTCCTCAAAAGTATGAAAAAGACGGAAAATTCAGAGAGATTGTCGTCAGGATTAAGGAAAAAGATTATAAGGTTGTCCACCGCCAGGGATACTTCGCCAACTGAATCTGGCATTCCCAAGGACCATTTGGATGCTCAATCAAAAGAAGAATGAGAGACCTGGATCATTCAGCAGATATATTCTTAATTATCATAAGTATCGGTAGTTTTTATGAATAAATCAGGTTAAAAAGGAGAAAGGCATGAAGAAACATAAGTATTTGACTGTTGCCATCATCATTGGCCTTATTTTTCTTTGGATTCAAATTTTTGCAGATGAAGGGATGTGGCCTATCAGTGAAATACACAAACTTGATCTTCGGGCTAAGGGATTGGAGATCTCACCAGAGGAGATTTTCAGCCCAGATAAGCTCAGCCTTATTCAGGCTGTTGTCCAAGTTGTGGCCACAGGCTCTTTTGTCTCAGAGGATGGCTTGATAATTACCAATCATCATGTGGCCTATGGGTCTGTACAAGCGGCCAGCACTAAGGAGAAGGATTATATTCAACACGGATTTTTAGCACGGACTCGATCAGAAGAGATTCAAGCCGCAGGCCTGACCGCACGCATCACAGAGTCATACAGGGATGTTTCCAACGAGGTTCTGAGTGTTGTCACAGAGGGGATGGGCTTTGCTGAGCGAACCAAGGCTGTTGAACGAAAGATGAAGGAGATTGTGGCTGAAGCAGAGAGGACTAATCCGGGAAAACGGGCAGAGGTTGCGGAGATGTTCAGCGGAAAAACCTATGTGCTTTTTATATACACCTATTTGAAGGACATCCGTCTGGTCTATGTCCCTCCCCGATCCATAGGAAATTTCGGCGGGGAGATAGACAACTGGATGTGGCCGCGCCACACAGGAGATTTCTCTTTCCTACGGGCCTATGTGGGGCCTGATGGTTCTCCTGCCGATTATGCACAAGAAAACGTTCCGTATCATCCGAAAAAGTATTTGCAGATAGATCCAAAAGGAGTAGAAGAGGGGGATTTTATCTTTCTCCTTGGATATCCAGGGAGAACCTACCGTCACATGACGTCTCATTACTTGGCTTTTGAGGAAGAGGTGAGGATGCCCTGGGTGGCGGATTGGTATGCCTGGCAGATTTCAGTCATGGAAAAAATGGGGGAGAGAGATCGGTCTATCGCCTTGAAACATCTCTCCCGCATAAGAGGTCTTTCGAACACCATGAAGAACTACAGGGGAAAACTTTTAGGGCTGAAGAGGATTCGTTTGGCGGATAAAAAGCGTGAGGAAGAAGAAGAGCTTCAAAGGTTCATCCTGGCTGACGAAGGACGGATGGCTAAATATGGAGAAGTTCTCGGGAAGATTGGAGAGATCTACAAGGATGTTCACCAAAGGGCTGAGTATGAGCTCATCTTGGATTATCTCAGGCGAAGTGTTGATATGATTTCTTTCGGTTATACGGCTTATGAAGCGTCGATCGAAAGGCAAAAGGAAGACTTGGAGAGAGAGTCGGCATACATGGACCGCAATTTTGCGCGGACAAAAAAAAGGCTGGAGCTCGCAGTGAGAAATTATTACGAGCCCACGGATAAGATTGTCCTGAAAGAATTGCTGAGGCGAGTTGCCCGCCTGCCTAGAGAGTATCGCATTCCCGCTCTGGAATCTGTTTTTCAAGAGGGGAATCTTGGAGAGATCATCGATAGTTTCATTGCTGAAGCTTACGGCCATTCCAAACTCAACCAGATGGATGCTTTGATGGGTGCGTTGAATAAGTCCACCAAAGAACTTAGAGAAATGCACGATCCTTTTATTGAATTGGCAGAAGCTCTGCATCCAACCTACCAAAAGCTGAAGGACACACAAGATGCCCGCACGGGAGCTCTGGCTGAGCTCTTGGCTCATTTGATTGACGCCAAAAAGGACTTTCTCCAGAAAGATTTCATCCCCGATGCCAACCGCACGCTCCGCCTAACATTCGGTCGAATTCGGGGATACAATCCGAGAGATGCTGTCTATTATGAGCCGATTACGACCTTAGATGGAGTCGTGGAGAAGACCACAGGCGAGGAACCTTTCGATACTCCTGCAGAGCTGATTAAGTTGTACGAAGCAAAGGATTTTGGACGGTTCCTTCATCCCAGGCTCAAGAGTGTGCCGGTAAACATTTTGTATGATGCGGATACAACCGGCGGAAATTCTGGAAGCCCAGTTCTGAACGCTCGCGGGGAGCTTGTCGGTGTCAATTTCGACAGAGCCTATGAGGCAACAATCAACGACTTCAGGTGGAACAAAGACTACAGCCGATCCATCGCAGTGGATATCCGGTATGTGCTTTGGATCATGCAAAAGTATGGCGGAGTCGATGACCTCTTGAGAGAAATGAATGTTCTATTTTAGCTTCTCCACTCTGGCGGGACCATAATAGATCCCGTTAAAGAGGAATTTAAAGGAACCGTGGGGTTGACCACGGAAAGTGACTTCTGGACCGTAGAGAAAGAGTTTTCCCTTTCCAACGTTGGCTTCGATTATGGCGGCTCCTCCGTCAAGATAATGCTGTCCCCAGCCCCATCCACTTCTCAGGGGCGTTTTGTTATCATACCAGGCCACAGGATAGACTCCTTTGAGTGCTGCTTCTGGCTGCATGCTGAAAACAGGACTTCTGTTGAAGACGACATCCACTTTTTCGGGCATACCATATGCGAGGGGATTATTTGTATCCACTGAGACACGGAGAAGAGAACCAGGGATGAAGATCTGGGCATTGGAGAGAGTCTTCTCTGTTCCGTCCTGAAGTTTTTCGACAAGGGCGTTTTTTAAAGGAAGCCCTGCATGGTAGGCGATGCTGGTAGAACTTCCGATGGCCAGCAAGGTCCCGCCGTCTTTCAAGAATTGAAGCAGTTGTGGCACTGTTTTATCGATCGTGACATTTCCCAAGCGATCACGAAATTCCGCTGGAACATCCTCAGGTTTGGGCTGGGAAAACCTGGGGAACCGCTCGTTTCTTTGCTCGTTGTTCTGAGGGATGGCACCATTGACAAAAATCAGGACATCGAACTTTTCAGCGAGTTCGCCTGTATCCAACGTTTGGGGATACACGAGTTCAAACGGGAACTCGAACTGTTCGAAAAGCCATCTGATCCATCCTGCGTCTATTGAGCCCCCATATCGGTCCCATAGACCTATTCGAAGCGGACGGAGTCGAAAGACTTCCCCTGATGGCTTGGATGACGCTTGCTCGAAATTCAAACCGAGCTCTTTGGCCATCACCTCCAATTTTTCTTCGGTCGAAGATTTTTTTGGAATGTAAATCGTACCTGCGGGATATGTCCTATTACTAGCCCTGAATGTCTGTTTTAGCCAGTATACGTCTTCTCTGCTCTGCAAAAGCCCGTTGATAGCAATGAAGGCATCGTTTACCCGATGATCCAAGAGATAGCCATTCGCCCCTTCTCGTTTCATCACCTTTCCGGCCGGTCTTTCTGCAAAGCCTTCGATCTTTTTGAATGGGCCATCGAATCCATCAAGTATGCGATCAAACTGGACTCCCATCTGATAGGCCAGAGTCCAGCCAGCCATGTCATATGTGGGTACAGGCGGTCCTCCTGGGCAGGGGATGTTATCAGGGTAATCCTGGGGTTCGAACATGGACAGGATGTGTGGGCGGAAAGCTTGAGCCGTCATTATCACATAAGAATCCTTTGGATAGATTTTTCCATTGACCTCAAATTCCCGATTAGCTTGGTAAACGGTTATTCCAGTTTTTATCAGAGCATTCACAAATTTCGTGGCGGTCAGGAAATCTGGCTGGACTGAAGAGATTATGTATCCCCTTGGATCCCTGTGAGCTGAATCATGAAGCATTTCATAGTACTCGGGAGGATAGCCTCGGGATCGACCAGTCCCTTCCATCTGGGCTTTATCCAACTTGATTTTCTCCTCCACAGCTTGTATGCGAATGGGATGGATAGTCCAATGATCGCGGCTTCCCCGTTCGATGGAATTTTTACCCATGCGATAGATATTGAGCAAAAACTCTTTGCGGTGTTTTGAGGCAATGTCGAGAATGGCCCGGTCTGCCGTTATGGAGTACTCGACGGATTGACGGAAATGCCATTTCTGTGGAGCCACTGGATAGGGAAGGTCGCTTTCAGGAAGTTGCCTCTGAGGAAGAAACGGAATTTCTATGGGAGTGGGATTCCCTATTGTTTCTGTCAGGATGCCTATCATGTTATGGAAGTAGACTGTCGTACGCAAACCTCCGTTCCACCAGATCGAGTACCCTGCACCTGACCGCATTGTTGCGCCAGGCTTTCCTTCTGCAACAAACCGGGTGTGCATGGCTGCCCCAACGAGCTGGATCTGTACAGGAATGAGAGGATCATAGCAGTAGTTGAAGGGGTCCCGAAAGGGCGGGGCAAATAGTACGCAGCCAGAGGGGCCGGTCTGGTGATGGTTGTAAACGATTTGGGGAAACCACTCCCTGTAAAGGATGCGGTTAAGGGCCTCTGTCTCAGGTTGGGTGGACATATAAAAATCTCGATTGTTGTCATGCCCGATGTATTTATGATACAGGCTGGGAAGCCCGTTGGTTGAGCGCTTGGTCGGCTCGGTTTCCCGCATATACCAGTTGGCCACCAACTCCATGCCATCCGGATTGGAACACACAGCCAGGAGAATGACATCCTCAAGGATTTGCAGAGTTTCTGGGTCGTTACGACTGACCATCTGATAGACGAGCTCGATCAGTTGTTGAGCGCCCAACACTTCGGTACCGTGTAGTCCACCATCGATCCAGACCACGGCTCGTCCTTCGTTTGATAATTCCTCTGCTTGAGAATCGCTCAGGTCTTCTGCTAGGGCCAACCTTTTAGCAATCTGCTTGTATTGATCGAGTCGGAGGTGGTTACCAGGGGATGTGATGATAGCCATGAACATGGGTCGGCCTTCTGCAGTGGTCCCGATTGGCTCAAGGGACATCCTGTCACTTTCTTCGGCGAGTTTCTTCCAGTAGGTCAATAGCTGGGTGTAATTGGCTAGATGATAATCGTCTCCTATGTTAAATCCAAATTCTTCTTTGGGATTGGTGATCGTGTTTTGAGCATAGATCGGAGACAGGACTAAAATGGAAAGCAGGATGAGTGAAGCAAGGATTCTTTTTGTAAACATCGCTCCTCCTTGAATCGAAATGGCCTGTAGTCAGAAAATCTTATAACATGTTAAAATGCGAAGTCAAAAAAATTAAACTTGGGCTGTTCTTATTTGTGTTGTGATGGCAAGATATTTTGGATATAATGGCACCTTGTTTAAAAGCAAATGTCTTTGAAGGATGCCGGGTGTCAAAGCTGCAGAGCAATCAACTCTCTGATTTAAAAGGAAGGGTAAGGAATCATGGGTGTTATGATTGAAAATCCAGAAAAGGTCAGACAGGCAGAACTTGTGGTTGGGATTCCTTCTTTCAACGAGGCAGCCTCCATTGCCTATCCGACCAAGATGGCCAGTATCGGATTGCTCAAATACTTTCCGAATAAGGAGTCTGTGATCATCAATGTTGATAACAATTCTCTGGATGGGACCAAGGATGCCTTTTTGAATACGCCTACCAAAGTCCCCAAGATTTACCTTTCCACCCCAGGAGATTTGAGAGGGAAGGGGAACAATCTGAAGAATTTGTTCGAGGCAGTTGTCGAGCTAAGAGCCAGTGCAGCCATTGTTATAGACGCTGATCTCAAAAGCATTACGCCACAATGGATTCAGTATCTGGGAGAACCCCTTTTTTCAGGTTTCAATTATGTAACACCCATCTATGTCCGTCATAAATACGATGGTTCGATCACCAATCACATCGCTTATCCACTCTTGCGGACTCTTTTTGGACTCAGAGTAAGGCAGCCGATCGGAGGGGACTTTGGATTTTCAAGACGACTCGCTCAGGCCTTTTTATCAGAAAAAACTTGGACAGAAAACGTGGCGCATTTCGGT
>Ga0224495_10002342_pt1 | contig 12402 bp, 11 predicted proteins | sample SF_Jul11_sed_USG_FD_168128 | JGI IMG/M metagenome (GOLD analysis project Ga0224495, IMG submission 168128) | Sediment microbial communities from San Francisco Bay, California, United States - SF_Jul11_sed_USGS_4_1 | ecosystem: Environmental > Aquatic > Marine > Sediment | place: USA: California... | reverse complement strand
CCGCCTGGGCCGCCGGTCGATTCTTTCTTCTCTTCAGGGATTTCGGTGATCATGACTTCGGTGGTGAGCATCAACCCCGCCACGCTGGCCGCGTTCTGCAGCGATGTCACTATTTCGATCTGGGATTGCAGGACTTCTACTCCCTCATAAGGAGGGGGTGAAATAATTGTATTGCCGAATAATTCGCGTATCAGTAAAATCCGCCGGACTTGCGAGTCGTGACATTTGATTACTCAGAAACCAGTAATTTGAACGACGGTTCATTCAACATCTCGGCGGGTTACAAGGCTGGTTTTGTTGCCTAGATTGCTGACTTCTGAGTAGGTAGATGGAAGTAGCCTCGTTCATTCCCACATTTTTCTCCTTCGCCTTTGTAACCGAAAGACCACATTTATCCTTCATCCGTAGGGGGGTTCTTCTGGAAGAATTGAGTGGGGAACGCTGAGGGTTGGGCCCGAACACTAGGGGCGCCATCAATTTCCACGTGGATATAGCCATTTCTCGGTGGGGAGTGAGGGGGAGCAGGGAATAGAGAAGCGATTCGATTCAAGCTATCCTCGTATTGTGCAGGGAACTGTCCCCACGTCGTGCGGGGATGGCGCATGCCTTGAAGGGTGATGGTGGTCTTGTGAAAACCATTAACCCAATGACAGTAAAGGTATTTTATCGCGATGGGCAAGGAGGAATGGGGTTTGCTGAAGCAGAAGGGGAGTTGAGAATCTGGATTTGGGTTTTCGGAGGGACGATTCAATAGGTCCGGCAGGAAATGGGGAAACAAGTAGCGGCCTCGGGCTCGTTTCCATCATGACGAACATGACCGGGAGATATCTGGTTTAAAGGCAGAGTCAACTGAGGAGGGGAGACATGCAAGGCACTCAAGTTTCGCATTATAGCTCGTTGAGGCTGACGACAACCGGCCAGTGGGCGAAGGGAAACGTTTTGGTCCTGCTCTTTGCCATGCTCGTGTTCGTCACGGGCTGTCAAAAGCACGTGGTGATTGTCGATGTGCCGGTGAAGCCGAAGTTCGTGCCCCCGGGCAACATCAAGGAATTTGATATTCATAATTTTGAAGGCTCGGTGGAGTGCGCGAGCGATCTGCAGAAGGGGCTTCACGCACGAGCGGCGAACGCCGGAGACTTGGCACCTACGATTCCTGGATTGCCCGATCTGGATGGTCCGCTTGAAGTGAAGGGGAAAGTCGATACCTGTTCACTGAGAATGGGCCATGGCGTGTTGAACGCGACCATGCTGCTCTGGCATGGGGGGAAACAACTGCATCACGAGATGGTCAAGGAAGAGACGAACAGGCCTGGCGCGTCCTCCGAAGAGGTGCGGGCGACACTGGTGGACCGGGTGATCAAGCGATTTGCGTCGATCTTCGTGCCGGGGAAGAAATCTGAGATACGCGAGGGCCGCCCGCGTGGGGCATCTGATCCCTGGTGGCTTGCCGCAAAAGAGAAACATTGGAAGTTGGCCATTGACATGTTGACCACGCGAATCAGCGGGGAGCCCAACGATGCGCCGTCCTGGTACAACCGTGGTCTGGCCCATGAAGGGAATGGGGAACCCCGTGATGCCGTTGCTGATTATAAGAAAGCCGTGGAATTGGAGCGGGATGATCTCTACCAGCAAGCGCTGGTGCGTGCCGAGAAGGCCCTGCAGGACGCGACGGCCATTGAGACGGCCAAGAAAGCCAGGGAGTGACACGCATGAATCAGCATAAGCAGAGAAGAGACGTTTCTCACGATGGTTCGATAAGGAGCAGAGGCGTACGCGTGATCGTAATCGGCATAGCGGTGGTGGCGTTGATAGGGCCCGTACTCGGTCAGCCTGTGCAAGCGGAGCCAGTTGTCAGGGTGTTGTTCGCCAATGAATCTTGCACGTTTTTGCCGGAGCGTTCCGCCCCGGGATGGGTGAACAAGCGTCCCGGCACGATGGATTTTGTCGGAGTTGGCAGCGCTCCCCGCATGGCGAATCCCACCGACCAAATCCAGGCCGCCGAACAGAATGCGCGAACGGCTCTGGCAGCCGAAATCGAAGTCGCTGTCAACGAAACCATCCATATGGAAATGGAGGAGAAGAATCGTACGACCAAGACGACGACCGAGCATGAGTCGAACATGGCTATTTCAATGGCGGCCAAACAAACGGTCGATCAGACACTGATGGGTTCTCGTATCGAAGAACGATGGTTGGATCGTGAGAATTGTATCGTCCACGTGATGGCCACCGCTTCTCAGGCCTCGGTCGAAGAGGCCAGAATGAAGCTGGCTGAGCGGTTGCGCAAACTCTTCAAGTTCAAACAACTTATGCTGCTCGACCGATCTGAAGCGCAGGGCGAGATGGTCACCGCCACAAGGGGCCATCTGGATGCCTTGTTTAAACAAGTGGGGAACAGGCTCGTGGCGTCGGATGGCGGGCACAGTGCCTGTGCTGACGATCCGGGGCAGCCTCCATGCAAGGACCCTGCAGATACGATTTATGCTGGGTACAAAGTTGTGTTGGAGAAAGAGGCGGCCACGTCGGAATTCAAACGACGGATTTACAAATTGAACGGGAATATTCGATTCAAGGATCGACTGATTGCATCGTTCGATGTCGCCTGCCAAGGGACCGGCAAGATTGGCCAGGATTATCTCATCGATCAGCAGGCCGCCAAATCGTGTTTCGAGAAAGCCAAACTGATTATCGAAAGAGGCATGGAAGGTTCTGAATAGGGTCTGTTCAAACTGAGTGTCTCTGACGCGCGGCTCGTGAAGCCGGAAAAGGAGGGCGGATATATGAATGGGTTCGGTCAGTATCAGCTAGGCAAGGTCTCCCGAGCAGTGACCGCAGGAGCTCTGCTCTTTGGCCTCGCGGGGTGTCAGGGCATGACAGGAAGTGAGGCGATGTCCGTGGCCTCAGGTTTGTTTCCTGGCAAGATGCCCATATCTTTATCCGTGGCTCCGATCAAGGTTTCTGCTCAGTGCATGTCTCTGGATGTTGGTAAGGAGCTATGGTCCGCATCAAGAGAAACGGGGACCGTCGAGTCGGCTCTCGATCGGGTGAACACCGCCGCCAGGATCACTGAGATCGGCGACCTGATCGTTCGCACCTTACCGATCTCCGGTGGGTCTGACTGGCCCAGAAGGGTGAAGGGCAGCGTGCCATTCATCGAGGAAGTAAAGGTACGGCAATTACTGCAAAAGGATCCGGTCTATGCCTCCGGGGCTATGGGGGGAACCTCGGCCTTAAAGCTGAAGCAGATGTATCTCCAGACCATGTTGTTCAACCTGTATCCCGAGATCCATGCCACCCGCAAGGTGGGTGTGGCAGCTCCGTCCGAGGCAGCAGTGACCGCGCTGGCGACCAAAGTGCTGGGACCTGGCTATAGCCCGGCGTTCACCAAAGTGTTCTATCGCTTCTTGCAATACAATCCCGCGTTTGAGCCGAAGGCGGAGCTCTTTGCCGGACAGTTGGATGGCAAGGCAACGGAGGTCTATCCGAGCCTGCTGGATGGAGTGCTGTCTTTAGCTGAAAACCATCAAGAGATTAAACAGTTCCAAGAATCCGTGGTGCAGGCGGAAGAGAAGAAGGCAAAAGAACTCCGCGATATTCTGGATCTCACGCAACGTATCCAGAAGTTAGAGACTTCGGAGTTCGGCCATCCGACGACGGCGAACGAGGCGGTCCAAGCCAGCGACAAGGATATGAATGCGAAAGAGGTGGATGATCTGAAGGGCCAGCTTGCGGTGCAGGAAGAAGAGTTCAAGACCACGGTCAAGGCCTACAAGGAAGAGCTGGAGAAGCTGGGCCTCGAAATGGCCAAGATCAAGACCCAAGCGATGGCGTTCAACCCCGAGCAGCGTGCCCTGGCGGCGAATATTCAAACCGCCGTGGATGCGGTGCAGGGAGTCATGTGTCAATCGGAAGTGCTTACGGCTATCGCGGGCTATCACCTCAAGGAAGCGCTGCCGAAGTGGAAAGACGAGGTGCGGACAATTGCTGGAAGAGGCGGTCCGGTCGCGAACGAACGCATCAGACGGGTCGCGGTGAATCTAACAACGCTTCCGAGCAATGTGTCCGTCCTGATGATGGAGATTGGAGAGCTGGACCAGGAGACGAAGATCGCTGACGACCTCTTCACGAGCCGGATGGCGGTTGATACCAACTGAGGAGGGAGTGGCGGTGCAGGTTTGCTTCCCTGGTAATCTTCGGCTCCCTGCGGGGAAAAGTCCCCGCGCGCTGTGGGGAGGGGAAAGGGAGTTCGCGACCAGCGAGTGTGGCAATGGGGAGCAGAAGTAAACGTTTTCAATGGCTTGGACGTGGAAGTGAATTGGAATAGCGTTTGCTGAAGGAGATAGTCAAACGGGAGTCACGTAGCGGACTCCAAGTACGAGAGTCAAACATTCATTCATTATTACAACAGGAGGGGCCAAGATGAAGCGCGAAAACAGGATGAAAGCGGGAGTGCTAGTGACGATGGGAGCCATGGCAATGATGGCGGTGGTGACTGGTTGTGCGAGCCAGCCGACGGCGCAAGCGGTGGATGGGCGGAATGTTTCCCCGATCCAATATGTCAAGGATGCACCCAAGTGGACGTGGGCTAAAGGTGCAGCGTTTAGTGGAGAGAAGCAGCAAGCATTGTATGGCGTAGGGATTGCCTCGGGCGTCAGAAATCCAACCATGCGTCGAAAGGCGGCGGAAGGTCAAGCCCGGAACGATATGGCTTCCACAATGAGTTCATATGTGGCCAGCTTACAGAAGCAATATATTGCTGAAACCACTGCGGACGCGATGGATAAGACCAGCGTTGAGCAACATCTGTCCGATACGATGAAACAATTGACCGAGCAATCGATGGTTGGCGTTCAGATTATCGAATACTATGAGCGTCCAGATGCCAACGAGGCGTATGCGTTAGCGCGCCTGGATTTTGACCAAATTAAGGACATGATGGACAAAGTAGCTGCTTCAAATGGCCAATTCAAACAGATGGATGCGAAGATGCGGGAATGGGTGCGGAAGAATGCTGAAAAGGCAAACGATCAGTTGAATGAAGAATTGCAGAAAAAGAATCAGAGTCAGAACTAAGGGTATGGAGGCTAGGCGAATCAGACCGGTGCTGCTCGGCGGTGGGTTACTGTTGGGAATTTTTGGATGTGCTGAACCGCATTCGGCCGAGCGGTATCCGGTCTGGATTGCCGAGATGCCGGAATCGAAGAAGGAGCTGTGCGCTGTCGGTATCAGTGGGCCGACCTATTATGCCGAAGATGCCCGAGCCTACAGTAAAGCCGCGGCGATGACGGAGTTGGGGAAAGCCGTGGAGATCACCGTGATCTCTCAGATGACGATGCAAACAAGTGGTGACGCCACGACCTCAGACACCATTATGCGGGAAAGCGCCGGCTTCAGCAGCGAGGTGGTGTTGAAGAACGCGCAAGTGCGAGAGCAGTGGGTGAACACGGGAGACAGTAAGCAGTACGGAGCAAAAGGCACGGTCTACACCCTGGTATGCACCGCGATGTTTCGGTAATGTCGCCAGCAAGAAGGAGAAAGCTATGAATCGGTCAATCAAAGCATTCTGCTTGGTGGTTGTTGGAGTCGCAGCCGTCGGTGCGTATTTGTCGGCACCGGGGGGGGCGCACGCAAGCAAAGATCTGTGGCTGATCACGCCGCAAGAGGCGGCCATGGATCCGGCACCGGATTTGCCCGGGGGCGGCGTTACGGCGATCGGCGCGGAATCCGACTTGGGGCCCAAGATCGATGTCGTGAAGCCGATTAACGGCGGAAGTGCGCCGCCTCCAGTGGAAGTCGAGATTAAATTCGCTCAGAAAGGGAGTCCTGTCGATCCTGAGAGCCTCAAGGTGAGCGTTGTGAAGTTCATTGATATCGATATTACCGACAGGGTGCGCGCTCATTCCTCGACGTCCGGCATTCACGTGCCGGGAGCCCAGATTCCATCGGGGAAACATACGGTTCGTATCAGTATTGCCGACAAGGACGGATTGCGCAGTGTGAAAGATGTGACATTCGAAGTTTTGGACAAGAAGCCCTAAGCCTGGAACCGCTTCGAGGGAAGAAAGGACAGTGCGCCATGAATGCCAAGCGTGGAAGTGTGAGACAGCTTCGGTGGCACCGCGTAATCGTTGCAGGACTCGCGCTTTCACTGGCGGCCGTGATGACAGCGAGGCCGGTCCCGGCGGCAGACCTGTCCCCGGCGCAGATCTATGCGTCAACGGCACCGGCGGTGGTGTTCATCGTAGCCGTGGGGGCCGACGGGACAGGATCTGGCACCGGCTCCATCATTGACGCTAAAGGGTTGGTCTTGACGAACGCCCACGTGATTCTCGACGGCAAGACGGATGCGCCCGCGAAGAAGATCTTTGTCTATCTGAAGCCTGATCGGGTGATCGGGGACTCGAACACCCAAGCGAATCTTACGAGGCGTCATGTCGCGACGATCCTTGCGTACCATAAAGACCTAGACCTAGCGCTCTTGAACATAGCGGATGCGCCGATTCCGCTCCCTGTGCTGGCCTTCGCTGACCCTGGGGGGATCACCATCGGATCGCGAGTGCTGGCCATCGGGCATCCCGAATCCGGTGGGCTCTGGACGCTGACAACCGGCGTGATCAGTGCCGAGTGGAAAAATTTTACCGATGTGCCAGGGAAGGATATCTTCCAAACCGAAACCAGCCTCAATCGTGGGAACTCTGGTGGGCCGCTGATTGATATGGAGGGGCATCAAGTCGGTGTGAACAGCATGATCGCCCGTAAGGCCAAGGATGGGTTGGCGATTACCAGTATCAATTTTGCCATCAAGTCCGATGTGGCGAGAGACTGGCTCGGTAACCAAGGGGTTCAGATTGCCTATGCGGCCACGGTACCCTTGCCGAAGCAAGAGTATTCCAGTGACCCGCCGGCAGTCAGTCAGTCGAGGCCAGCGTCGGAAACCAAGAAGCAGGTGGCTGCGGTGCCGACAAAACCGCAGCCGACGAAAGTGATGGAGAACCAGCCTGAAGCCAAGCCGGAAACAGGCCCTGGGCTCCCACCCGTTCGGCCGTTCAGTCTTGACCGGCTGATCAAAGGCCTCGACCTCGTGGAGAAGGACTTGGAGTCGCAGATGGAAGATATGCAAGCCGAGATTCGAAAGCGGCGGCGGTAAGGAGTGATCATGCAGGTGTGGACACGGGGCCGGGACACATGGGGACGAAGAATCGGCTTGGGTGCGATCATGATCGTGCTTAGCCTCAGTATCGTGCAGGGAAGCGATTATGCGGCCTGGGCCGAAGCGCCGGACGAGAAGCTGGATTGTTCGATCTACGAAACCAAAGAGACGAACTTCGGCGTGGCCTTTAAAGTGGCGCATTTCCTTTTCAACACGGGGCCTGAGTTCAGCTTCAGCCGCAAGACCGGCGTGGCTTGGGATAAAGTCGTGCATGGCACCATTGCACGTTATGTGGAGCTATGCAGCCGGTACAACGCGGGCCTCGTGAATAAAGCTGAGTACGAAGCCAGGATGAAGGGAATCGAGGCGCTCTACAAAGAAACCAAAGAGATGGAAGCAAAATTGTATGCCGCGGTGCGCCAACGAGCCAAGGAGGCGGGCGATGAACTGGCCGCGGAACTCGGCCACAAGCCCCGCGCATCGACGGCTAACGTGAATCTTGAGTCGTCCGTCGAACAACTGGCAGACCGCGTTGACCAGTTGGAGCCGATCGGATTGCCGCTAAAACCATCGCAGCCGTGCAAGCCCCGGGATATGCTGGGCGCGCCGGGTGTTCACTCCGACCCAGGTCGATCCTGTTAGTCAGCGAGTTTGATGACGTTCAAGCTATCTAATAGTTCTGGCGTTGCTCTCGGCATCGGGGTGGCCGTGTCGGTTTTCTTGGCTATTCTGGTGACACTTGCGCCGAGCTTGCTAGCGGATTGGGAGTTGAGCACCTATGATCTCCGTATGCGCTGGCGAGGGACGGCGCCGGTCACCGATACGCTGGTGATAATCGGCCGTGATAAGGAGAGCGAGGCCCTGTTCGGTACAGGGATTTGGGATCGTGCGAAGTTTGCCAAGGTGACCCGAGCGCTTCATCGGGCGGGTGCTACGGCGGTCGCGCTTGATTTTCATTTCGAAATGGAGAGTCCTCCTGAACGGGGCGGGGCGGCGAGCGATCATGACTTAATCGAGGCCGTGAAGTCTGCGGGGAATGTAGTGTTGCCCCTTCCAGTCTCGTTCGGCGAGGACAGCGAGGCCGCCACACCTGTTTCGCTCTTGCTGAAGAACAGCATGGCCCGAGTGTTTCCAACCTTCAGTCTCCCTGTTCTGCACAGTTTGTCCCATGCAGGTCATTTAGCTGGTCCCATCGCAGGCCTTCAGGAGGCAGCATGGGGATTGGGACACATCGGAGCGTCCTCAGACTCCGATGGCGTGTATCGGCGTGTGCCGGCATTCGTCAATGTCAGCGGGATCGCCATTCCTTCGTTGGGCCTGGCCTTGGCGGCGGACTATTTCAAGGTGAAACCAGATGCGATGGAGTTAACGCTGGGTCATGCGCTGCGGTTGCGTGATGCGACGTTTCCGGATGGCACACAGCGAACCCTCGCGATCCCGGTTGACAGCCAGGGCAATGTCTTGATTGGTTACGCCGGCACATGGGAGGATTTCCCCTTTCCGTACTACAGCTTTGCCGATGTGGATGACGCGATCGAGGACAATCGCGAGGAGGAGCTCCGCAAACATTTCGCTGGCAAAGCCGTGTTGATTGTGCAAGTCGGCTTGGGGTCGGATATGCGGCGCACTCCGCTTGAACTGCATGTGCCCGGTGGATTTATCTTGGCGAATATCTTCAACACAGTCGCGAAGGAGAGTGCTCTGCGGCTGTTTCCAGCCTGGGGCAATTGGGTGTGTGTCATGGCCTTGGGCATAGCTGCGGTTTGGGTGATGTTGTGTGGTGAAGTGTGGGGTGGTCTTGCAAGGGTGGCTGGTTTGGGAGGAATTTATATCGTCGTGGCCTATGCCGGCTTTGTGTGGGTTGGAGTAGTCCTGCCGATGGTGCTCCCGATCGCAGGACTCGTCCTCGCGACCGGCGGTGCGTTGGTCTGGACCCATCGGTTGAGCGCTGGACGGATTCACGAACTGGAATCGAGCGGCTTGGCGCTATATCGAGAGTTGGCGGATAGGCAGCAGCGTCTCGTTCAGCATGAGACCCGCGTCGAACAATTGGAAGACGATCTGGAGAGTGCCAGGACAGAGGCCACAGAAGGGCAGGCACAGACGGCGCAGTTGCGGGACATGATGGACTCCTTGCAGCGGAATTTGCGCCAGACGCAGGAGGAGGCGGCTGAGGCCCGTCAGGCTGTGACCGGACTGCAAGCAAGATTAGCCGAGGCGCGGGCGGCCGATGTCCAGCATGAGAAGCTCACGAGTCTCGATGAGCGGGAGTTGCAGACGGAATGTGTGAGACAGGGGATTCTCACGCGTGATCCGGGGGTGTTGCGCTGTTGGAAAGACCTCCGGAAAGCTGCACACAGTACGATACCGATTTTGATCCTCGGGGAACCAGGGACAGGCAAAGAACTTTTCGCACAGGCGGCCCACCGGTTGAGCGACCGGGCGGCCGGGCCGTTCGTGCCGGTCAATATGGCCGCGGTGCCGTCGGATCTCTTTGAGAGCCAACTATTTGGGCATAAGCGAGGATCCTTTACCGGTTCTGTCAGCGACCACGATGGATATTTTCTTCAGGCCAACAAGGGTACGATCTTTCTAGACGAAATCGGTGATCTCCCATTGGACCAGCAGGCCAAGCTGTTGCGTGTGTTGCAGGAAGGCGTTGTGACACGAGTGGGCGATCGGAATTCCATGAAGGTGGATGTACGGATCGTATCGGCCACGAATAAGAATTTGTTGCAAGGCGTGGCGGAAGGGTGGTTTCGCGAAGATCTCTACTATCGTTTGCATGGCATCGAACTGCAGCTTCCTCCGCTACGGGATCGGCAGGCCGACCTGCCTGAATTGGCGAAGAGTTTTATCGATCGGACGGCTGTGCAGGAAGGTCGAGGAAAAATCGTGCTTTCCCAGGGGGCGCTTGATCGTTTGAAGGTGTGGCCCTGGAAAGGAAATGTGCGGGAATTGAAGCGCTGCATGGAAAATGCCGTGATCCTCGCGGACGGCACCACGATTATGGAGCAGGACCTTCGTCTGAGGGGAACTGTACCGGCTGCTCCCAGTTCAGCCATTCCCGTTGGTGTTTCCTCAGAAGGAGGTGACGATCCGAAGAAAAGCGATCAGGTGTTCTTGCAGCTTCTCAGAGAACACAGCTTTGATCTGCAAGCCACAGCAGCTACGCTGGGTTGGGACCGCAGCACGGTCATGCAGCGATTGAAGGGAATGTGCTTCCAGGCCTTGGTACAACATAAAGGCGATGAACGGGCGGCTGCGTTCAGCTTGGCTGGCGATCCCGGTTTAACCAGGCTGGTGGAAGTGAAGCTCAAGGAGTATGTCGAGCATCTCAGCAAGGTCGTGGCGACCTTTCCCTCACAAGACGCCGCTCTTGCAGGTTGTCGCAAGCGGTTCAAGAATCTACCGGAGCGCTACCACGATGCACTGGCTGAACTGGTGCGGGGGCACCGTGGGAATGCCTAGTGAGCGTGCGTGCTTCATTGGTATTCTCGCGGCGATAATAGGCCAATGTCGGTGGGAAGCAGGCGCCTACAACTGCCAAGTCTAGTACCGTCCAAGATCCTTATGGGGCGTATCGGCGGTAAGGGCAGGAATCCGTCTTCGGGAGCTTCGTGAGTCCTATAAGGCCCCCGGTATTTCTAACCCCACCATGCTGCGGTTCCACGTTCCCGATCGTCGTTGAGTTTCACCATTCCGAACGATCACCTTTACCATGCGATTCCCCTCAGTATGACGAATAGTTCCCCGCAGCCTGTGGGGAACCCGCTGATCCTTGAGATCCTCCTGGTTTGATAGTCATAGCTGCTCGACAAGCTGCAACTCGCCTATTCCTTAAGTCTCTCCACTACTTAGTTCGATCTTTTTCCATGACTGCGATTTTTCGATCTGTTGGTTCCACTGTTGCACTAGGGGCTGTGCAACGGCGTGGACAGTCATAAGAAAGAAGGGGGGTAGGTTGGGAGGACTTGTAGTCAGCATTCTGATTCTTGCGACCATGGATGGGTTGGGGGATGAGTCCTCTGGGCTTTCCTCCTTCCAAGGTTCCTTCGAACTGCGATTCCATGCCGTTAAATCCTGAGTCGAGGGCGGAATGGAATGGTCGTGTTGTCGTTTGCAGTGGAGTTATTCACACACAGAGGAGGGTTTGAGATGAGGGTGCTATTGAATTGGACAGGGCGAGTTGTGACAGGGCTGTTGCGTCGGTCTCTGTTGGGACTGGCGGTTTGTGGGATCTCTGGAGTGCTATTGGTTTTTGGAGGCTGCGGATCAGGAGGTGATGTGGGGACCATAGCGTCCCCAGCAGTTCAGACCGGGATGGTATCAGGGCAGGTGACAACCTTGGTGAGTGGTGTGGTGACCCCCGTGGCGGGCGCGACGGTGAGTACCTCGGCCGGGTCTGCGACTTCGGGCGGAGATGGGAGCTTCACTGTCCTTGCTCCTGTTGGCGATCGTGCGGTGATTCATGTCGAAGCGGCTGGGTATGCCGAAGCGTTTCCAGTGGCCCGGGTGATCAGTGGGCAGACAACCGGTTTGGGGGTGCGTCTGTTGGCCACGGGGGCGACCAGCGTGATCACGGTATCGAGCGGTGGCACTGTGACGGTACCGAACTCCACTGCCCAGGTTACGCTGCCAGCTGATGGGTTGGTACCAAGGAACGGTGGTGCCGTGGCTGGAACGGTCACTGTGTCGGTGACCCCGATCAACCCAGTGGTTGCCTCCAGCTTGATGCCGGGAGACTTCACCGGCACTTCGGCGGGAGGTGGGACCGCGCCCATCGAGAGCTTCGGGGCCCTGCTGGTCGATATTCGTGACGATGCCGGGACTCGGTACACGCTCGCAGCGGGGAGGACTGCGACAATCCGCATTCCCCTCGGGACGCTTTCACCTAACCCGCCGGTGACGACTCCGCTCTGGTATTTCGATGAAGCGACAGGCCTGTGGAATGAAGAAGGGACGGCTATCCTCCAAGGTACGGCGCCGAACCGCTACTACGAAGGAACCGTGACGCGGATCAGTTATTGGAATGCCGATCAAGTATTGGATAGCGTGGTCATCTCAGGATGCGTGCGCGATAGCAATAATCAGCCGGTGGCCAATCTCTTGGTTGGAACCACGGGGATTAACTATTCCGGGATTGCCATGGCCGTTACTGAGCAAGATGGCACATTCCGAGTGGCCATGCGTCGGGGTAGTTTGGCCACGCTGAGCGCAGTTGAGTTTAGCCTGCAAACATATGCCACTAC
>Ga0224495_10002341_pt1 | contig 12402 bp, 22 predicted proteins | sample SF_Jul11_sed_USG_FD_168128 | JGI IMG/M metagenome (GOLD analysis project Ga0224495, IMG submission 168128) | Sediment microbial communities from San Francisco Bay, California, United States - SF_Jul11_sed_USGS_4_1 | ecosystem: Environmental > Aquatic > Marine > Sediment | place: USA: California... | reverse complement strand
TCCGGCCGACATGCTGGCCGAATGTCAGAGCTGGCGCGAAAAGATGGTGGAAGCTGCGGCCGAAGCCAACGAAACGCTGATGGAAAAGTATCTCGGCGGCGAAATGCTGACCGAAGAAGAAATCATTCAGGGTCTGCGCGAGCGCAACCTCAAGCTCGAAATCGTGCCGGTACTGTGCGGTTCGGCCTTCAAGAACAAGGGTGTCCAGGCGGCGCTCGACAAGGTCGTCGAACTGCTGCCGTCGCCAATCGACCGTCCGGCCATCAAGGGCCATCTCGACGACGCCGCCGGGTCGGAAGGCGAGCGCAAGGCCGACGACAACGAACCGTTTGCCGCACTCGCGTTCAAGATTGCCACCGACCCGTTTGTCGGCGCGCTGACCTTTATCCGCGTCTATTCCGGCGTGCTCAATTCCGGCGATACCGTGTTCAACCCGGTCAAGGGAAAGAAAGAGCGCATCGGCCGCCTGCTGCAGATGCATGCCAACGAACGTCAGGAAATCAAGGAAGTCCGCGCCGGTGATATCGCCGCATGCGTCGGCCTCAAGGAAGTCACCACCGGTGAAACCCTGTGCGACCTGAACAAGGTCATTACGCTGGAGCGCATGGAATTCCCGGAACCGGTGATCTCGCAGGCCGTCGAGCCGAAGACCAAGGCCGACCAGGAAAAGATGGGCATGGCGCTCAGCCGTCTCGCCCAGGAAGATCCGTCGTTCCGCGTGTCGACCGACGAAGAATCCGGCCAGACCATTATCTCCGGCATGGGCGAGCTGCATCTCGAAATTATTGTTGATCGCATGAAGCGCGAATTCAGCGTCGAAGCCAACGTCGGCAAACCGCAGGTGGCTTACCGCGAAACCATTCGCAAGCCCGTCGACCAGGATTACCGCTTCGTCAAGCAATCCGGCGGCCGTGGCCAGTATGGACACGTCACCATCAAGTTCGAGCCGAATGAAGTTGGCAAGGGCTATGAGTTTGTGGACGCCATCAAGGGCGGTGTGGTGCCGCGCGAGTTTATTCCGGCGGTTCGCAAGGGTGTCGATGAGGCGCTGCAGCGTGGCATCAAGTACGGCTACCCGGTCGTGGACGTGAAGGCCACTCTGCATTTCGGTTCGTACCACGAAGTGGACTCGAACGAAAACGCGTTCAAGATGGCCGCGATCATGTGCTGGAAAGAAGCCAGCCCGAAGGGCGATCCGGTGCTGCTCGAGCCGATCATGGATGTGGAAGTGACCAGTCCTCCGGACTATCTCGGCAACGTGATGGGCGACCTCAACTCGCGTCGCGGCATCATCATGAGCCAGGAAGACAGTCATGGTGGCGTGAAGCTGGTGCGCGCCGAAGTGCCGCTGGCCAACATGTTTGGCTATTCGACGTCACTGCGCTCCGCGACACAGGGTCGCGCGACCTACACCATGGAATTCAAGAAGTACTCGCCGGTCCCGGCCAATGTGGCGGAGACGGTACTAAAAAAAGCTAGCTAGACGACAAGACCGACAACTTGCCGTCTGGTGAATGAACACAACGTCACTAAATTGATCTACTAGAAGATACGAGGCACTAGCAATGTCCAAGGGAAAATTCGAACGCACCAAGCCCCATCTCAACGTGGGCACCATCGGTCACGTCGACCATGGCAAGACCACGCTCACCGCGGCCCTGACCAAGGTCCTCGCGGCGAAGCACGGCGGTGAGGTCAAGGCCTACGACCAGATCGACAACGCCCCGGAAGAAAAGGCGCGCGGCATCACGATCTCGACCTCGCACGTCGAGTATGAATCCTCGAAGCGCCACTATGCGCACGTCGACTGCCCGGGCCATGCCGACTACGTCAAGAACATGATCACCGGCGCCGCCCAGATGGACGGCGCGATCCTCGTGGTGTCGGCCGCCGACGGCCCGATGCCCCAGACCCGCGAGCACATCCTGCTGGCCCGTCAGGTGGGTGTGCCCTACATCGTGGTCTTCATGAACAAGGCCGACATGGTCGACGACAAGGAACTCCTTGAACTCGTCGAAATGGAAGTCCGTGACCTGCTGACCAAGTACAACTTCCCGGGCGACAAGACCCCGATCATCACCGGCAGCGCCCTGAAGGCCCTCGAAGGCGACCAGAGCGAAATCGGCGAACCGGCCATCCTGAAGCTTGCCGAGGCCCTCGATTCCTATATCCCGGAACCGCAGCGCGCCATCGACGGCGCCTTCCTGATGCCGGTCGAAGACGTGTTCTCGATCTCCGGCCGCGGCACCGTGGTCACGGGCCGTATCGAACGCGGTATCGTCAAGGTTGGCGACGAAGTCGAAATCGTCGGCATCAAGGCGACCACCAAGACCACCGTCACCGGTGTCGAAATGTTCCGTAAGCTGCTCGACCAGGGCCAGGCCGGCGACAACGTCGGCGTGCTGCTCCGCGGCACGAAGCGCGAAGAAGTCGAGCGCGGCCAGGTGCTGGCGAAGCCGGGCTCCATCACCCCGCACACCAAGTTCGAAGCCGAAGTTTACGTGCTGAGCAAGGAAGAGGGCGGTCGTCATACCCCGTTCTTCCAGGGCTACCGTCCGCAGTTCTACTTCCGGACCACCGACGTGACCGGATCGTGCGAACTGCCGAAGGGCACTGAAATGGTGATGCCGGGCGACAACGTAAAGCTCGTGATCACCCTCATCAACCCGATCGCCATGGAAGACGGCCTGCGCTTCGCCATTCGCGAAGGCGGCCGTACCGTTGGCGCCGGTGTGGTGGCGAAGATTCTGGAATAACGGCAGGTGCGAGATACAGGGGCAGAGGACAACCTGCCCGTCCGTAAAGAAGAAGGCAGTTTTTGTATCTTGGATTTGTAACTGAGGTTATATGGCAAATCAGAAAATCCGTATCCGCCTGAAGGCGTTCGATCATCGTCTGATCGACCGTTCTGCGGCTGAAATCGTCGAAACGGCGAAGCGCACGGGTGCGCTCGTCAAGGGACCGATTCCGCTTCCGACGAAAATCGAACGCTTCACGGTCAACCGTTCGCCGCACGTCGACAAGAAGTCGCGTGACCAGTTCGAGATCCGGACGCACAAGCGGATCATGGATATCATCGAGCCGACTGAAAAGACGGTGGACGCGCTCATGAAACTCGACCTCGCCGCTGGCGTCGATGTCGAGATCAAGCTGAACTAAAGAGAAGGTTCTGAACATGGCACTCGGAGTCATTGGCAAGAAAATCGGCATGAGCCGCGTGTACAACGCGGATGGCAACGCCGTTCCGGTCACGGTATTTGAGGTCTCGCCGAACCGCGTGACCCAGATAAAGAATGAAGCCAACGACGGCTATCGTGCCGTTCAGGTTACGCTTGGCTCGCGTCGCCCATCACGCGTGACCAAGGCGATGGCCGGCCACTACGCGAAGGCCAGTGTCCCGGCCGGTCGTGGACTGTGGGAATTCCGTCTTGAGCAGGGCGAAGGCGACCAGCTGGCTCCGGGCTCAGAGATCAAGGCCGACATCTTCACTGCCGGTCAGATGGTGGACGTACAGGGTGCCACCATTGGTAAGGGCTTTGCCGGTACGATCAAGCGTCACCACTTCAGCGGCGGTCGCGCCACGCACGGTAACTCGCTGTCGCATCGCGCGCCGGGTTCTATTGGCCAGCGCCAGACGCCAGGCCGTGTGTTTCCGGGCAAGCCGATGGCAGGCCACCTGGGCAACAAGATTCGCACCCAGCAGAATCTCGAAGTGGTAAGCGTTGACGTTGAAAAGAATTTGTTGCTCATCAAGGGCGCAGTGCCGGGACCGAAGGGCGCGGATCTCATGATCCGGCCGGCAGTCAAGGCCAAGAAGAAGTGAGGATGCAATGAAACTTTCTATCCTGAATTCTGCTGACGGCAAGGCCAAGTCGGAAATTGAACTTTCCGACGCGACCTTTGGCGTTGAATTCAACGAGCCGCTGGTACACCAGGTGGTCGTGGCATTTCGCAACAACGGTCGCCAGGGGACGCGGAAGCAAAAGACGCGCGCCGAAGTGCGTGGCGGCGGACGCAAGCCCTGGAACCAGAAGGGCACCGGTCAGGCCCGTGCCGGCTCGATCCGCAGCCCCCTGTGGCGCGGCGGCGGCAAGACCTTTCCGTCTTCGCCCGACGAGAACTTCAGCCAGAAGGTGAATCGCAAGATGCACCGCGCTGCGATGCGTTCGATCATGTCCGAACTGGTGCGCCAGAACCGCCTGGTGGCGGTGGAGGCGTTTACCGTTGATGCGCCGAAGACAAAGGCGCTGGCCGAGCGGCTGGCGATGTTCGGTACCAACGATGCACTGATCGTGACCGACGTGATGGACCTCAATCTCGGTCTGTCTGCGCGCAACCTGCACAAGGTTGACGTGTGCGATGTATCCGGCCTTGATCCGGTCACGCTTGTTCGTCATGAGAAGGTCATCATGACCGTGCCGGCACTCAAGCGTTTTGAGGAGATGCTCGGATGAACAGTATAGAGAAGCTTTACCAGGTGATTCTGGCCCCACACGTGTCCGAAAAGAGCACGCGTGTGGCCGAAAAGAACCACCAGATCGTTCTCCGCGTGCGTCGCGATGCCAGCAAGCCTGTCATCAAGGCTGCCGTGGAGAAGATGTTCAACGTCCAGGTCGAGGCAGTGACCGTCAGCAATACCAAGGGGAAGACCAAGAAATTTGGCAGTACCCCGGGTCGCCGCCAGGACTGGAAAAAAGCCTATGTTCGTCTCAAGCCCGGCCAGGATATCAACTTCGCCGGCATTGAGACCAAATAAGTCAGACGGAATGCAATATGGCAATCGTCAAGGTTAAACCTACATCAAACGGTCACCGCTCCATGGTGAAGGTCGTCAGTGCCGACCTTCACAAGGGTGAACCGTTTGCCCCGCTTCTCGAGAAGAAGCAGAAGATCAACGGCCGCAACAATGCCGGGCGGATCACCGTGCGTCATCGCGGCGGTGGGCACAAGCGTCACTACCGCATGATCGACTTCCGTCGCGACAAGGATGGCATCGCCGGACGCGTTGAGCGGATCGAATACGATCCGAACCGCAGCGCCAACATTGCGCTGGTGCTCTACAAGGATGGCGAGCGCCGCTACATCATCGCGCCCAAAGGCGTTGAGGCGGGTACCGAGATTATTTCCGGCCCGCAGTCGCCGATCAAACCCGGCAACTGCCTGCCGCTGCGCAACATCCCGGTTGGCAGCACGATCCACTGCATCGAAATCAAGCAGGGCCGCGGCGCACAGTTCGCCCGTTCAGCCGGTGCCGGTGTTCAACTGATCGCGCGCGAGGGGCTGTACGCCCAGCTTCGCCTGCGTTCGGGTGAAGTGCGGCTGGTGCACGTCGATTGCCGCGCCACCATCGGCGAAGTCGGTAACAGCGAACACAACCTGCGCAAGATCGGCAAGGCCGGTGCCAACCGCTGGCGTGGCTGGCGTCCGACCGTGCGCGGCACTGCCATGAATCCGGTCGATCATCCGCATGGCGGCGGCGAAGGTCGCACCAAGGGTGGTCGTCATCCGGTGAGCCCGTGGGGCATGCCGACCAAGGGCTACAAGACGCGCGCCAACAAGCGGACCGATTCGATGATCGTCCGTCGACGCAGCAAGACCAGAGGGGAATAAGCCGTGCCACGTTCCGTCAAGAAAGGTCCGTTTATCGACCATCACCTCGCCGCCAAGGTGGCGAAGGCCCAGGCTGAAGGCAGCAAGAAGCCGATCAAGACCTGGTCGCGTCGCTCCATGATCATGCCGGACATGATCGGCTACACGATTGCCGTGCATAACGGCAAACTGCACGTGCCCATCCTCGTGACCGAAAACATGGTTGGCCACAAGCTCGGCGAATTTGCCGCCACACGCACCTTCAAAGGCCACACGGCTGACAAGAAGGCTACGACCGAGGGGGCATAAACGATGGAAGCTACTGCCGTTCTTCGCACCGTTCGCCTGTCTCCGCAAAAGGGACGGCTGATTGCCGACCAGATTCGCGGTTTGTCGGTTGAGCGTGCGCTTGAAATTCTTTCGTTCAGCACCCGGCGTTCGGCGAGTCGGGTCAAGAAGGTTCTCGAATCGGCGATCGCGAATGCCGAACACAACCAGGGCGCCGATATCGACGAGCTGCGCGTGTCGGACATCCAGATCGATGCCGGACCGATGATCAAGCGTTTCCACGCGCGCGCCAAGGGTCGTGGCGTTCGTGTCATCAAGCGCACCAGCCATATCACCGTGACCGTGAGCGACAAGCCGGTGAAGAAGGGGAGAAAGTAAATGGGTCAGAAGATCAACCCGAACGGTTTTCGTCTCGGCGTCATTCGCGACTGGACGGCAAAATGGTACTCGGGCAGCAAGCACTACGCCGAGAACCTGGCGGCGGACATCAAGCTGCGTACGCACATCAAGAAGAAGCTCGCGAATGCCGCGCTCTCCAAGATTGTGATCGAGCGTCCGGCGCAGAACATCAGCATTACGCTGCACACGGCGCGCCCCGGCATCGTGATCGGCAAGAAGGGAGAAGATATCGAGAAGATGCGCAATGAGCTCGGCAAGCTGGCCGGTCGCCCGGTGCATGTGGCGATTGAAGAAGTCCGCAAGCCTGAGCTCGATGCCACGCTGGTTGCCGAAAGCATTGCCCAGCAGCTCGCCAAGCGCCTCATGTTCCGTCGCGCCATGAAGCGCGCAGTGCAGAACGCGCTCCGCCTCGGCGGTTTGGGTGTAAAGGTGATGGTAGCCGGACGTTTGAACGGCGCCGAGATCGCGCGTACGGAGTGGTACCGCGAAGGCCGCGTGCCGTTGCACACCCTGCGTGCCGATATCGACTACGGTACGGCCGAGGCGCATACCACCTACGGCACCATTGGCATCAAGGTGTGGATCTTCAAGGGTGAAATCTTCGACAAGGCCGATCTGGCCCAGGGCGATGCCGAACCCGGCAAGAAGGCCATGGCCTGATTTAATGCGGGTCCGGTAACACGGGCTCCAGAATCGAGACTGAATAAACATGCTTCAGCCAAAACGAACGAAGTACCGCAAGCAGATGAAGGGCCACAACCGTGGCGTGGCCACGCGTGGCAACAAGGTCAGCTTCGGCGAATTCGGCCTCAAGGCGACAACCCGCGGTCGCATCACGGCTCGCCAGATTGAGGCCGCACGTCGTGCGTTGACCCGGTTCATCAAGCGCGGTGGACGCGTGTGGATCCGTATCTTCCCGGACAAGCCGATCAGCAAAAAGCCGCTGGAAGTGCGTATGGGCTCGGGCAAGGGTAACCCGGAGTTCTGGGTGGCGCCGGTACAGCCCGGAACGGTGCTGTATGAAATGGAAGGCGTGAACGAAACAGAGGCGCGCGAGGCATTTCGTCTTGCGGCGGCCAAGCTGCCGGTGCGCACGACGTTCGTTGCGCGGCATCTCTAAAAGGAAACGGTGACGACATGAAGGCAAAAGACATTCGCGCCTTGTCGGCGGAAGACCGCCTGAAAGAGCTGGAGAATCTGCGTCGCGAACAATTTAACGTACGCATGCAGCACGCTACCGGTCAGATGGCGAACAACTCCAAGCTGAAGGTGATCCGGCGTGATATTGCGCGTCTCAAGACGGTTATGAACGAGAAGGCAGGCTGAAGATGAGCGAGCAGAAAGCCAGCTCCGCACGGACCCTGACGGGCCGCGTACTGAGCAACAAGATGGACAAGACGATCACGGTCACCGTGGAGCGCCAGCTGGCGCACCCGCTGTACAAGAAGATTGTCCGGCGCCGCACCAAACTGCATGCGCACGACGAGAAGAACGAGTGCCAGGAAGGCGATCTTGTCATGATCGAGGAATGCCGCCCGCTTTCCCGTACCAAGTCCTGGCGGCTGGTGAAGGTCGTGGAGAAGGCAGTGGCCGGTTGATGTTTCAACCCGGCCTGGACACTGATATAATTTACGGCTTTCCCGCGTACATGCGGGGGCCCAGCGGAGCAGAAAGACCATGATCCAGATGCAGACCCTGCTGACGGTCGCGGACAACAGCGGTGCAAAGATGGTCCAGTGCATCAAGGTGCTGGGCGGGTCCAAGCGTCGCTACGCCAATATCGGCGACGTGATCAAGGTAAGCGTGAAGGAAGCCATTCCGCGCGGAAAGGTAAAGAAGGGCGACGTCTATGACGCCGTTATTGTGCGTACCCGCAAGGGTGTGCGCCGGGCCGATGGCTCCGTGATCCGTTTCGACACCAATGCGGCGGTGCTTCTCGACACCAAGCGCGAAGTGATCGGTACACGTATCTTCGGACCGGTCACCCGTGAGCTGCGCAGTGAGCAGTTCATGAAAATCATCTCGCTTGCACCGGAAGTGCTGTAAGAGGCCAGACGCAATGAACAGAATTCGCAAAGGCGATCAGGTGATCGTCCGTACCGGGAAGGACAAGGGGAAGCGCGGCGCCGTGCTGCGCGTGCTCGCCAACGACCGTGTCGTGGTGGAGAACGTCAATGTGGTCAAGCGCCACACCCGTCCCAATCCGGGCAAGAACATTACCGGCGGAATCGTACAGAAAGAGGCGTCGATTCACGTCTCCAATGTGATGCTTTTCAATGCTACCGCCGGCAAGGGCGAACGTACCGGCATCAAGGTGCTGGAAGACGGTCGCCGGGTTCGTTTCTTTCGACGCAGCGGCGAAGTGGCCGACGTATAAAATGCAGACACCGTCATGACCAGACTCGAAGAACAGTACCGTAAAAAAGTGATTCCCGAACTGATGAAGAAGTTCGGCTACACGAATCCGATGCAGGTGCCGCGCATCACGAAGATCACGCTGAACATGGGCGTGGGCGAGGCGATGGCCGACAAGAAGGTCATCGAGCACGCGGTATCCGATATGCAGAAAATCGCCGGACAGAAGCCGCTGATTACGCTGTCCCGCAAGTCGATTGCGAACTTCAAGGTTCGCGAGAACTGGCCGATCGGCTGCAAGGTCACGCTGCGCCGTGCGCGCATGTACGAATTTCTGGACCGCTTTATCAGTATTGCCACGCCGCGCATTCGCGATTTTCGCGGTTTGCCGTCACGCTCCTTCGATGGTCGCGGCAACTACTCTGTTGGTATCCGGGAACAGATCATTTTTCCGGAAATCGATTTTGACAAGATTGATGCCGTCCGCGGTATGGACATCACCATTACAACGAGTGCGAAGTCCGACGAAGAAGCCAAGGCGCTTCTGGTCGCCTTCAGCTTTCCGCTCCGGAGCTGACCCATGGCAAAGAAATCCATGATCCTGCGTGATGTGAAACGCAAGGAACTGTCCAATAAGTACGCCAAGAAGCGCGCGGCGCTGAAGGCTGCCGTCGTCAACCCGAAGCTTTCCGATGAGGAACGTCATCAGGCGATGGTGGCACTGCAGAAATTGCCGCGTGACTCGAGCCGTTCCCGCATACGCAACCGTTGCGGCCTGACGGGGCGTCCGCGTGGGTTTTACCGCAAATTCGGTCTCAGCCGCAGCAAGTTGCGCGAAGTTGTGATGCGCGGCGAAGCTCCGGGCGTCGTCAAGGCCAGCTGGTAAGGCAAAGGAACAAGTCATGATCACCGATCCCATTTCCAACATGCTGACCTGCATCCGCAATGCGCAGATGGTTGAGAAGATATCAACCACCGTGCCGGCGTCGAAGGTCAAGCGCGCCATTCTTAACGTCCTCAAGGAAGAAGGCTACATCGACGGTTTCGCCGAGACGACCGTGGACGGCAAACCGTCGCTGAAAATTGCACTCAAGTATTACGCCGGGCGTCCGGTGATCGAGCGCATCGACCGTATCAGCAAGCCGGGCCTGCGTCAGTATCGCGGCAAGGACAAGATGCCGAAGGTGCTCGGTGGGCTTGGCACGGTGATCGTGTCGACCTCAAAGGGTGTCATGACCGACCGGGCGGCACGTCAGGCCGGCCTGGGCGGTGAAGTGCTGTGTATCGTGGCTTGATGAACTGAATCGGAATCTGAACCGTGTCGAGAATTGCCAAGTATCCGGTAACTGTGCCAGGCGGCGTCGAAGTCAAGATCGCCGAAGGCCTGCTGAGCATCAAGGGACCCAAGGGTCGCCTTGAATACAACGTGCATCCCAAGGTTCGTGTGACCCAGGAGGGTCAGGCCATTACCTTCGGAGTCCATGACGAATCACGCCTCGCTGATGCCATGTCCGGCACCACGCGTGCGCTGGTCAGCAATATGGTTCTTGGCGTTACCAAGGGCTTCGAAAAGCGTATGACCATCATCGGCGTCGGATATCGCGCGGCTGTTCAGGGCAAGAACCTCAACCTGACACTCGGATATTCGCATCCGGTGGTTTATCCGATTCCCGAAGGGATCACCATTGAGTGTCCGGACCAGACGAATATCGTCGTGAAGGGTGCTGACAAGCAGAAGGTCGGTCAGGTGGCTGCGGAAATTCGCGCCTACCGCCAACCGGAGCCGTACAAGGGCAAAGGCGTTCGCTACGTGGATGAACACGTGGTGAAGAAAGAAGCGAAGAAGAAGTAATCGAGCGTGACTGAATCATGAACAAGCATGCAACCCGTCAGCGCCGCACCATGCGCACCCGCAACCGTATCGCCCGGAATGGGGCCGTACGCCTTTGCGTGCATCGTACGCCGTGTCATATCTATGCACAGATCATCGACGCCACCGGCAGCAAGGTACTGGCTGCCGCCTCGACGCTTGAGGCCTCTGTGCGTTCAAGTCTCAAGAATGGCGGAAATGTCGCCGCCGCCGCCGCCATCGGCAAGCTTATTGCTGAAAAGGCCAAGCAGGCTGGCATCACCCGGGTGGCGTTTGACCGCTCCGGATTCAAATATCACGGCCGAATCAAGGCGCTGGCAGATGCAGCGCGTGAAAATGGTCTCGAGTTCTAAGGCAGGAGTCTCACGTGGCTGATTACGATATCGAAGGCCGTGGAGACAATCTCCACGAAAAACTCATCAGCGTTAATCGCGTCGCCAAGGTGGTCAAGGGCGGACGCATTTTCGGCTTTGCAGCACTGACGGTTGTTGGCGATGGCGATGGTCGCATCGGCATGGGTCAGGGCAAGGCGCGCGAAGTACCGGTGGCGGTGCAGAAGGCCATGGACGATGCCCGCCGCAACATGGTGCGTGTGCATCTGAAGCAGGGAACGATTCACTATCCGGTCATCGGCGAACACGGCGCTGCAAAAGTCATCATGCGTCCGGCCTCGGAAGGTACCGGTATTATCGCCGGTGGTGCAATGCGTGCGGTCTGCGAAGTGGTGGGCCTGAACAACGTGCTCGCCAAGTGCCTCGGTTCCCGCAACCCGATCAACGTCGTGCGTGCGACCATCAAGGCCTTGCAGCTCATCAGCAATCCGGCCGAGATCGCTGCCAAGCGCGGCAAGAAAGTCGAAGACATCATCGGCTGAGGACTGGATCATGACGGCCAAAAAGAAATTGCGCGTTACGCTCATCAAGAGCCCTTACGGAACCGGACGCAAGCACATGTCCACCGTTCGCGGCCTGGGACTGCGTCGCATGCATCACACGGTGGAGCTTGAAGACACTGCGGCGGTGCGCGGCATGGTGAACAAGGTGTACTACATGGTGAAGTGCGAAGAGGTTTGATCATGCGTCTGAATACGCTCAAGCCCGCCGCGGGCAGCAAGAAGGAAAACACCCGAGTCGGTCGTGGTATCGGTTCCGGGCTGGGCAAGACCTGCGGCAAGGGTCACAAGGGCCAGCATGCGCGCACTGGCGGATATCGTAAGGTCGGGTTCGAGGGCGGCCAGATGCCATTGCAGCGTCGTCTGCCGAAACGCGGTTTCCGTTCGGCGCTCGCTCCGTTGTCCGCTGAAGTGCGTCTCGACGAGTTGAATAAGGTCGACTCCGCAGTTATCGATCTTGCTGTGCTCAAATCGGCTCAGATCGTTGCCGCCACGGTGACCCATGCCAAGATTTTCCTGTCAGGAAAAATCAGCAAGGCGGTGACCCTGAAGGGTATCGGCGCCACCAAAGGTGCGGCAGCGGCGATCACCGCAGCTGGCGGCAAGGTTGAGAGCTGATGGCTCTTGGTGATGCACGCGTTCCGGGTGCACAGGGATTGCTCGGCGGCAAACTGACCGAGCTGAAGCAGAGGCTGCTCTTTGTCCTGGGCGGCCTGATTGTATTCCGTATCGGCACACACATTCCGGTGCCGGGCATCGATCCGATCGCCCTCGCCGAACTCTTCAAGCAGGCCCAGGGATCGATCGTCGATCTCTTCAATATGTTCTCCGGCGGTGCGTTGGAGCGTTTCTCGGTGCTGGCGCTGGGAGTGATGCCCTACATTTCCGCCTCGATCATCATGCAGCTCATGACGACCGTGATACCGGCGCTTGAACAGCTCAAGAAAGAAGGCGAGTCTGGCCGCCGCAAGATTACCCAGTACACGCGCTACGGCACGGTAGTGCTCGC
>Ga0224495_10002340_pt1 | contig 12404 bp, 11 predicted proteins | sample SF_Jul11_sed_USG_FD_168128 | JGI IMG/M metagenome (GOLD analysis project Ga0224495, IMG submission 168128) | Sediment microbial communities from San Francisco Bay, California, United States - SF_Jul11_sed_USGS_4_1 | ecosystem: Environmental > Aquatic > Marine > Sediment | place: USA: California... | reverse complement strand
TGGAGTTGTCGCTACGCTACCCTGGGGCATCACATTGATCGGCTCGTACCATCCAAGCCAGCAGAATACGTTTACAGGGAAACTCACCCGGCCGATGTTTCATCACATTTTTTCGGCGGCCCGACATCACCTCACTGCGCCGAGTGGCACAAATGCCGGTCAATAGGACTTACTTCTTGGTCTGTGATTCCCAGTCTGCCAAGAATTTCTTGAGCCCGATATCCGTCAGGGGGTGTTTCACCATCTGTTGAAAAATCGAGAACGGCATTGTGCAAATATGGCCACCAGCGAGCGCCGCCTCGACTACATGCTGGGGATGGCGCACGCTGGCCACCAACACCTGCGTCTTAAAATCATAGTTGCGGTAAATGGTTAGAATTTGACGGATGAGTTCCATTCCATTCGAGCTGATATCATCCAGCCGGCCGATGAAAGGGGACACACACCAGGCGCCGGCTTTCGCCGCCAGCAACGCCTGAGTTGGTGAGAAGCACAGGGTTACATTCACTTTGATCCCCTCAGCAGCTAAACGCTTGGTGGCCTTCAACCCCTCTGCAATCAACGGCACCTTCACCACGATATTTTTATGAATCTTGGCCAGATCCTTTCCTTCCTTCACCATGGCATCGGCTTCAAGACTGACAACCTCGGCGCTGATCGGTCCATCAACAATGCTGCAAATCTCCACTAACATTTCCTTGAAACTACGGCCTTCTTTTGCCACGAGCGACGGATTCGTGGTGACACCGTCAAGCAGTCCAAGGCTGGCGGCCTCTTGGATTTCCTTAACGTTCGCGGTATCAAGAAAGAATTTCATATGCAGGTCCTTTCATCTCGGGATAAGAAATCGTGGTGATCAATACGTGAATGGACATTCTATGAAGAACTTGAATCCTGCTGCAATGACCTAAATCTTGGCATTATTTGACAGGGTGAGGCTCGATAGTTAAACTTCAGAACATTCTTGCAAACCAACTGATGGGCCATCCGACCCTGACGATGAGGAGACCCCGATGAAACGATCTGCATGGATACCGGCACTATGCATGCTCCTTACCGCCTGCGGCGGAAGCAACCCTTACCTTGAGCAATCGCTCAAACCGGCTGAACTCCAAGGAAAAAACAAGGCATGGTTTGAAAAAAACTGGGGGGAACCAAGCGGCAAAGCTCCAAGATTTTTCGGTGGTGAAACATGGACCTATTACCGCATTGCGGGTGGCAAATCAGGACTGCCTCTCTTTAACTTCACACCTAATCAATGCCAGATCACGCTCAAATTCGACAAAGAAGATAAACTTTCCGATTCCGACTATTCAGGCTGTTAGCCGGCAAGCTGTTCCTGAAACTTGTGCGCGCAAGTCCTACTACAGAAATAGTATGTTTGCCCTCCGATATCTTCTGCCACAGCGATCCCCCTCGGAACAAATACACGACAGACTGGATCCTGCACCATCTGATCCTTCCCTGGAACACAAACATCAGGTTGGCTTGGGCCAATGAACTCCCGAAGAGCCCGCTTTAGAAGAAAATACAAGACCATCAAGAGCCCAATAATCAAAATAAATCTATACATAGTAGGCGTCTCTCCATGAGGCCACAATCCTATGGGACAGGAACTCCCCTGTCAAGAATTCTCCACCCTCTGTTCACTCCAGATCCAATATCGCCAAAGCTCAATCTTTGCTCAAATGGCCTATATAGAGCCTCATTGTTCTAGACCTTCCACCCGAAAGACCTAGTACTTCTGATGGATATGCTTCCAATTACTAGAATGTTAGATTGTTTACATGATGACTTGTGATAAATGCCGAGGGGCAATGTTACCGGAACGGGCAGTGGATCTGAACGCAGGACTTGCGATCACAGTGTTTGCTTGTTTGAACTGTGGCCGTCGAAAATCAGCCGGTCAGGAACCTCGTCCCATTACCGCGCGACATTAAACCTCGCGACAGCCGCATCGAATCCGCTCAGGTAAAGCGAATCGAGAGTAGCTCCAGCTGCTCAGAGGTATTCATTGTCAGATTGCTCTTTTGAGCTGTGGGACAATGTTTCGTCTTTGCCAGGCGGTCAAATTACTCGTTGCTTCGGGTCTCGCGTTTATGCGTTTGATCTCTGTAGCAACCAGACAGCCCAACGGCATGGGTCCATCTACCCCACAGCTCATACGCCTTCGCTCAATCTAATCAACGGGCATAGAAGTCTTTTCTCCGATATATCCGTCAACCATACCTGAGCCCTAACGAAGACCTAGCACATCCATCATGTCATACAAGCCAGGCTGCTGCTGCACCACCCAACGAGCGGCACGCAAGGCGCCTCCGGCAAATGTGTCCCGGCTGCTTGCCCGATGAGTCACTTCGATGCGTTCCCCGATCCCTCCAAATAGGATCGTATGGTCACCGACAATATCACCGGCGCGAATAGTTTGAATTCCGATTTCGTTTTTTGTACGTTCCCCGATAAGCCCTTTTCTGGCATAGACGCCAACCTTGTCAAGATCACGGCTCACTGCATTCGCTAACACTTCTGCGATCTTGAGCGCGGTCCCACTCGGAGCATCTTTCTTCAACCGATGATGCGCCTCGATGACCTCGATATCGTAATCATCTCCCAGCGTTTTCGCCATCTCGCTGATGACTTTATAGATCAGATTAACGCCTACGCTCATATTGGGAGACATCACGCAAGGCACTTGGCTGACAAACCTTTTCACCTCATCGAGCTGAGCTGGAGAAAACCCGGTCGTACCGATCACCATGGCCCGCCGGTGCTGCGCAACTGTACGCAAATGATGCAATGTCGCTTCAGGAGCAGAGAAGTCGACAACAACTTCTCCCCAGCCAAGAAGCGCCCCTAGATCATCGGTAATCGAAACGCCAGCGCGCCCGCAGCCTGACGTCTCTCCGGCATCGGTGCCCAGCAGGGCATGACCCTTCCCTTCAATGGCACCAGCCAGGGTCAAAACGGGAGACTCTTTGATAAGTGCGACCAGCCGACAGCCCATCCGGCCGGCCGCCCCTGCTACAATTACATTGGTCATAGAATAATCACCTGTGCCAGGATAACCTGGCTAAATAAGGCCTGAGTCTTTTAACACCTTTGCCAGCTGCTCTTTCGTATCGGCTGCCATGGCACAAAGCGGCAGCCGCAATTCCGGGTCTATTTTTCCCATCATGCCCAACGCCGTTTTTACTGGAATAGGATTGGTCTCATAAAAGAGCGCGGCAAAAAGCGGTGACAGCGCGAAGTGGATCCGCCTGGCTTCCTCAATCTGTCCGCTTAAGAAGACCTTCACCAATTGTGCCATTTCCGACGGGGCAACGTTCGATGTGACACTGATAACGCCTTTCCCTCCGACAGCCATCATCGGCAATGTCAATGCATCATCACCGGCCAGCACAGTCATTCGATCACCGCATGCGTTTACGATTTCAGACGCCTGTTGAACCGATCCGCTCCCCTCCTTAATCCCGACTATGCTCGGCAAACCACATAGCCTGGCTACCGTCGACGGCAGCATGTTTACGCCGGTCCGGCCTGGAATGTTATACAAAATCTGTGGAAGATCCACGGATTCTGCGATTACTTTATAGTGACGATACAGCCCTTCTTGCGTCGGCTTGTTGTAATACGGTGTGATGATCAACGCTCCGTCAGCGCCTGCCTCCTTGGCATGTTTCGTCAGGGACACCGCTTCTGCCGTGCTATTGGAGCCGGTCCCTGCGATCACGGGGATGCGCCGATTCACAACTTCAACGGTCAACTCGATCACCCGGTGATGCTCCTGATGCGACAACGTGGCGGATTCGCCCGTAGTACCGCAGGGCACGATCCCGTTCGTTCCATTGGCTATTTGCCATTCAATGAGATCACCAAAGGCCCGTTCATCGACTTTGCCGTTTCTGAACGGAGTAACAATGGCAATCAATGCACCTGTAAACATGCAGGCTCCTTCACGCAGACGCATCGCGTGCGCAATTCTTTATTCGAGAAATGACGGAATCGTTTCGCCCTTTACTAAATCATCATACGTCTCCCTGGTCTTGATTACGTACATCTCTCCGTCTTTGATCAAGACTTCGGGCACTCGCGGTCTCGAGTTGTAATTGGATGCCATCACAAATCCATAGGCGCCGGCGCTCATCACCGCCAGCATCTCACCGGGATTCACCTCCGGCAGTGACCGGTCCTTCGCCAGAAAATCTCCTGATTCACAGACAGGCCCGACAACGTCGACATTATGCTTAGGCCGCTTAAGCACAGCCTCTGAAACCGGACGAATCTCATGATAGGCCCCGTACAGGCTTGGCCTGACCAGGTCATTCATAGCCGCGTCGACAATGATAAATCGTTTCGCTTCACCGTCCTTCCGATACAACACTTTTGTCACCAGAATGCCGGCGTTGCCGACGATAACGCGGCCCGGCTCCATGACAAGGGTGACATTCAAATCTTTTAACAAAGGCGAGACCGCATCTGCGAGATCCTGCGGCAACGGCGGCGTTTCATCTGAGTACGTAATGCCGAGACCGCCGCCGATATTCACGTATCGGATATTGATGCCCTGCTTCTTCAAGGCGGCAACCAGTGCAACCACCTTCTTCACGGCCTCTACGAAGGGGGTTACCTCCGTCAACTGCGATCCGATATGTTTATGCACACCCACGACATCAATATTCGCGAGCGAGGATGCCAGAGTAAATTCTTCAAGCGCACGATCCGCAGCAATCCCGAACTTGCTTTTCTTGAGGCCGGTTGAAATGTATGGATGCGTTTTCGGATCGATGTCGGGATTGATGCGTAGCGCGACTCTCGCCTTCGTCCCAACTGACGACGCCACTTCATTGATTGCCTGCAACTCAGCCGACGATTCGACGTTGAACATGAGAATGTCGGCCTTCAGCGCCTCGCGAATCTCCTCATGATTTTTGCCGACCCCCGCAAACACGATCTTCGAAGGAGGTACGCCGGCCTTCAGCGCCCGGAAAAGCTCCCCGCCCGACACAATATCCACACCGCTCCCCTCCTTCGCCATCAGGCGAAGAATCGCGATATTCGAATTGGACTTCATCGCAAAAGCAATGACATGCGGCAGACCCTTGAAAGCGCCATCATAGGCCCGATAATGACGTACCAACGTTGAGTAGCTATAGATATAACAGGGCGTGCCAACCTCTTTCGCAATCCGGCTGACCGGCACCTGCTCGCAATACAATTCGCCCTGTCGATACTCGAAATTATGCATCCTGCCAATCCTCATTTAGTAATTCGAGGCCGGTGAGCGAGAAGCCCTCCAACGAAGCCTCGAAGGCATCTTTAAACATGCGATAACGAACCTTCACATGCGGGATCGCCGCCTTCATCGCGTCTGAATCCAGCAGCGACTTGAGCGCCTCAGGCGTCGCTAGCTTGAGATGCTCAAAATTCACAATAATGTCCATGCGCGCCTGCTCGGCCGCATCCGTAATCCGCTTGATCAGCTCCTGCGCATTCAACTGGTCGAGGGTGCCTTCAAGATCTACAAACAACGCCGCAAACTTGTCGTGCCTCTTTGCCTTGATATTCAATACCAGGTTTTGCGCCGACAACGCCGCCGGATCGAAGCGCTGCTTCAGCGCATAGAGCGCACTCGGAATCAAATGCTCTCTGTCCAATACCGGCAGCTTCGCCTGGAAATTCTTCAAGACTCCCGCCAGTGGCGACAGTGTCCCCTTGGGACAGGACCGTTTAACCAGCTTCCGGAACTCCCGATTCATCTCCCAGCGTGGGAACAACCGCTGACTCGTACCGGACAATCGCTTCCAGATAGACGGGAACGAATAAAACTGGTGGTTGGCCCAATGAAACCCCTCTTGCAATTGCTCAGGCGTCATCCGGCTCGGCTGAAACACCACATGCTTACCGTCGTATTTCGCCCAATCCTTATCGAAAATCCTGCCGGCCTTGTCGTACCGGTCGAACAGCGCCGTCCCAGGAAGCGGCGTCAACACGTTGAAATAGGCCAGCTCCACCTGGTTCTTCGTCAGGAAATCCACTGCCCGCTCGAACACAGACTCATCGTCGCTGTCGAAGCCGAATACGATCCCGGGATTCACCATGATCCCGTAATCATGAAACATCTTGACCTCCTGTGAAAACTTTTGCACCCGGTTGAACGGCTTATTCGTTTCCTCCAGCGAGTCGGAATCCAGCGACTCCATTCCGACGAACACTGATACACAACCGCTCTCCGCCGCCAATTTCACCATTTCCTCGTCATCGGCCAGGAACAGGGTGGACTGACACCCCCACTTAATCTTGAGCGGCTTCAGCGCAGCCCAGAGTTCGCGACAATAGGCACGGTTACTGTTGTGCAGATCGTCCACAAACGCGATGATGCTGCCGTCTTCGATCCCCACCCTGATCCTCAATGCAGTCACAAAGGCGGTCCAGAGAGGTTCGTCACGCAATCGTTCAACCAACTCACTGCGAATCCAGCGCTGCACATTCCGAAGCTCGGTCACAACTTCATCGACAGGACGGCGCCGCGTTGATTTTCCATTGAACGGAGAGACGCTGCAAAACTCACAGTCAAAGTGACATCCTCTGGTCGTAAAACTGCATTGCCTGGTCATGTATGAATCAGGGCTCAGCAATTCGACGCGCGGGCTCTTGTACCGCTCCAGCGAAGGAAACGAGGTCATCCGATATATTCGCTGCATCGTCCCCGCCTCATAATCGGCAACCAACTGCGGCCAAAGATCTTCCGCTTCCCCACAAACAATCGCGTCGGCATACCGGAGCGCTTCGTCGGGACAATAGGTTGGATGTACGCCCCCCATGACGATCGTCCTGCCTCGCTTGCGGAACTCCGTCGCGATTTCATAGGCGCGAGGCGCATAGCATGTCATGATAGAAAGCCCGACCATGTCGCAGGGATAGTCGAAGTCAATGTCCTGAACCGCTTCATCCACCAGCATCACGTCCCAATGTTCCGGCGTATAGGCCGCGATCGTCGGCAAACTCAATTTGGGAAACCACACGGCCCGCCGCTCCGATGCAGTCAATCGATAGGGGTTGTCACGCGGATAGGGATCGACCAGCAACAGCCGTTTACCCGAAGTTGACTTCGCTGTAGTTTTAGAATCAGTTGACGGCCCTTGCCATGTAGGTTGAATGAGTTCCATGCGTGACCTCCTACCTTTATCCGGCTCTCCGGTTATATAGGCACGGCGGATGACGGTTCCATTCCGACTAACGAGTTCCTACCGGCCGCAGTGGGGGAAGGTTCATGTCCTGCCCTTGAAACGCCGGATCCTGTGGCAATTCGACAGACTCCATCGCGGCATCGGATTGACGTTGCCGTAGCTCCAACTCCTCTTGCTTCTGTTGTTGCCGGATGATCGGGTTCACGCCAACGTTTTCAGGGGGAATAGGAGGCCCAACGACACCACAAGCCGCCAATAGACACAACGCTACATTCGCCACAATAGCCGACACTAACGGCCTCCTCACCCTCACAACAGTTTCCGCTCCAGTTCTTTGATGCGCTGCTCGACTCGTGCCCTGGCCGTCCCGCCGACTTGAGATTTCTGATCAATCGCGGCCGTAACGGTCAACCGGGCGAAGAGGCCCTTCTCAATGCGAACCGAAAATTCCCTCAACTCTGCCAGCGAAAAATCCGTGAGCTCGCGGCCCTGGTCCAAGGACGCCCGTACCAGTCGCCCTGTAATGCCATGCGCCTCTCGAAACGGCACCCCACGCCCGACAAGATAATCCGCCACTTCCGTGGCCAACATTCCCCCGCTCTGAACCGCCTGCTTGAGAACGTCCTGATTCAAGGTCAATCGTCGCATCAGCTCCGTCAAGACTTCCACCGACGCAGCCACCGTATCAAGCGCATCGAACAAAGCCGGCTTATCTTCCTGAAGGTCCCGGTTGTAACTCAATGGCAACGCCTTAAGGGTGGTCAGCAGATTCATAAGATGCCCGTATACACGTCCTGTTTTACCCCGAACCAATTCAGGCACATCGGGGTTCTTCTTCTGCGGCATCATGCTGCTGCCGGTGCAAAACGCATCGGGCAGATCCACGAACCGGAACTCCTGGGACGACCAGATGATCAACTCTTCGCTCAGCCGCGACATATGCATCATCGTGATTGAAAGCGCCGATGCCACCTCAACCATGAAATCACGATCTGACACGGCATCGAGGCTGTTTTGTGTCACGGAAGGAAAGCCCAGCAGCTTGGCCGTAAATGCACGATCAACCGGATAGTTCGTCCCTGCCAGTGCGCCGGACCCCAGTGGCATGACATTCAATCGCACCACCGCATCCCGAATCCGCCCCTTATCCCGCTCGATCATTTCCACATAGGCCAGCAGATGATGTGCGAACAAAACAGGCTGCGCCCGCTGCAAATGCGTATAGCCAGGTATCGCAACCGTTTGATTCGCTTTTCCCTTCGCCACCAAAACCCGCTGAAAATTTTCCAAGTGCGCCACGAGCCGACCAAGATGATCGCGCAGGTAGAGGCGGATATCCAGCGCCACCTGGTCGTTGCGGCTGCGCCCCGTATGCACCTTGCCGCCCAGCGGGCCGATCAATTCCGTCAGCCGGCGTTCGACCGCCATATGAATGTCTTCATCTTGCGGCGTGAAGCAGAACCGTCCCCGATCCAGTTCCTTTTTCACCGACTCCAGCCCCTTAACAATCGCCTTGGTCTCATCGGCAGTCAACACCCGCGCTTTCCGCAAAGTCTGGCAATGAGCGATGCTCCCCTGAATATCATAGGCATAAAGCCGGCGATCAACCGCCACGGACACAGTGAAGGCCTCAACCAATCGATTCGTCTGTTGTGTAAACCGGCCGCCCCAGGCCTTTTCGGCTTTCGACGCGGCAGGGCTCTGACTCTTTACTCGTGCCATTAAGTCGTGACCCTCTTTCGTTGCGCTCTGATTTTCAACCGCAACGCATTTAACCGGATAAACCCCTCGGCATCTTTCTGGTTATAAACCTGGTCTTCTTCAAACGTGGCAATATCGAGTCGATAGAGCGAGTTCTTCGACTTGCGCCCGGCCAACGTGCAGCTCCCCTTATACAGCTTCACCCGCGCCGTGCCAGTCACGTCCTGCTGCGCAACATCAATGGCTGCCTGGATCATTTCCCGCTCCGGGCTGAACCAGTAACCGTTGTAAATCAAATCAGCAAATCGCGGGATTAAACTATCCCTGAAGTGCAACACCTCTCGATCCATCGTCAACGACTCGAGTCCACGATGTGCAACGTGGAGGATCGTCCCGCCAGGCGTTTCGTAGACCCCGCGGGACTTCATGCCGACATACCGGTTTTCGACAAGATCGACACGACCGATGCCATGGGCGCCACCCAGCTTGTTGAGATGGGCCAGCAGCCTCGCCGGGCTCATTCTCTTTCCATCGACTGACACAGGATTGCCGGCCTCATAACCGATCTCGACTTCGAGCGGTTTGTTCGGCGCCTTCTCAGGGGACACAGTCATTTGAAAAATTTCGTCCGGTGGGGACTTCCACGGATCTTCCAGAATGCCGCCTTCATAACTCACATGAAACAAATTTAAATCCATACTGTACGGCTTGGCCTTGGTCACCGTCACGGGGATGCCGTGCCGATCGGCATACTCGATCAATTCGCGCCGCGATCCCATCGTCCATTCACGCCACGGCGCAATGATCTTAAGATTCGGCGCCAATGCCGTGTACGTCAACTCGAACCGGACCTGGTCGTTGCCTTTTCCGGTGGCGCCATGCGACACCGCCTCGGCGCCTTCCTTGATCGCGATCTCCGCTTGCCGCCGCGCAATGAGGGGCCGTGCAATCGAGGTCCCGAGCAGATAGCAGCCTTCGTACATCGCGTTGCCACGCAACATCGGGAAAACATAGTCCTTCACGAAGGTTTCGCGAAGATCCTCGACATAGACCTTCTTCACGCCCAGATTTTTCGCCTTGGCCTTGATCGCTTGCAGATCTTCGCCCTGCCCCAAATCGGCGCAAAACGCGATGACCTCGCAATCATGGGTCTCTTGCAGCCATTTCAAGATTACAGAGGTATCGAGCCCACCGGAATAAGCCAATACAACTTTCTTCTTGCCTCGACTCATCGTTTTGTTCGACTCCTCTTGCCTATTAGGTTCGTTAAGATGGCCTTCTGCATATGCAACCGATTCTCCGCCTGGTCGATGATCACGGATTGCGGACCATCCAGCACTTCGGCACTGATTTCTTCACCCCGGTGCGCGGGCAAACAATGCATCACAATTGCATCCGGCTTGGCGCGCTGCAAAAGGCGGCCATTCACTTGATACGGCGCCAGAACTTTCAATCGCCTCGCATGCTCCCGTTCCCGCCCCATGCTGATCCAGACGTCCGTGTAGATGACATCTGCCTCCTTGGCTGCAACCTGAGGGTCATCGCCAATCTCGATCACAGCACCGGTTTTTTCGGCTTCGGTCCTGGCCCGGTCCACAATATGCTGCTCAGGCTGATACCCGACTGGACAGCCGAGCGTGATCGTCATCCCCATTTTGGCCGCAGCCTCGATCAATGAGTTCGCAACATTATTCCCGTCGCCGATATAGGCAATCTTGACTCCCTTCAAGCGCCTTTTTTTTTCTCGAATGGTCAATAGATCGGAAAGGGCCTGACAGGGATGGCTCAGGTCGGTCAATCCATTAATCACCGGCATCGTTGCTTCCCTCGCCCACTCCTCTGCAATCGCATGATCATATGTGCGAATCACGATCGCATCGAGATAACAGGACAGCACCCGCGCCGTATCGGCAACACTTTCTCCGCGCGAAAGCTGGATATCGGCCATGGGCAGAACCATGGCATGACCCCCCAACTGGTTCATGCCGGCCTCAAACGAGACTCTCGTACGGGTCGAGGGCTTCTGAAAGAGAAGTCCCAAGGTCTTGCCGGGAAGCAAGGGGTGAGGAATCCCGCGCCGCTGCTTGTCTTTCAACAATGCGGCCACCCTTAGCAACGCCTCCACGTCGGCCCGGCTGATCGCGGCAATATCCAGAAAATCTTTTTTGCGGATCTGCGTTCGCATTGCTCGTTTCGCCATATCTACTTTGTCCGATCGGCGCGTGTAGGCCCTATGCCGCCTGCTTCGTAAAAATCTGAGCCAGTGTATCGAGCAGCCGGTCGATCTCCGGCTGGCTGATGATCAACGGAGGCACGAATCGCAGCACATGCTCGCCTGTCCCGTTGATTAAAATCCCGCGAGACAAACATTCGCTGACGACGACCTTTCCTTCCATGTCGAGTTCTATCCCCTGTAGGAGTCCAAGCCCCCGCACCTCTCGCACCGTCCGGTGTCGTTCCTTGCAGTCGGACAATCCCTTCGCGAAATACTCTCCCATCCGGCGCGCCTGGTCGAGAACCCCGCCCTCCAGTAAGACACGGCAAACCGCCAAGCCTGCGGCGCAGGCCAACGGATTCCCCCCGAAAGTCGAGGCATGACTGCCGGGCGAAAAGGCCTGTGCGACAGAATCAATCGCGAGACAGGCACCAATCGGCATACCGCCTCCCAGCCCTTTTGCCAACGTCATGATATCAGGCCGGACCCCGAGCTGCTCATACGCAAAGAGCGTTCCGGTCCGTCCCATCCCGGTCTGCACTTCATCGAAAATCAACAACACATCTTTTTTCGTGCAGAGGCTTCTCACCTGTTTTAAATACTCGCGGTCCGCGACATAAACGCCCCCCTCGCCCTGAATCGGTTCGAGCAGAATTGCCGCCGTCTTGTCCGTCACGGCCTGCTCCAGCTCTTCTAGATTATTGAACGAAACATAGCTGAAACCGGGGAGCAGAGGCTCATAGCCCTTTTGGACCTTAGCCTGGCCTGTGGCTGTCAAAGTTGCCATTGTCCGGCCATGAAAGGAATTCTTCATGGTGACGATTTCAAACCGCCCGGCTCCATATTTGTCATGGGAATAGCGCCGGGCCAGCTTAATCGCCGCTTCATTCGCCTCCGCGCCGCTATTGCACAAGAACACCTTGTCGGCAAATGAATGCTCGACAAGCATCTGCGCCAATTTCACTTGCGGTTCCGTATAGTAGAGATTCGAGGTATGGATCAGCTGCGTAGCTTGACGCTGAATCGCCTGAACCAGGTCCGGATGGCCATGCCCCAGGATATTCACTGCAATCCCGCCGACAAAGTCGAGATACTCTCGCCCCTCAAAGTCATAGACCTTTGTCCCGCGCCCTCGCGCTATTGCGAGAGGTTGGCGCATATAGGTCTGCATCAAGTACTGTGCAGCATCCTGCTTCAGCTCATCCGTCGGCATAATAGACGTATCCCCTTGTAAAGTAAGGGAAGGTAGCATATGGATCGCGATGGAAGCAACTTGAAATGGGCGAAGAAGTGTACGGAGA
>Ga0224495_10002339_pt1 | contig 12406 bp, 5 predicted proteins | sample SF_Jul11_sed_USG_FD_168128 | JGI IMG/M metagenome (GOLD analysis project Ga0224495, IMG submission 168128) | Sediment microbial communities from San Francisco Bay, California, United States - SF_Jul11_sed_USGS_4_1 | ecosystem: Environmental > Aquatic > Marine > Sediment | place: USA: California... | reverse complement strand
TTGGGTATATTCCGTAGCGATAACGCCAGACGGCCGTCATGCCATATCAGGAAGCCGTGACAACACGCTACGGCTGTGGGATTTAACCACCGGCGAATGTCTGCAAACTCTCGTGGGCCATTCATATTGGGTATATTCCGTAGCGATAACGCCAGACGGCCGTCATGCCATATCAGGAAGCCGTGACAACACGCTACGGCTGTGGGATTTAACCACCGGCGAATGTCTGCAAACTCTCGTGGGCCATTCATATGGGGTAAATTCCGTAGCGATAACGCCCGACGGCCGTCATGCCATATCAGGAAGCGATGACACTACGCTACGGCTGTGGGATTTAACTACCGGCGAATGTCTGCAAACTCTCGCGGGCCATTCATATGGGGTAAATTCCGTAGCGATAACGCCCGACGGCCGTCATGCCATATCAGGAAGCGATGACACTACGCTACGGCTGTGGGATTTAACCACCGGCAAATGTATGAAAACTCTCGAAAACCATTCAGATGATGTAATATCCGTAACGATAACGCCCGACGGCCGTCATGCCATATCAGGAGGAGGCCGGGACACGACCATACGTCTGTGGGATTTAACCACCGGCGAATGCATGAAAACTCTTGAGGGCCATTCATCTTGGGTATATTCCGTAGCGATAACGCCCGACGGCCGTCATGCCATATCAGGAGGCGGGGACACTACGCTACGGCTGTGGGATTTAACCACCGGAGAATGCTTGAAGACACTTGAAGGCCATTCAGGATCTGTACATTCTTTAGCGATAACGCCCGACGGCCGTCATGCCATATCAGGAAGCAGTGACACAACGCTACGGTTGTGGGATTTAACTACCGGCGAATGTCTGCAAACTCTCGTGGGCCATTCAGATTGGGTATATTCCGTAGCGATAACGCCCGACGGCCGTCATGCCATATCAGGAAGCGGGGACACTACGCTACGGCTGTGGGATTTAACCACCGGCAAATGTATGAAAACTCTCGAAGGCCATTCAGATGATGTAAAATCCGTAACGATAACGCCCGACGGCCGTCATGCCATATCAGGAAGCCGTGACAACACGCTACTGCTGTGGGATTTAACCACCGGCGAATGTCTGAAAACCCATGAAGGCCATTCAATATCTGCATTCTCCGTGGCGATCACGCCAGATGGCCGTCATGCCCTATCCATAAACTATACCAAAACCATAAAATTATTTAGTCGTAATCGTAATAATAAAGGTAGAGTTATTGTGCGCTGGTTGAGCTCCATCCAATCAATAGCCGTTTCCGGACAATGTATCGCTTTTACATCGGGTGATTCCGTCATAATTGGCGATCTGGTCAATGCGGATATAGTTACCCCCAAATTGGCGAAAGATATCTGAGTGATAATTAATTGGATGGTCCGTTTATCATGAATAGAGATTCTTATATGGCTGCACACAACCGGATGCTATCTCTTCTCCAGAGGGGATTGTCCCGATACCGAGGCCCCATCCTTTACATCCTATGGATCGCCGCGTTTATCCTTTCCTGGTATGGGTTCCGGTGGTACAGGCCGGAGCAGGGGCATATTGACCATATATACCGCTCGATAATGCTGATCCCCGTGCAGTTTGAGTATGTGATGGAAGGCGATGGATCATTCCGGCCCATCCCAGCCGCCTTGCAGGTTGGGCGGTTCATGTTCGCCATCCTGACGTTGGGCGCGGCGGTGGCGGCCATTTTGGCCGTATTCGGCAGGAACATAAGGCTGCGGCGGCTGAATAACCATATCCTGATCCTGGGCTTGGGCGCCAAGGGGGGCGGATTGGCCATGGAGTATCTGTCCCGTGGAAGCCAGGTGGCGGTGCTGGAGATCGACCCGGCGGCGGACGGGCTGGAGGTGGTACGGGAGTTGGGGGCGGTGGTGGTGACCGGCAACGCGGGCGACGAGGCGGCGCTGGACAACATGCGCGCCGGCCATGCGCGCAGAATATACGCCATGTGCGGCGACGACAACGTGAACCTGGAGATAGTCCACCACGTGAACGAAATTTATAAAAGCGGAAAGGGGAAAGCCAGGGGAGCGATGGCGGTGGCGCTTTTACGGGACGAGCTGTTCGTCAGGGCGATGTGGGCGCACCCCGTGTTTCAGGAAAGCGGCTTTGGGCTAAAAGTGAAAATGTTCGACCCCAACGACGCTTCCGCCAGGGCTTTGGTGATGGATCAGGGCCCGCATATCCATGTTCCGGAGCTGAACAGGCCCGGAGCGGAGGCGCCACACGTTGTGATATCGGGTTTCGGCGCGTTGGGGCGCAGCCTGGCTGCGCAGTTGATCCTGCAATGCCACTATGCTTCCATGCAAAAGCTCAGAATATCCATATTGGGCTCCGATTCGGAGGCGTTGGAGCGCGCCTTCATGGAAGAGTATCCAAAAGCGCGGGAGGTGTGCGGCCTGGCGTTCGTAAAGGCGGATATTCCATCGGCGGGGGCGGCGCGGGCCGTATTCCCGGTGTCTGGAGCGCACATTCTTTATCTTTGCCTGGACAATGACGCGGCGGCGCTCTGCTACGCCAACCAGTTGGACAAGGCTTTGACGGCCTCCGGTGACAGGATGAAAATCGTCGTCTGCGTGAAGACCAGCTCCGGATTAGCCAGGCTACTTGAGAACTCGGAACGGGTGAAGGTGTTCAATATTACGGAGAGGGTGTGTTCTCTGGAGATGGTGGACGGCGAAGTGCAGGACATAATGGCCAAAGCGATAATGGCTGATTATTACAAGACAACCTCTGAAAAACTTGGTTCCTTGCCTAAGGATGCGGAATTCAAAGGGGATCTTGCGAAGCAGATAAAATATGACCGCGAGGAGAAATTGCTTGTTTTTAAGGGCAATATGTCAGAAGAAACAAGAGTAGCTTTGCTTTCCTTATCGCCGGATTCAGAATATCAGAAAGTCATTGATAGTCTATTTACGAGGTCTCAGATATCGCTGGAGGACATCGGGTGGCTGGAAAGCAAGTGGGCCGGAGTAACGCTGGAGGAGAAAACGAACAACCGGCTACCGGCCGATAACCTTTTCATAAAGCTCCACGCCATTGGAGTGGCGTCCATAACGGAGAAGACGGTCATGGAGGTGGAGAAGGCGCTGGCCCAGGGGACGGATGGGCCGATGGAGACGCTGGCGGCCATGGAACACACGCGGTGGATGACGGAAAAAATAATGGATGGATGGACTTACGGTCAGGTAAGGGATAACCCTACCAAGCGTCATGACGGTTTGATGCCATGGGATAGTACGCAGCTACCGGTAGATTATAGAGAACGCACCTATGCAGGTATCAAAAACATTCCGAATCTTATGAGACGGTGGTTGAAAGCCAGGCGGGGTAAAATTAAGGAGGGATAATGGAATTGGATAAGGAGCTGATGGAAAAGCTGGCCGAAGCGGCGCACCAGGTGTGGTGCGAGGGGAAGCTGCGTGACGGCTGGAAATACGGCCCTGTGACAGACAAGGAAGAGAAAGTGCACAGTTGCCTGGTGCCGTATTCCATGTTGAGTGAGCAGGACAAGGAGTCCGACAGGGATATGGTGCGCGGGATACCAAAGATCTTGAACATCGCCGGATATACCATCGTCCCAAAGTAAAGTAGTAAGTCTGGAGGTAAACGATGCATAATACTGCTGTAAATGGCGCCGCGATAATGGACCACGTGGGCGCCTTTGATTGGAAGTTATGATGCCGCAGAAGTGATCCACCCATTACACTTTCATCAGGAGTGTCCAACAGCCTGATGGGAGGGGAAGGATGTACGACGTGGAGATTTACGCGCAAGTTCGAAGGTTTTGTATCGCCGAAGGTAATAGCAACCGACACCGCCCGCTTTTACGGATTAAGCCGGGCCACCATCCGCAAGATCCTGACTTACACCGAACATCCCGGATATAGGCGTTAGGAGCCTGTTTCACGGCCTGTTCTTGGGCCTTACATTGGCGTCGTAGGCCACATACTGGAGGCTGACAAGGCCATGCCCCGCAAGCAGCGTCACACAGCCAAGCGGATTTATGAGCGTCTCCGGGATGAGCATGGTTACCCGGGCTCGGCCTCGCGGGCGGTGAAAATGTCCCTCCAGTCTGGCTTATCCGGCATGGTATTTGCTAAAAAAATGCTACCATCCGAATATTCTACGGACTATCAAGGCCGGGATGCGGACTAGGTATCGGACGACATCCGCGGCCAAGGCGCCTGTCATGGTGTTGGCGGCGGCCTCTCCGATAAAAAGCCCCACCATGGAACGGGCTGCATGGAGCAGGATGAAGATCAGAATAACCATTGCGGCGAGCGCCATCCCCCTGTCGCCCAGGGCGGCGGCAAGGAAAGGAGCGCAGAAAAGAATCAATAATGCGGAGGCGAAAAGCGTTCCGGCCAGGCTTCTCAGCCCGATGATCAAGGCCAATCCGGAGCCAAGGATCAGAAGCAAGGATACCTGGCTGATAACTGGCGCGGCGCTTTCCATGACTCTTCCCCAAGGTGGATATTCTTCTTATACTCTCAAGAACATAACCCTGTCAATACGGCGATATAAAATATTGCACATGGGTTTGAATGATAATATCATGGATATTAGCCGCCCGGGTGAAGCGCAGGCTGGGGCAATATTGATAGGGGGATATCCGTGAAAGCATCCAAAACGTTCCGGGTGTTCGTCAGCTCCACATTTTCCGACATGAAGGCGGAGCGCAACGCCCTGCAAAGCAGGGTATTTCCGGAATTGGCCAGATTTTGCAGAGAACGGGGCTCCAGGTTTCAACCTATCGATTTGCGCTGGGGGATATCCAGCGAAGCCACCCATGACCACCGGGCCATGGAAATATGCCTCAACGAAATAGGACGAAGCCAAAGAATATCGCCAAAACCTAACTTCATTGTCCTTCTGGGTGACAGGTATGGCTGGCGGCCTCTCCCCCCCAGAATTCCAGGAAATGAATTCGCTCTTATTGAGGACGCGCTCCGCCAGCAGGGGAAATCAAGCGATCTGGATATTCTTGCCGGATGGTACATCAGGGATGACAATTCAAGACCCACCGAATGGACACTGCGCGCCAGGGAAGGGATATATCGTGAGGAAAAGGAATGGAACGCCATTGAAGCTATATTGTGCCGGGTTCTGTTGGACGGGATAAAAGATCTGCCTCTGGGCCATGCGGAACAGATCAAGTATTACGCTTCTGCGACGGAGCAGGAAATAATACGGGGCGCCATGGCGGCGGATAAGGCGCACGAGCATGTGTTGATATATTTTAGAAACATTAGCAATCCGCAGATAACTGCTGGCGCGGGGGCTTATTTTGATTTGGACAGTAACGGCAGGCTGTTGGAAGACACGCGAAAGAGGCAGATTGCTTTAAAGGATGAGTTAAGAAGAAGGTTCCCAAGGAATGTAAAGGAATTTAGCGCCCAATTGACGCCCAACGGTTGCACACAGTCACACATAGATGATTTATGCGCCGATGTGGAGGCTACTCTAAAAGCCATTATCTTGGATGAACTGGAAAAGGCCGGGACGCAAGACGAGCAAGAGGCCGAGGCGAGCGCCCACGAGCGGTTTGGCGCGGAACGAAGACGCTGTTTCACAGGCCGGGACGATGCGCTTAAAGCAATTGAGGAATATATAACCGGGGAATCAAATAAACCCTTCGTCATTTGCGGACCTGGCGGTTCCGGCAAATCGGCGTTGATGGCCAAATCCGTATGGGACGTCAGAAAAGAGCGGCTAAACGCGGTGGTGATAAAAAGATATATAGGCGCAACCCCGCATCTGAACCATATCCAACGTCTTGCAGAGAACCTGCGTTCCACTATCTTCAAAGAATATGGCCAAGTGGCTGGCCCATCACCTGACAAGATGAATATAAGTGAGCAGTTGGAGGGGCTGATGAAGGCCGCCACGCCAGATAAACCGCTTATTCTTTACTTGGACGCGTTGGACCAGCTATCCGCCGAGGAAAACGCTCATGCCATGAACTGGTTGCCCTTCCGTTTGCCGCCCAACGTGAAGATAATCCTGTCGGCGCTGGAAGGGAGCGAGCCTCACAAGGCTTTGAACAGGCGAAAGGTGGATATTGCCAGTCTTGCGCCTCTAGCCAACGATGAGTCAAGGGATCTATTGAGGACATGGTTGCATATGGAGAAAAGGACCCTGCAACCAGGGCAAGAAGAAGAGGTTCTGCGGAAAAGCTCAGGTTCGCCACTTCACTTGAAGTTAGCTTTCGAGGAGGCGCGGCTTTGGAAATCCTATGACGCTCCAGAAAAAAACGTAATCGCTGAAACCGTGGATGAGATGATAGAGCAATTGTTCGCCCGATTGTCCACTAATGAAAACCATGGCGCGCCGATGGTGGCCGGGGCGGTAGGATATCTGGCCGCCTCCAGGAACGGATTGGCCGAGGACGAGCTGTTGGACGTGCTTTCAGCCGATGATGCGGTGATGAGCTGGTTCAAGCGCGTGTCCTGGCATGACCTTCCCGGCGACGGCGCCGCGCCAAGGTTACCGGTGGCGCCGTGGGCCAGGTTATTCGCCGATCTGGAGCCGTACATCGGCGAAAGAGCCACCGACGGGACGTATCTGTATATGTTCTTCCACAGAATCTTCCAGGAAACGGCGGAGCGGAAGTACCTGGCCGGCGCGCAGGACGGGAAACTATTCCATTCACGGCTTGGTGATTATTTCCGCGCCCAGCCGCTGTCGTATACAGGCGAAAGTGTTTTAAATCCCAACATCCGCAAGACCGCCGAGTTGCCATATCAACTTACACTGTGCGAACGCTGGGATGACGTGACAAATGTGTTGTGCGGATTAGATTTTATTGAGACTAAGGTTGCGGCGGGAGGAACTTATGACCTAGCAGGAGACTACAAAAGGCTTTTTGATACCCTCCCAGAATTGGAGAAAGAAAGCCGGGAGGAACAGCGGTGGACCGAGCGAATGGAGCGCTGGACCAGGGAAATTGTAGAATACTCGGCCAAGTGGAGCGCCGCTTGGGACAAGAATGGGGAAGAACCGGATAAATACCCCATGCCGTCCGAGAAAGATATTCCCCTGCCGGAGATACCGCAATCCATAACGCCATACAGCGCGGAGCGTGTTGCCGAGGATATCAAACGGATTATGGAAAATCCTGGGCGTAAGGATATGATAAAGGCGTTTGCCGATTTCGTTGGTGAAAACGCCTACTCATTGGCTAAGTATAGTAAACAACCGGGATTCGTTCTGGCTCACGCGTATAACATGAATCGTAACGGCCCGGTTGGGGAGAAAGCTGCGGAGGCTGTAAAGGGGGGATGGCTGAAAGCTCCAGCGATGCTATTCAGAAAATATTCTAGGAAGGAATATAATGCGCAATCTCCTATATTGAAAAAACTTGAGGGACACAATTCATTTGTAACTGCCGTTGCGCTTTCGCAAAACGGATCAATAGCTTTAACAAGCGCGGATAACCATCGCATGATGTTGTGGGATGTAAAAACTGGAAAATGTTTGAACATAATCGAAGGATATCAATTTATTGCGTCACCATCTTACTGGGTTCGAGCAATAAAGATAATCGCTGGAGATAAAATAGCATTTACTGCAGGAGGAAATGGTTCCCTGTTGCAGTGGAGTTTAGATTCCGGTGAATGCATTAAAACATTAAGCGGTCATTCCGGCCCAATAAATACGCTATCGAGTACATACGATGGAAGATTCATACTAACAGGAGGCGACGACAAGACCATACGTTTATGGGATTTGAAAACAGGGGGAGACCCAAAGGTGCTGCATGGACACACAGACAAAGTAAATTCTGTCGTGTTATCGGCCAATGGCAAATACGCCATATCCGGAAGTGGCGATAAAACAATACGTGTATGGGATCTCTACAAAGGCTGCTGCGTGATGACTATCACCGGCCATGATGGTGAAGTAGAATCAGTGGCTATTTCACGGAACGGAAAAACGATTGTGTCTGCGAGTAGTGATGAAACCATAAGAATATGGGAAAGCAGTAGTGGAAAATGTGTAAAAGTAATAAATAGTAATGTCGTAAATAATTCTGTAGAGATATCGGCCGATGGAAGATATGTAATATATCCACAGCGTGATGGGGTGGTTTTATGGGACATGATTATGAATGAATACCGGTACATGGAAATAGAGAATTATGAGCGTGAACATCATATTTCAATAACAGACGATGGACGATACTGTATTATTGGTAAAGACGACCATGAGATAGTCATTTTGGATAGCAAATATAGTATAAATAAAAAGATTGGTATAGATTGTGGTAATAATGAAGATTATTGGTATCCATCTGAAAATAACATTCAATCCATTGCGGTGATATCTAATGGAAAATATGCTTTATCAGTCGGTAATTTCAATGAGTTGAAGCGCTGGGATTTGGAAAGTGGGAGTTGTGTCAATTCACAAACACAAGAAAGATGGTTTAAATGTGATTATATATATATTATGCCTGATGATAAACATGCAATTATTAATGAATATAATCAAGTTATGATGATTAACTATTTAAATTGCAATACAATTCATACATTTGAAGATGTAAGAAGCGACAGAGCATTGATAATTACGCCAAGCGGCGATCATTTAATTGCTGTAGGTGAAAATAAGCGAAATAAGAGTGAAGATATTATAAAATATGTTAATATAGAGTCTGGTAAATGCATTGCAACTGCCACTGTAAGTATTGGTACATCGAATTCGGAGGAAATGCCGGTAAAAACAAGAGATTGCATAGCGATAACTCGTGACTGCAAATGGGCGGCGATTGCAAGATCGTATTCCGACAAAAGTGAGGAGCTGATAATATGGAGTATTTGCGACGGAACTGTTAAAACAATATGGCACAATCAACGTAAACGCAAATATGACAAAGACGATTATATTATTTATGTTTATTCTCCAATCGCTATTGTTGATGATAGGTATGTAGTATCTTGTGGTTATTGCGGCAATCTAAACATTTGGGATTATGCGAGCGGTAAAATGACAGAATTCCTTTCTGGTCATGACGGTGTTATAATGTATATGAAAATGTCAGATAATGGACGTTATGCATTTACTGCTGGATTGGACAAAACGATACGAATGTGGGATATTCAGAATATTAGCAAAAGCGGGATAGTGATTAGCACCGTTCTTAGCAAAACACAAGTTATTGCCGTTAATGGCAATACCATTGTATTTAGTCAAGGTAGTAACGTGCTTGCTGGTGATATTGTTAATGCGATAATGATATAGGTTACTATTTGCCATACCGCAATCGATGCATAAGGTATAATTCAGACTACTGATTTATTATCAAGATTGGGAGATTATGAGGGCAGGGTTAATCTTCCTTTGCATTATGTTTACCGCGCTTGCCACTGGCGCCGGGCATGCCTCCACATTTCACGGGGTAGTGATTGGCAAGGATGGAAATATTCGCCAGAGTAGATCCGCTCTTGCGGTTATGGCGCTTCATGAGGGCAGGGCACGCCTCACTTTCACTTTTGACTATACTGGAGGCGACGGGGCCACCCTATATATGGTTGTCCCGCCTTCGACCCGGATCGTGAAGGAAAACGCTCCGGATTGGGCCATGCTCTCCCGGCTGGAGACCTTCACGGCTCCATCAATAATTGTGAAGAAAGACGATGACCCATGTAATCCCCATGATAGGCGTGGGGTCATTGTCGAACCGTGGATCTATTGGCCTGGTTGCGCTCCTGAAAATAACGATGTTTATCACGCGCCCGTAATGCTTGCCCGAGCCGTAGACAGGGCTGCAGAAACGCGGATCATGGATTTGACCAAAGCGCAGGCCACGTCTGGTGTTCATCAGGCCGCCGTCAAAGCGATGGCGGCTCATGCAGGAAAAGGTGACAAACTGCTTGTGATCGGCAAGGAGGCGGCTGTCAGCGAAAATGGCTTCGCTTCCTTTGCTCCCATCTCCATCGAGTATGAAACGGATAAATATGATTTTGAGCTTGAGATGGAAGCCGCCAGCGGGTCGCCAATGAAACCGCTAGACATCACCCTGATCGTACTTTCCTCCACTGGTCGAGCAATACCAGCAAACCGGAAAGTCAGGTCTCTTGCGGAAGAAATGAGAATTCTCGCCGTAATAAAGAGGGACTTTGCGGAATATTACGAGGCTTTGTTCGCGTCTTTCCCGCAATTCAGCGGGGCGAAGACTGTATTTACAGAGTATTACGGGATTGTCATTCCATCCCACTGCAATAAGTGCGTTGGCTCTGATGATATAGCGATAGCCATGGGAGCCAGATGGCTGGATGTAAACCGAAACTCCTCTTTATTCATTACCAGGCTGCATTATATGACGCGCCCCGCCGATCCACCGGACCCCATAAATATTGTAGAGGTTTATGACGGAAGCGACCACGGAAACGCTTTTCGTGTCAAAGCGCCATTCCAGGGCCCTGCGGCGGCATGCACCGCTGGCCGAGATTATGTAAGCCGATTCATTGAAGATGAGCGGAAGGCCGCAAGCCAGGTCCCGCCTGGTATGCTGCCTCCGGATTGGGAAGATGATCTGCGCAAGTCCCTGGAGATGACGGAGCTTTTCTCCGCGGCCGCCACCGATGATCTGGAGAAGGTCAAGCGTGCGGTGGAATCTGGAGTGGATATTAACATCAAGGGCGAAAACCAGATCACTCTGGTTTCCTCTGCAGCCAGAGGTGGCGCCGCCAATGTCATCCGGTGGCTTGCGGAGCAGGGGGCGGACCTTCAAGCGCGGGAATATTTTAATAAAACGCGTGATGTGTATTATTCACCTCTTGAGCGGGCTATCCTGTCTGACAAGCCTGAAGCCATCGAGGCTTTCTTCAAAGCAGGGCTGGACATTCGAAAGCCAAATGAACATGGATATACTCCACTGATGCTCGCCGCGGAACAGGGCAAAGCCGAAGCTATTAAGGCCCTGTTGGTTCTTGGCTCTGACATCAATGCAACGAATTCCAATAACCAGAGCGCGATTGATTTGGCGCTTGTAAATAACAATCAAGCCTCTGTTAAAGCAGAAACATTCAGGACACTGCTGGAGAATGGGGCGGAAGTGGATTTATCTGGCGTAAGCTGCGGCTTCGGCATGCTGAATAGACTTGTGGATCTGGGAAATGTGGATCTGCTGTGGATAGCCTTGGAGCGGGGGAAGAATTTCGATCCGGACTCCCGCCAGGCGTGGCAGGCGCTTACCGGGGCTGTGGAAAAGGGTGACAAGCCGATTGCATACCTGCTGCTGGACAGGATGAAGCCTGCGATTATGATAATGAATGGTCACCCAGACGAGCGGCAGATCGAACTGTGGCGCAAGGCACTTGGCGGCGGCCATCTGGATGTGGCGGAGCTTCTACTGAAAAGGGGTGTAAATCCGCAAGATCCGGATTCGCCGGGCAACTCGCCCCTTGCCATGGCCTGTGAAAGTGGCTTTAAAGACCTGGGCCGCAAGATGAGGGATAAGGGAGCGGCAGACCCCAATGTGAGCCGGGATTGTGTGACCCTGGGCATGGCTGTGTACGACAGAGACTTGCATACCGCAGAAACCCTGCTGGTTGGCGGAGCCGATCCGGACAATTCCAGCAGGGAACATAATCCGCCTTTGATAACCGCTGTTGGAAACGGCGACACGGCCATGGCCAGGCTGTTAATAAAGCATGGCGCCGATATCACACTGGCCTCTCAGTGGCATGACAATCAAAACGCTTTGGAACGGGCCGTGACTGCCGGGAACCTGGATATAGTGAAGCTCCTGGTGGTAGCCCTTGCCAGCTCTGGTAAAACCGCGCTGATATCGACAAGGGCTATATATCTGGCGGCGGAAACGGGCGGGGAGGAGATATTTGACCTGCTGCGAAAATCAGGAATCGGTGAGCAAGCCTTTGGCCCTGTAGGAAGAAATGAGCTTCTGGTTCATGCGGCCGCGGGGGGGATGATGGGTCTGGCCACCCAACTCATCAGCCAGGGCGCGAATGTAAACACTCTAGCAAAGGATGAAACACCATTGACGGCGGCGGCAGGGCGCGGCAGGCTGGAGATGGTGAAAATGCTTCTGGAGAAAGGCGCCAGGCCGAACAAGCAGAACTGCCCCGACAATCCTCTGTGCAAACCGACGATAGTCGCTGCGGCATGCCATGGAAATGTGGAAATATTGCGGATTCTGCTGGACCATGGGGCCTCTTCCAATGAATATTACATCAACGGAGGGCCACCTCTGTTGTGCGCGGTGAAGAATGATAACGTGGAGGCGGCACGGATCCTTCTGGAAAGCGGCGCCATGGTGGATACACAGCGATATGACCTTGTCACCCCACTGATGATCGCGGCGCAGCGAGAAAACAAGGAAATCGTCGATCTGTTAATCTC
>Ga0224495_10002338_pt1 | contig 12408 bp, 14 predicted proteins | sample SF_Jul11_sed_USG_FD_168128 | JGI IMG/M metagenome (GOLD analysis project Ga0224495, IMG submission 168128) | Sediment microbial communities from San Francisco Bay, California, United States - SF_Jul11_sed_USGS_4_1 | ecosystem: Environmental > Aquatic > Marine > Sediment | place: USA: California... | reverse complement strand
ACAGTTTATCCATAAAAACTTGGCTTGCCGGTATTCTTAAACACAAAATCATCGATCACTTTCGAAAAAAGGAATCTGTATTCCGAAAACAGCGAGGACTCGGACCTTTCAATTCAACTATCGTCTGAAGTTGGTAAACGTATTAAAGAATCTATGGTCCGTTTTCTGGAAAAGCATGAATGAGTCTGTTGATTAATGAGGATTTTTGTTCAAGATCAAGGCCTGCGAAAAAAATAACCACAAGCATATGTTTGATATTCTGAGGATTATTTTTTGAGCATAACGCAGAAATTGGATGAAAAGACCATTAATCAGCAGGCTCATGAATAGATTTATCATGGAAGACGCAACATGAAAAATAAAATTGTAAAAGATTTAATGATCCCCATATCAGAATATGAGACCATTTCCATTGAATCCAATTTATATGAGGCCGCCCTTGCCCTTGAAAAAGCTCAAAAAGCGTATGAGCAGGGGATTTATCCTCATAAAATCCTTCTTATATCTGACGAAAATGGAGAAATTGTCGGCAAAATTAGTCAGCTGGATATCCTCAGAGCATTGGAACCCAAAGGACAACAGATCTACGATTCCAAAACCCTATCCAGGTTTGGCGTCAGTTCTCAGTATTTAAAACCGATGTTGAGTCAATGCGGATTTTGGGACAAACCTTTAATTGATATCTGCAGAAGTGCGGGCCGGCTTAAAGTCAAAATACTGGTCTGGGCTCCAGCCGAAGGAGAGTATGTTCCGGAAGACGCTTCCCTGAGTGAAGCCATACATCAACTGGCTCTGGAGCATCATCAGTCTTTACTGGTAACCCGGGGTAAAAAAATTGTGGGGATTCTAAGACAAACAGATATGTTCAAAGAGGTTGTACAAACACTTTCCGTTTGTGAACTCTAACTGTCCGGCACGTATCTTCTTAATGCGTTCTGAGAGTGGAATTTTTGGAATAATCTATGGCAGGAGATGTTGAATTAAAGATTAACAACGGTCGTTTTAACGCAAAACATTTTATTTTTCTTGTTGCCGGTATATTTCTCTTTGCACTGGTGTATTATGCACCACCGTGGTCAGACGCCATCGATCCGGCCGGAAAACATTTTGTATTGAGCAGAGAGGGAAAAGGCGCTCTGGCGATATCTGTGTTTGCCACAATCTGGTGGGTTTTTGAAGTCGTACCTGTCGGCGTCACCAGCCTTGCCATTGGCGTCCTTCAGGTCTATTTTCTTATCCGTCCGGCCAGGGCGGCGTTCACGGACTTTATGGACCCATCGGTCATGTTTATTTTCGCCTCTATCGTCATCGGAATGGTTTTTACAAAAACAGGACTCACCAAACGGATGGCCTATAAGATGCTAGTGATCGTCGGCGAAAAAACCAGCATGATTTATCTCGGCTGTTTTGTGTTGATCGCAGCTTTGACTCACATAATGGCCCATACAGCTGTAGCGGCAACCATATTTCCGCTCCTTGTTTCGATTTACGGGCTTTATGGAGAAGAAGACCAAGCAACAAAGTTTGGCAAGGGGCTTTTTATGGGCATGGCTTATGTCGCCGGGGCAGGAAGCATTGTAACGCTATTAGGAGCTGCACGGGGTGCGGTTGCCATAGGTTTTTATAATGACGTCATTGGCCAGGACATCACATTTTTCCAATTAAGCTATTACATGCTCCCCATCGGGTGGCTGATGGTTTTTTTATTGTGGATATTTTTTATGATTTTCTTCAAGCCCGAAAAGAGCGTTATTCCAGGGTTAAGAGAAAGGGCCTTACAGCTCAATAAAAAGCTGGGACCGGTCACCAAAAAAGAAAAAATCGCCCTGCTCATCGTCTTTGCCTGTATTCTGGCAATGTCTCTGAGTTCCTTTTTTCCGGCGTTTAAGATGCTCAATAAAACCGCCATTATCTTAACATCAACGATTCTTTTTTTTATTACAGGCATCCTGGATATCGATGATCTTGAAGAAATACCATGGAATATCATCCTGCTTTTTGCAGGTGCCATGAGTATGGGTTTTTGCCTCTGGCAAACAGGTGCAGCCAAGTGGCTTGCGATAAAATGGTTGATGATATTCCATAATTCAAGCAGTTTCTTCTTTATTATGGGTATTGCATTTTTCGTTATGATGATGACCAATTTTTTAATGAACGTTGCGGCCATCGCTATCTCCCTGCCGGTTGCCTTGGTGCTTACTTCTTATATCGGTGTCGCACCGGATGTCATCCTTTTTTCATCCTTGGTCACGTCAGGAATGCCGTTTCTGCTGCTTGTCGGCGCCGCTCCAAATGCCATCGCATATGAATCCAGACAGTTTTCACCCGCTGAATTCTTTCTATACGGAATACCGGCCAGTATTTTGCTGATCGCAGTAACCGGTTTTGCAGTTTACGTTCTGTGGCCGATCATGGGCATGCGGATCCATTGATGAATCGACTTGAACCATTGCCCATATGATGGTCTTAACATATATCATTTAAAATCATTAATATAATTTACCTGTTGTGCGGGGTGACAATTTGACTAAAACTGATAATCAAGGGGGAAATTATGGGTGAAATTGTCCACACATCACATATTACGATCACGAGAGAAATGGGGCCTACCCGGAAAGCCGTGATCAAGGGTTTTGCTGAACCAGTCTATTACGGGGTCCACGGGGGAATCAAAAATTTCTATAAAGTTGATCCGGAAGAAGAACATGCGGCAACATTAGATCACATTGTCGGTGCTGTGGGCGGCTGAATGATGGGCACACTGGCCGCGGTGCTGGCCGGCAAAAAGATTCGGACCTTTCGAGATTTGTTTAAAGCCATCGTCACCGGCGACATCGAAGACGTCGACGGTGTTTTGAAAATTACACGCATTAACGTCAGTTACTGGCTTAAATTGCCAAAAGAAAAGAGGACAGCGGCAAAAGATGCGCTGGAATCCTATTTGAAATTGTGCCCCGGAGCCCAAAGCGTCATCGGTTGCATTGATATCAACCATGAACTGACCATGGAAGACTAAATTAAATAAAAAGGAGGAATTGTATGAGTCAAACAGAACAAAATTTACTGGAAGCATTTGCCGGGGAATCCCAAGCCAACCGAAAGTATCTTGCATTTGCAAAAAAGGCCGATCAGGAAGGTTATCCTCAGGTTGCCAACCTTTTCAGGGCGGCTGCAGAGGCTGAAACCGTCCACGCCCATGCACATCTGAGGGTTCTAAGAGGAGTAAAATCAACCGCTGAAAACCTCAAAGAGGCCATTGCCGGTGAAACCCATGAGTTCAAAAGTATGTATCCGGCAATGATCGACGCAGCACAATCAGAAGGAGAAAAAGCAGCCGAAAGAAGCTTTACCTTTGCTAATGAAGTTGAAAAAATCCATGCCGGTCTTTACCAGAAGGCTCTGGACAGTCTTGATAATCCTGAAGCCGTGGATTGCTATTATGTCTGCGCTGTGTGTGGCTATACCTGTGAAAATGAACCTCCGGAAACATGCCCGGTTTGCAGCGCCAATATCAAGGCTTTTTCCAAGGTGGATTAAATAATATCACAAACATTAAACATTTAATAAGGAGGTTGAAAATGGCGAAAGTACTTATCGGATATTACAGCAGAACTGGAATTACGGAAAAAATGGCGGAATATATCGCTGAAGGTGTCCGTCTCACTGGAAACATCGCGGAGCTGAAAAAAATCTCTGAAATAAAAGATGAAAAGGATATGGGAGGATACGACGGTTTTATATTCGGCTGTCCCACTTATCATCGGGATATCACCGCAGGCATGAAAACATTTCTTTTCTTGGCAGAAAAAGCCAATCTGGTGGGTAAGATGGGGGGCGCATTCGGGTCTTACACCCACAGTGGGGAATCTGCTGACATGATATATGACACCATGCTTTACGTATTCAAAATGGATATGGTTGATTTGGGTGCATTAAATCTGAAAGAACAGGTCATGAAAACTGATGAAGGGGCGCGTGCCTGCCAAGATTACGGGAAAGCCATTGGTCAGAAGTTTGCTTAACCCAACGGCTTTAAATTTGTTGAAAAAGGAGAAAAAGATGAAAGTAAAAGTCACCGAAAATTGCATGGGAGATCGGCGTTGTAACGACTTATGTCCTGAAGTTTTCGAATACGATGAAGACGAACTGAAGTCTATGGTTAAGGTGGATGAAGTCCCCGCACAATACGAGGCGCTGGTTAGGCAGGCTGCAGATGAATGCGGCGCCGATGCCATTATCATAGAAGATGATTGATTACATTTAAACGGGGTCAGGGTTACACGGTATAAATCTGGCCCCAAAGCTTTTTATCCTGCGAAAACATTAGATTTGACATGCCACAGTGTGGAATTATATTAAGATAAATAGCACGCTAAATCGTATCCTGCAATATCAACAGTCACCTATACAACCATAGGAGGCACATCATGAAAGAGATATCGATTCTTGTAGGCGGTAAAGCGGGTGATGGTATCCGGCAGGCCGGTCACATCATTGCCCGACTTCTGAATCGAATCGGCTATCGGATTTTTTTCTATGATGATTATCCCTCTCTGATCCGTGGCGGTCACAATTTTTCCATCATCAGGGCCTCGGAAAAACGAATCGTTGCGCACAAAGAGATGGTCGATGTCATTGTAGCCTTAAATCAGGATGCCGTTGACAATCATAAACATCGACTCAATACCGGCGGGATAATCCTCTATGATTCCAAAAAAGCGGATGCCGAAGGCATAGGATTCGACTTTATGGACATTGTCAAAAAGTTCGACGGAAAGCCGATTATGAGAAATACCGCGGCCATCGGAGCACTGGCCGGTGTATTAAATATTGAATGGTCTGTTTTGGAAAAAGTCATCAAGGATGCCGTAGAGCATGAAATCGATCTGAATCTCAAAATTGTCAAGCATGCTTACGACCGGATTGAAAACCCTTCAAAATCTGTAACAAAACTGGATCAAAAAGCCCTTCCACTGGTCTCCGGCAATGAAGCCATTGCCCTTGGGGCCGTCAAGGCCGGTTTGAACATGTACATTGCCTATCCCATGACTCCTGCATCGGCCATTCTCCATTATCTGGCTGCCCAAGAAAACGAATTGGGAGTGGTTACGGTACACCCTGAAAGTGAGATTGGAGTTGCACTCATGGCACTGGGAGCCGCCTATGCCGGCGCAAGAGCCATGGTCGGAACTTCCGGCGGAGGGTTTGCATTGATGACAGAAGCATTGAGCCTGGCCGGACAGGGTGAACTTCCCATGGTCATCGTGGAAGCTCAGAGACCCGGTCCGAGTACCGGTGTTCCTACATACACCATGCAAGGTGACCTAGCCTTTGTTGTCCATGCCGGGCATGGGGAAATTTTAAGGGTGGTACTGGGACCCGGCGATGCTGAGGAGGCATTTTATACCACAGGACTGGCCATGAACCTTGCATGGAAATTTCAGATTCCGGCTTTTGTGCTGTCCGACAAGCATTTGAGCGAGAGTATATTCAGCTTTGAGGCCGATCTGGACAAGGTTAAACCGGAAGAGCCACTTTTATGGAACAACCAGGGAGAATACAAAAGATACCTGGACACTCAAAACGGCATTTCACCGTTGGCCTTTCCGGGAAATCCGTCGGCAATCATTAAAGCCACATCCTATGAACATGATGAGATCGGCATTACCACTGAGGAACCTGAGGCAATTTCCCGGATGCAAAGGAAACGGTTGCGCAAAAGAAAAACCCTTGAAGATGAACTTGAAAAATATGAAACAGTGAAGATATACGGAAACCCTGAATCAAAAACCGTCCTCCTGTGTTGGGGCTCCACCAAAGGGGCATGTATAGAAGTGGCCGAAGCATTAGATCTTAAAGTGGTTCAGCCCCTTATATTGGAGCCTTTGCCGGTAAATGCGTTAAAAAAAGCCCTAACCGGCGCTGATAAAATCATAGACGTAGAAGTCAATGCCACCGGACAACTGGCAAAACTTATATCCAGTCACGGTTTCTGTATTGACGATATGATTTTACGTTTTGACGCACGGCCATTTACCGTAGATGTTTTGCTCGATAATGTAAAGGAGGTGCTTTCATGACAACCGTTAAAGAACTGGGAACCTATGCCCAGAATACCTGGTGCCCCGGTTGCGGCAATTTCGGCATCTTAACGTCCATCAAAAAGGCTTTAGCAGATTTTGAAGAAGATGGACTCGATCTCAATAAAGTGGCTATCGTCTCGGGAATCGGATGTCATGCTAAAATTGTGGACTATATCAACGTCAACAGCTTTTATTCGATTCACGGCCGGGTTCCCCCGTCGATGACCGGAATCAAGCTGGCCAATCCGGATTTGACGGTGATCGGTTTTGCCGGCGACGGAGACGCTTATGGTGAAGGTATTGAACATCTCATTTTCAGTGCCAAGCGAAACTTAGATCTAACCTTCATCGTTCACAACAACAGGGTATACGGTCTCACAACCGGTCAGTTTACACCCACCAGCCCTCCCGGGTTTAAAGGGCGGTCGACTCCGGAAGGCAGCCCCGAAGACCCATTAAATCCCATTGAACTCATGCTGTCTTCCGGCGCCACATTTGTCGCCAGAGGGTATACGAAAAATACAAAACATCTTCAGTCTTTAATTAAAGCCGCAGTCAACCATAAAGGATTTTCCTTTATTGATGTGCTTCAACCTTGTTTCACCTTTTTTAATACCTATGATTTCTACAACGAAAGGGTGTACGAGTTCTCTCCAAAGGATCATGATGTTTCAGATAGAAAAGCAGCTTTTGTCAAGGCCGGAGAATGGGCTTACGGAGTGGGTGAAAAGATTCCCATTGGCATTTTTTACCAGGTCAAAAAACCGACCTATGAAGAGAAACTTTTGGCAGGAAGGATTCCTGTCCAATTAACGCCAGGGGATATCCGGCCGGTCCTCGAAAAACATATATAATGGAGTGCTTTGAAAAAAACTCCTCAACCCCTGAAACAATTACCTAAGTTGTGCGATTTTCAAGTTTACCGCAGATACAAGGAAGATGTTGTTTCGCTATAGTCGTCTATGCGGAACGGCATCTGACGTAGTAGATGCGGTGAAATTGGAAATCCCGTAGGGTTTCAAATTATTGAAATTCAAAATGTCAGAATACTTTAAAAATATGGTTAAATTAAACATTTCAAAAATTTGAAACGCTCAGCTTAGGAATTCGAATTCAACAAAATAAGGAGCGTAAATCCAATGAAAGAAAAAGTTGAAAAAGCGTTAAATGATATCAGACCATCTCTTCAGGCAGATGGTGGAGATGTGGAGCTTGTTGATGTGGAAAATAATATTGTCAAGGTAAGATTAAAGGGCGCCTGCGCCGGTTGTCCCATGTCCCAGATGACACTCAAACAGGGCATAGAGCGGTATATTAAGAAGCTAATTCCGGAAATCATCAGCGTTGAGTCCGTGTAACTTCATTACCAATTAAGCAACAGGATCTGACTCTGTGAAAGAGAGGTGTCGGTATTTGGAAAGTTAAAGTAAACATGCCAGGTCCACCTTTATTAAGAACTTACCATCCAACCTCTTGACAATGCCAGATCATTGAAGATATGGAAGGTTGTTTGTGCTTAAGGTCAAAACGTTTACAAGTCCGTTAAAGATTTTTCATGCAAAACTTGAAAAATTAATTTTAAGAAAAGCATCGACGCAACGAATTGATTGGGTAAAAGGAGGGTTTCATGGCAGTAATTACCATTAGCAAAGAATTTGGTACTGAAGGAGAAAAGGTCGCATCACTGGTAGCGGAAAAACTTGGTTACGAATACATCGGCAAAAATTTAGTTGCTGATATTGCTAAAGAACTCCATATATCTGAAAGTGAAGCGGAAACGTTTCACAAAACTTCTCAGTCACGGATTCTTCGTTTTGTCGATCGCTATACATGTTCTATTGTCCAGAAGGTGGTTGACCGTGAACACGGTTGTTTGGACGACAAGAACTACTATGAGGTCACCAAAAAGTTGGTTGAAAATGTATATGAGGCCGGTAACGTCATCATTCTTGGATGGGGAAGCCAGTGCCTCTTAAAAGAAAAACCGGATACGCTTCATGTCCGTTTGATAAAAGATAATGAACTAAAAATAAAGAAGCTTATGCAGGCTGAAAATCTGAATCACAAAGCTGCAAAAGCTTTTATTGACAGAGAAGAAGGTGATTTAAAGGCTTATATCAAACAATACTTTAACGAGGACTGGAATGCCGCTCACCTTTATGATCTAGTTATAGATATGGGGAAAATATCGGTGGAAAAGGCCGTTGATATGATATGTGACAACGTGAAGCATAAAACCGAATGAAAGAGATCTGGCGTTGTCGAGAATAATAAATGTATGTCTTTTTAAGAATCATCTTCCGCCATAAAGGATCAGACAGCACAATTTTATTTAAGGCCACTTAAAAGATTAGCAAATTCAGATCAATTTTTCAGAATAAGAACGAAATGTCGGTTCTATCTAAAGAAAAAAGGAATGATGCCTTTAAACCCTAACAAGTACATAAAATCCACCCGGCAACTGGTTGCTGATCAAATTTTAAAGCCCTTTCAACGATTTTTCAATAAAGAAGTTGCCAGCAGTATATTGCTCATTACCGCGACGATTATCGCCCTGATTTGGACCAATTCCACCATCGGGGAAACCTATCACAGGTTTTGGCATACCGAAGTTTCCTTGGCCCTCGGACATTTTCATATCAGCAAAACACTTGTCCACTGGATCAATGACGGTTTCATGTCTTTGTTCTTTTTTACGGTGGGTTTAGAGATTAAACGCGAAATTCTCGTAGGAGAGCTCGCGACCCCCAAAAAGGCTTTGCTGCCGGTGATTGCCGCGCTGGGAGGAATGATTGTACCCGGCCTGATCTATGCGGCACTTAATGCCGGATTGCCAACCATAAGCGGATGGGGAGTTCCCGTTGCAACGGATATCGCCTTTGCTTTGGGGGCGGTCGCCGTATTCGGCCGCAGATTGCCTGTGGGCCTGAGGATCTTTCTGGCAGCCTTTGCCATTGCCGACGATCTGGGTGCAGTCGTCATTATCGCAATTTTTTATACCAAGGAAATCGTCTGGTCTTATCTTATCATTTCCCTGTTTTTGATTTTCGGACTTGCTGTCGCAAATTTTCTCTGGATTCGACAGACACTCATATATGCCATTTTAGGACTTGCCGTCTGGTTTTTTGTTCTGGGATCCGGCGTTCATCCCACCATCGCCGGTGTGATTGTTTCTTTTTTTATACCGGCCCGGGGAAGGTATGATACCGACAACTTTTTGCAAAACGTAAAGAAAATAACGGAAAAGTTTGAATGTGAGGAACAAAGTTGTGGTTATTCAATCCTTTTGAATCAGGAACACATGGATGCCGTTCAAGCGCTGGAAATGGCCTGTCATGATGTGGAAACACCCCTTCAGAGGTTGATGCACGCCCTGCATCCATGGGTTGCACTTTTAATTCTGCCTTTTTTTGCCTTAGGCAATACCGGTTTGACCTTTCACAATATCGTATTTTCGGAATTGGTCTCAAATCCGGTAATCATCGGCATTATCTTTGGTCTGGTTTTCGGAAAGCCTATAGGAATCATGCTCTTTTCCTATCTCTCGGTTAAAACCGGGATTGCTTCCTTACCTCAAGAAGTCAGGTGGTCGCACATTTTTGGAGGGGCCATGCTTGGGGGAATCGGCTTCACCATGTCTTTGTTTCTTGCCGACCTTTCATTTTCCGGGCCTCAAATGCTCAATTATGCCAGAATTGCGATCCTGACAGGATCCGTTCTCTCGGCGGCAATAGGTATGTCATACCTCGGTTTTATCTGTATCTCCGCGCCTGATAGAGAATGACGGTATGGATGAGATCTAAAAGAAAAATAATTGCGATTCCGGTCTTCGGATGTTATTCTGCAAGTGTTTGACAAATTACATCAAATCGAAACAATCACCACAAATTCAACAGGCGACGACGATGAGATAAAAACTAAATCCATCGTATCCTAGCCGTTATTCTTTTCAACACAGGTTGAGTGCATTTTAATACCCATAAAACCGAGCTACCATGAGTTGGAACAAAAGATTAGAGACCTAAGAAAAACATCATTTTAAAAAAATTGAAATCGGTTTCTGATTGGGAGGATGTCATATGGATTTTGCGTTATCTAAAGAACTTCAGATGCTGAAAAAGGCGGTTTCTGAATTTGCGGCCAAAAAAATTGCACCCTATGTTGATGAGTGGGATGCAAACCATTATTTCCCATATAAAGAAGCCATCAAGCCCATGGGAGAACTCGGCTTTTTCGGAACGGTCATTCCTGAAAAATATGGTGGAGAAGACATGGGTTGGCTGGCAGCCATGATCGTTACCGAAGAAATCGCAAAAGTTTCCAGTTCTCTCCGGGTTCAGGTCAACATGCAGTGTCTTGGAAGTGCGTTTACCATCTGTAAATACGGAGATGAAACCTTAAAACAAAAATACATCTCCAAATTGGTCGACGCCGAATATCTGGGCGGATTTGCCATAACAGAGCCTGACGCCGGTTCCGATGTCATGGCCATGACGTCCACCGCTGAAGACAAGGGCGACCACTGGTGTCTAAACGGTTCCAAGACATGGATCTCCAATGCAGACGTTGCGGATGTAATCATCTATTATGCCTATACAGACCCGGATAAGGGCTCCAAAGGTCTTTCGGCCTTTGTCGTAGAACCAAAGACCTTTAACGGTGTTAAAACATCGGTGTTAGAAAAAATGGGGTCCCACTCATCTCCCACCGGCGAAATATTTTTAACCAATACAAAGGTCCCCAAGGAGAATGTCATTGGAAAGCCCGGAGACGGCGCAAGGATTCTCTTCGGGTCTCTTAATCAAACCCGGCTTTCGGCAGCCGCCGGTGCGGTTGGGGTTGCACGGGCATGTTTGGAAATATCGCTAAAATATTGCAATGAACGCAAACAGTTCGGAAAACCCATCGGCGAGTTTCAAATGAATCAGGACATGATCGCTCAGATGTCCACCGAAATTGAAGCAGCCCGTTTTTTGGTTTACAAAGCGGCCTGGGCAAAGGATCAGGGAAACCTGAACAACGGTCTCGATGTGGCACAGGCAAAATATTTTGCAGGCGAAGTCGCTACCAGGTGTGCCAACTATGCCATGCGGATTCTGGGAGCGTATGGTTATTCAACCGAATATCCGGTGGCCCGTTTTTATCGGGATACGCCAACCTATACCATGGTGGAAGGATCGGCCAATATCTGTAAATGGATTATTGCCCTGGATCAGCTCGGCATTAAAAAGGCAAACCGGTAAACCATAATGCACAAATTGGAATCGCCCAATAAGCCTGCCTTACCATTTCGAAAGCACTGCAACGGTTAACATCGTCTTTAGGTCCAAAGGAAACATTGTTGAAAGAAACACAACCTGCAAAACCCATGACAATTAATTATCCAAAGAACAAAAATAAAACCGCATCCCGAACCTTCCGGGAAACCATCCAGTTTTATTTGATTGACTGCAAGACACCATTGGGTAAGGCAATTGATATTTTCATCATACTTCTTAATCTCGTCATCTGCGCTATTTTTGTAATCGAGACCTATCCCGTGTCCGAGGCAGTTAAAAATTTGATGTGGAACACAGAGATTATCATTGTATTTTTATTCATCGCTGAATATGTTGCAAGACTTTACGGTGCGAAAAACAGACTCAGGCAGTTAATTGATGTTTACAGCATCGTTGACTTTATCGCCATTGTACCGACCCTTTCTCTGCTTGTGCTTCCCCTGTTCGGCATTACGCCCAACATCGGATTTTTAAGGGTGATCCGGATGATCCGTGTATTGAGGATATTCAGGTTTCTGCGGTTCACGGCAGATCCCAACTTTTTTTTTGGCACCATCACTCTCCGGCTGTTGAATGTAATCAAGCTCTTTTTAACCATATTCATGATTTTTTTCATATCTTCCGGTCTCTTTTTTCATGTCGAAAACGCTATAAACCCAAACGTTCAGACTTTTGGAGATGCGTTCTATTTCACTGTGGTAACGCTTTCTACGGTAGGATTCGGAGATATCATTCCCATGTCCGAGGCAGGAAAATGGGTCACCGTGCTGATGATACTGTCAGGCATTATCCTCATACCCTGGCAAGTGAGTCGTCTCGTCAAGGAGTGGTTACACATTGCCACAAAAAAAGAAGTCATTTGTCCGGGATGCGGCCTCCGCTACCATGACGAAAATGCGTCACATTGTAAATCCTGCGGACACATTATTTACCAGGAATATGACGGGGATTAACCCTGTCCTTTCTTTACGAACCTTTGCCACGAGTTTTATCCGCCTCCGGCGTGATCACGCGGTTTAAAAAAAGATTATCCATGGAGCGACTAT
>Ga0224495_10002337_pt1 | contig 12412 bp, 16 predicted proteins | sample SF_Jul11_sed_USG_FD_168128 | JGI IMG/M metagenome (GOLD analysis project Ga0224495, IMG submission 168128) | Sediment microbial communities from San Francisco Bay, California, United States - SF_Jul11_sed_USGS_4_1 | ecosystem: Environmental > Aquatic > Marine > Sediment | place: USA: California... | reverse complement strand
AGACCAGACACCGAATGTGAATGCTATGAGTTCAATTCCCAGCTTTGAGAAGTCTGCAATGATCGTGTGCTCTTTTATGATGCCTTCCTGTTTCAATTTGCTTCGCAATCTTGAGATTGTTGGTTGTGATACTCCAAGCACTTTGGCAAGTTCGCGGTCGCTTCTGTCGCTGTTTTTGAGAAGTTCAGAGATGAGTTTCAGTTCAAGGTTTTTCAAGGATGTCTTCCCTCTCTTCGCCATAGCGCAGTATACCGTTAGTTGCATGCTTTAAGGCTTTCAGCGCAAACTTGCTTTTGCGAGTTCCTTAGCCCAATTACGAATCTCGTCCCAATCGCGCAATTCGTAGCAGCCGGGTTCGGTTTCTTTGAAGCCGTCTTTCTCAAGTTGCGGTTTGAGGAATCCCATAATTTTACGTTCGAAGAAGCCCATTTTGTTGTAGTTGATGACTCCGCCGAAGATGCCTATCGTTATCGGCTTGAGGCTGTATTCTGTCACTATTTTTTCTGTGGCTTCGCTTGCGGTGCAGACGCCTCCTTCTTCCTGTGTTTTTCCTAGTTTTTCAGCGAATGTTTGCATTGAGGAGACGAATATTGCGAGTTTTTTGTTGTTGAGATCTTTCTGGAATCGTTTTAGGAAGTCTTTGGGTTCGCTGACCCATTTGCCCATTTTCATGCCGCTGCCTACGATGATTAGGTCGTATGGTGTGATGTCTTTGATTTTTTCTTCTTTCAGGTTAGCTATTTTGGTTTCGATGCCTTCAGTTGTCAGTATTTTGGCTATTTCTTCTGAGGTTCCAGCAGTTGCCCCGTACCGTGTGCCATAGGCAATTAATGCTTTCATGACACTTGCACCATCAACATCGCGTTTAAGATTGTTCAGCTATATCGGTTCTGCAATGAAAAGTTTTGGTTGGTTGGACGGAGATTGCGTGTCCTGATTGACCTAAGTAGCCCAGAGCAGGTATTTGCGGTCTATTCACCGGTATACTCGGTGAGAAACGCTATGATCATGGCGAGAACGCCTGAGATTAGAAGGATTAGGCCGCCGAAGGAAATAGCTGTCCCAATCCAGTATGCTATGCTGATGCCCATTTGCATGTGTGCTAGCGAGGGGCCGATGATGAGAAATAGGACGAAGCCCAGGGGGATGGCGATGATGCTTCCGAAAACCAGTTTTGTTCGCGTCTTCTCTCTAGATAGGTCTAGCCATTTCCGAGCCAATGCGAAGTCTACGACCATCAGTATTGTCCATGTGATGCCGAATATGAAAAAGGCGCCTGCGTCTGCCCCGTATGGATAGCTTGTTATAGTGATATATTCGCCTGTCCATGGTGGATTTCGAATTGTGGTGGCGACTCTGATGTTGAAGAGTAAGATGCCCGTGGCTGTGATGAGAATGCCGAGTGCGATTTTTCCGAAAAAAGCTGTTAGTCTCCATTTGCCTCTGTTGAGGGCTTTCCAGTTGCCCATGTAATAGCCGATGATAGCGCCCACGGTGTTGACAAGTAAGAAGAAGGCGAAGGGAAAGGAGAGCGTGTAACTGAGTGGGTAACCGAATGAGTATGGCGTGGTGATGTAGCCGATCTCTTGGTTCAGGAAGAGAACGTGATAGCCATATAATTGGTATGTTCCTGTGCTTGCTGAGTCGTTTGCTTTGAGGTTAGAGAGTTCTGCTGTGAGAAAATGGATTCGGTACGTATGTATCCAAAAGGAGTATCCGTCTGGGGAAACTGGTGCTCCGTGCACTTCGTCCTGAATCGCGTAGAAGGGGAAGGAAAGAATAGGCAACGGTCCGAAGAAAAACCATCCCATGCACACGCCGAAAAAAGCAGAGAAAAACGATACGAGAATTATCAATGTGGCAATCTTAACAACGAAGTGCTTTCGTCTAGCCAAACGGTACGATGCACATAAGGAAATCAACATAAGCGTCATTATGTGATGGAGCTTTAGAGGAATAAATCATTAATGCTGGAACATGGTTCAACTGGTGCAATTGCCTACTGTTGCTGTTCTAAAGTGTAGAACTAAATAGGAATACGCTCTTATACTACCATTTGGAATCGTGGCGTGCCCTTGTCAAAGTGGCTCTTGGGAAAGCGTAGATGGTATTTAGTTATCGCAGTTGCCGTGATAGCTGTGTCGGCTGTGGTTTTGGCATTTGTGTTAAATCAAAAGTCAGTCAGCGAGCACATGTACCCGCAGGATACTATTTATGAGAATTCGAATGTTACCGTGCAAGGCGTGGTTGTCTCAGTTGAACAGAACCACAAATCTCTGGGACTCGGATCTGACAGTTATCATATTTTTCGTTTTTACATTAGGCTGAACATAACTGAGGTTGTGTGGATAGATGCACAAGTTGCTGGTTCGTCTGTTTTTTCAGATGGCTGCGGCAACATTGTCGGCATAGGTTATGACAACTTGGATGATCCTCAGTTTTCTGTGGAACAGGCTGTTGCGTGCCGGGGCTTTTATCTGCCGCTTCTTGATTCGCCCTATTCCTCAATGATAACTGTGGCTCCGAGCGTAAGCGGCAGCTACCTTGAACTGCAGGGCTAAACAAGGCCAAGCTTGCTTCGTCTGAAGGGACGGTAAGAAGAAGAGGGATTATGCTTTGCGAGTTTGTTCTATGTATCCTGTGTAGCTGGTGTATGGTGGGTTGATGTCGTTTTGCCAGTAGATGCAGTTGAGTTCTCCGCGGTGGTGGATTTCTTCTTCGATTACGTGCATTAGGATGTCTTCGACTTTGTGTTGTTTGGGTTTGCCGTCCCATCCCTTATATTTGAAAACGGTTTGCAGCTTTTTGTCTGTGAGGGTTTTGAGATATTTGTTCGTTTCTGTTTCGACTTGGTCTGCGTATTTTTGGATGGCTTTGATGTCTGCGTATTTTGTGAATGGTGTTTTGAATATTTCTTCTGTGTTTTTTCCAGTTAGGCGTCGTGTCCAGAATTGTTCAGCCTGTAGGCTGTGGATGAATATGTCTCGGATGCAGTCGAAGCTGGCTCCGCTGCTTTCAACAACTTTTTTCCATGGGATTTCTGTCATGCTTTTTAGGATTTGTCGACGAGCGTACCAGTTGTAATCAAACAGGTTTTTGATATTCATATTTGTTTCCCGAACGGTAATGCGCCCTGCTTTCTTTAAATGCTTTATTCATCCGGGTGCTGGATGGTGGAATTTCTATGCTCCACACAAAACTCGAGTTGGGCAGGAATGCCAGTCTCTCTCTCTTCAACTGCGGTCCGCGTCGCTGTGTATGGAGAGTTGATCCTTTATTGCTTCTTGATATAATCTTGTAAAAATCTCGTTTGGGGGTCTCTTTCTTTGTGGGGCATATTCCAATGGATATGTTAATTTTGCTTGGCGAAACGGTCTCTATTTGACAGGTTGCAATCCAGAACATCTAAATGTGATTGTGCAAGTCTAGAGGCGATGTAAAATGAGTGTTAGAGAATATGTCGTGAAGTCCTTTGATAAGGAATATGAGCAGAAGTCTTTGCTGGAATTGCGCAAGGCTCCAGTGTCAGCGCTCAGTGGGATCAGTCAGAATGATGCTGACTCTCTGAAAACTGCCTTTGGAATCGACACTGTTGGAGAACTTGCCCTCAACAAGTATGTTCTTCTTTCGCAGGCCATCAATGTTTTTTCGACGTGCTCTGGAAAAATCTTGGACAAAGAGTTCAACTCGGCAGAATTTGAGGAGTTGAGGAAGAAGCCAGTCTCAGCTATCTCGGGTGTGTCAGAAGCAGATGCGACCCTTCTTAAGAACTCCTTGGGAATCAGCACTATTCAAGACTTGGCTGAAAACAAGTACGTCAGGATTGCACAGCTGATAAACATGAGCGCAAGTCTCTTTGAGATGGCAAACAACGCACAGTCTCCTCAGCAAACTTCTATGCCGGAACCTCCAAAGACTCCTCAACCTGCACAGACCTCAACAACGCCAACCAGTTGATCCCAGCGACACATTAAGAAAGCACAACCATCATCTTTTTTTCAAGCCTAGACGCTGATCAAAAAAACATTACAGACCATCATTTCTGGTGCACATATTGTTCCAAGTTGCCCCCAAGGCTACTTCACTGCATCGCAGCAGATTCGATATTATAGCGACAATCCTGCTTGCAGCCAACAAGAGGGCGGCTAGAAAAACACACATCATGTACAAATGCAATCTTAGCTTCAAGCAGCTCCGTACGTACTTGCGGTTCTTAGCTGAAACTGGGCTTCTAAGATCTGCTGCGGAAGATGCTGGAACCGATGAAAACCCTGTCTTGTTTGAAACAACCAAGAAGGGAGAAGCCTTCATTATAGCCTACAAGAACTTGAAGGCGCTTCTTACTGAAGCTCCAGAGTAAGAGAATTAAGAAGCACAGATAGCTTGCGGCAACACAGCACCTTCATATGCCAAACCATCGCTCGGTCTAACGCTCACATTACCAATCACGTAAAATGTGTGTGTGGCATAGAAATTCCATTCTTAGGAACCGTACATGGATTTATAGGAAAGTCAAGTTATGACAAGCTGGGGATTCTATGACAGGAAAGAGCGAAGTCCGGATTAAGGTTTTGAAGAAGCTAAGTTCACAAGAAATTTATGGCGACAAGCCTCCCTTGGGAAAGAACGTGAGAGCTTGCCCTGTATTTGAGGTGGGACAGGAGTTTATAGTCGCCGAAGATGGTGAGATGCCCAGAGGGTTCTGTCACTGGGCTTGGAATGACCTGTATAAAATAGTAACTGCGTTGAGGTACGGCGCAAGCTGGGAACCGGGAACAAGTCAGAAAGGAGCCCCCACTATACACTGCTGTACTGATGGACTGAGACCAGTCTTTTTCAGACTTGAACGCGTTTAGTCAATAGCGCGCACAGAAGATACTACGTCGTCGTCGACAAGTTGGTTGGTTGGTTGGCTAGAAATTCTGTTCCAACCAACGAAATATTCTAGTCCTTCAGAGGGTGCCCTGCTATGTGGCAAGCATGAGCGACTACTTGATACTGCCGTCGATTTAGCAAATGCTTGACTTCTCGGACCGCAATAGCGTACAATTGAAGCGCTGCTTTACAGGTATCTTCAAAGCTCTGACTACCTTCTCCCAAGGCGATGCTCTGCAACTGCGCCCACTCCTTGCCCATTTTATTGGAAACAAGGTTCCAGAGTTGATTTTCGGTGTCGTAGAGGATTCGGCAGTGAACTGAAATTATCGGCGCCGTCCTGATAGCTAAGACTGACCGTGCAATTGCTGCGGCACTTTTGTGCCCGAGTTGGATATTGCCAATCAATCGATGAACCTCCTCTGCGTAGCCTGTGACCTCTTCAGCAACCCATTTGTCTGCCTTCTTGTTCAGGTGTTGCCATTGCCATCTTCTTGCCTCTTGCTTAAGCGAATCCGCAATTCCTTGTGGGTCGTAAAGAATCGCTGCGTTTCGCCATGCTGGGATAATGCCACCGACCTCACTGGGATTCTGGAAGGCTTGACGGTGTTGCGCAGGAGTCATCCATGCTACGGAAACCAGGAATCCTTGATGTCTTTCTAACCTGTAACGCGGTCCCTTGCCTAAAGCGTGCATGTCAATATCAGATTCTCCGTAAGCATCTCCTCGCACTCGGCTGCCAAAAAGAACTACTCCTTTTGCTCCGTGTCGTGCGAGTCTACGGGAAATCTTCCTGCATACAAGTAACACTTTCTTATCCATCGATTGCCTCTCCACGACGCGTGTTTCGACCCCGCGTTCGTCGCATTCTGTTTCGGTTTGGCTAAAGCTTTTCTGTAATCTACGAATAGCAAGGTATTTGGTTGGTTTGATGGAATTTCTACCCACACACACTTTGACTGACTGACAGATCTCTCTCACGCTGAGAGTGACGCATAGGAGAGAAACACCCGCAGAAAAGAAACAGAACAAACAGAAGCGCACGCTAATAGTCTGATGTACAGAGATTAGAACGGTGTGTTCTAGAGCATGGGATTTTAAATCTCATCCTACGTGTTTGAACATAATGGCGTCAAGGCAAGGAAGGAGAACGGCAATGGATAGAAAGAGGTCGGCATTCTTGAGATTTGTAGGCTACTTAGTTCCTCTTGCTCAATCACTCCCCGCCTGGACGGGTCTGATGACTCTTCCATTCGCTAGCTATCTCATCTTGGTTTTTGCAGATCTATCGGTCAACCTTCCTAGAGCTTTGCTTGACTTCTTTGCGCCCTACCCTATTTTAGAGAAGGTGTTCGTCATCACTGGCCTCTTTGTTCTTGTTTACTCTGCCGTCTATCTGATAGCGAAGAGGAAGAGTGGATTAGTTACTTCAGGACCTTATCGGTGGGTCAGACATCCTCAGTATTTGGGAATGGTACTCTTAACCCTTGGACTCACGAGTTGGAGCGTCTGGATTCTAAACAACACTTTTGGCACCGGATTTCTGAGTCCATCACAAACCATAGGTGTATGGTTCATTGAAATGCTCGCCTATATTCTACTGGCACACATAGAAGAACAGCATTTGTCCCGAAATCATGGAGAGTCCTTTGAGAACTACAAGAGCCAGGTGCCCTTCTTCATACCTTTCTTGAAGACCAATAGACAGGAAGTGGATATTCTAGTTTCAATATTAGTTCCAGCATTTCTTCTATTTGGACTACTGGCAGTTGGACGGATCTCGCCAATCTTATAGCGAGTGCGTAGCTGTAGATATCATATCCTTATGCGCGCGCCGAAAGCTGCAAAATCAGAAAACTCGTGGCTAACCAGTGGAGTGCGATGTTGAAAAGTGGTTATCATTTGTAGAGAGGCTGGAGAAGGCACGGAGTTACGCGCGCATAGAGTTGGTTGGATAGAATTTCTATGCACACATACGGATATCACAGGGGTATCAGGAGCGTTACGCGCTCTTGGAGTAGAATGCTCATCACGTTCTATATGAGTCCGAAGTTGCGCAGTGCGTGAAAGAGTATGACGAGGTAAAATGTCAAAGTTATACTGATGTGTAGGAACCTGTTCCTGTGTGGCGGATATACTCTTGCCCTTTCGAACAGCCCGAATCTGTGGAGAAAGCCTGTTGAAACAAGTATGAGCATTACAGCGTATAATATCACTCCGGTTCCCAAATCTGGATAAAATTGCGGCGGTCTGCTCACCTGTTGAGCGAAGTGCATAGAAATCAACAGGAAGGAAAAGAGATTTCCGAACATGTGAACGTTGACCATTGCTTTAACTCGTTTTGGGTAACGCCGTTTTAGGACGTAATATGCAGGTGTAAGAAAGGCAATGAAAGAGGTTCCCAGCACGCCAAGCCAGTGACCAAAACGGAGTGAGCCTACAAAAAAACTTACTTCGATCCAATGGAAATAGACGGCAACCTGCAAAGAGATTGCTATGAGAATGATCATTAACGCAGACCAAAAGCTTAGGTTTTTGTTAGAGGACATACCACCCATTTTGTAATGCTGCATATTAATGATTTTCGTGAACAGAATCTACCATGCACACGCCGAATGACGACGTGTTGGTTGGGCAGAAATTCTGTGCACGCATACCACAAAGCCATAAGAGTGGAGCAAATGAGTTGGCTCGTTGGGGCGATTGAATGCCGAAGAACGTAGGTGAAGTTCAGAGGTTCATGGAGAAGGAGAGTCTAGCGAGTTTCGCAACTGTAAGTCGTGACAGACAACCTCATGCCGTTCCTGTTTTCTTTACGTATGAGAACGGGAAAGTCTACATCCAGACTGGTCGACAGTCTCTGAAGGTCAGAAACCTGCTGGGCAAAAAGAAGGTTGCATTGGCTGTCTACAGCGGAGAAGAAGCAGTAATTCTCAGAGGTCGTCAGCGCGCCATTTTCTGGTAGCTTGCACTCAGTTGGTTAGTTGGACAGAGATTCCTTCCAGAGCCCAGACTAGGCTTATTTCCCTAGAAGCTGAATATGTCTTCGAAAATGGCGAACACAGCAAAAAGGTGAAAGATATGACCGATAACCCTTCTTACTTGAAATATTACGAGTTCAACGTGAAAAGAGGGAGAGGAGGTGAGTAAATGGCACAAATGTCTGACGAAGAGTTCGAAGCTGAGCAGAAAAAATTCACACGATATCATAACCTTCTTGAAATGCCGCTCATCATCTTCTTTCTCATCGGTATCATTGCCGCAGCGTTAAACGTGTCAATCAGTGGATTCACGCCTGTTCTATGGTTCGTGTTGTCTTTCTGGTTTGTTCTCGTTATAATCTGTATGGAGGTATCAATGATACGAGCGAACCTAGAACGTAAGAAACAAAGCTAGGACGTGAAACCCGAAGGATTGCGCGCGCTAGCTGCTGACGCTTGAGTGGGGTCTTATGGTTACGATTGGATAGGTCTTGGCAGCTGCGGTTACCAATTCATTGAATTTTTCTTCTGTTGTTTCAGCCGTAATTCCCAACTGGTCCGCATGAGAAACTCGTACATACGCTGCGAGTCTGGGCACCGCATTTGTTTCGTCGTGTTCAATTGTCTTTGCTAGGCATTTCATGGTTTTCCCCTTGTAGTATAGGTTGACTTTTGATTCTTTGCGGAAGTTGCGCCACCAGTTTGGCAGTTCGCCGAAGCAGCCGGGCACGACGATGAACTCGTCTTTGTACTGCGCGAAATGGAAAACTAGCGAGCGTTTCTTACCAGTCTTCCTTCCCGTGTAGGTCAGTATTACCCAGTTGTCAGGTAGCAGTGAACGAAAGGGTGACCGAAGGATAGCTTTGAGGATAGGATTGAGCAATTTGTTGGAGAACCAGTACATCAGCATTTTATCGCCCCAATATATTTGGAAATTGTCTCTTTAAAACGCTGTTTGTCGATTACCTTAGTCAGAAGTTGGTTGGTTGGATAGGAATTCTATGCCCACACACCGAATAACAAGGCGTTTATTTGGATGGAGTTACGTGCACACGCAATTCCTATGGGTGCAGGCCAATGCTGCAGCTCATGCAGGGCGAGAATTTATAAACAATGGTGAGAATCCACTGGCAAGTATGGATAGCATGATTAAGGTCCTAAGCCCTGGATGGGTCTAGCGGCTTTTCATCTACGGATAATCTTGCTTTCCGCTCATGCGTATTGACGCAAACAGTTGAAAATAAAATGGAGGTGCATATGTCATGAGTCTTGAATTGGCGGCTGAATTAGTCATGACGATCGAGGGTTATGAATGCGCAAAAAAGCAAGAATGGGCTGAGGGGATAGACTTCACCGCTTCAGATACCAAGTCAGATGACAAAGTCCTACTGCGTCTCATAACTGCGCCAAGATCGAAATCTGGCGCCATCTGTGTTGACGACGTAAAGGAGATGGTCGGCAGAATGGAGAGCAGTGACTATGACAAAGGCGTTCTCATCAGCAAGGAGTTTACGACAGCAGCAAGCGAGGAACTCGGGAGAAGGGGAATCCAAGCAATCTCAGAAAAATCCATGCCTTACAGATCGGAAGAGCTCTATGCTAAGCTTCAAGATTGTATAGATGATATGTGTAAAGCCAAGTGCGGGCATGTTCCCAAGAAAGAGTCGGGTTGTCAGGGACGTTCTGGCAGCAAGCATTCGTGCAGGGTTCGGCTGATCAGCGACAACGCTTCGTTTCACTTTGATCACGGCTGGTCCAAGCTTCTGCAGAACGATCTCAAGAAGCTCCTGGCGATTCAGAAAACCACGGGTTGAGGGAAGATTCTGCCTTTGTGGGTCGAATCAAGCTTAGTCGAAAAGAAGACTCCTAGCTTTCCAGTGGTGATGCTGATCGGACAGAAGCTTGCTTCATTGGATTGGAATTGCGGTTAGCTTCAGGGAGGTGAAACTGTGCCGACACATGGTTCACTGTCAAAAGCAGGGAAAGTGAGATCCCAGACTCCTAAGAGAGAACCGCAGAACAGGAGCTCTTCAGGTCCAATGGTGAGCAACCGCAGAATATACCATAACCGCATCATCTTGAATAGAAACACCGGTCAATATAGCACCGATTACAGACGCCGAAGATAGATTAGAGGCAATGTGGCTAGCGCGTGCGCCTGTGCTTGTTTGCCTCGGTTGGTTGGACAGAAATTCTGTGCTAACCTTGGAAAAGAGTAATTAGCACTTGATCGAGAACGTAAAGAGGTGGCACACCAATGAAGATTCTGTTGGAAGAAGAAAAGATCGAGGAGACAGTTAGGAAGACACAACAGAATTCATTCACCGTCCTTGTTTTCATTGAGGTCTTTAGAGTGCTCTACCCTGAAGATTGATGAAGATTGAAAAAGATTGAAAAAGCGATTTGGACAATTCGGCGAGAAACGAAGATACACTGTCAACACTTATCTCTCAAATCGACTAGACCTTTACTCTCAGAAACCTCACGCCCTACTGCGTCCGTTCATACGATACAGCCAGGGCAAATTCAAGGATCGCAGAAGAACCACCAAAGACCTAGAACCTCAGATTACAGATTCGTAGCAGCTGTTGTCATCGTTACAGTTCTTTGTGCTGGAGTTTACCTTGCGCCTGTAGAAGCACAAGACTTGCTCAAAGTCAGACATGGGGTGTTTAATCCCCTTGCTTATCTGACGGCAAGTTTCGTTCATGGTGACGTTATGCATTTGACGATCAATCTGGTTTTTTTCTGGCTTTTCGGGTTTCTGCTCTATTTCGTTAACAGCGCCGTTGAGAAGCAGCGGTTTTTCTTGTATGCTTTGCTAGTACTGTTTACTGTGTTGCCTCTGGTAAACTACAGCCTATTGTTTTACTTTGGTGTCTATAAGTCAGGGGCTGGGTTTGGTCTGTCTGTTGTAGACAGTGGGTTAATAGGGCTGACCTTACCTTCTCTTATCATGTATTTTAGGGCAAAACTAGATGGATTCAATTCTGTCCTGTTCTTGACGTCGATGAGCCTGCTGGCTTTTTTCCTTATTCTCGTTCTGTACATGGTATCTCTTCGATTGATTCTTCTTCCCCTTGCCGTTTTGGTTCTGGGTTTGTTCTTTGGAGTGTTCGTGTTCAAGAGGATTCTGAGTTTTCTGTGGCGGTCCTTGAGTCGAAGGGAGACTATCGTGGAGTCGTGTTTTGTTCTGCTTTTGCTTCTGTTTTATTTTGTTTCAATTACCAGCTTGTTTCCTGCGACGGTACTGTCTGGAATAGGAGCAACTGACGTAGTTTCTCATTACATAGGTCTTGTTTTCGGAATCATTCCTTTCTCATTGTACGCGATGTTGATTTCTTTCAGTCGGAGGTAACTCAAAAGGCTGCGCTTAGCAGCCAAAGACAATAGTGAACATGAACTTAGGAAGCTGGATGTCTGTTTTTGGACGGTTAGCCTTGCGCCAGAGCGCACAGCGAGAAACTCGTCTACCTGCTGCCTATTTATATCCTTCATTTTGGAACCATCTATTGTGGTCGGATTCCTACTGATCCGAAGGAGTTGAATCGGTTGATGAGTGTGAAACACTTGGGTGCTGTTCTTGTGTTTTGTTTGCTGCTCCTTTGGATTTCTTCGGAGTTTTGCTCTGACTCTGTTGTAGCTGAGCCTTTATTGCTTGTTGGAGTGAAGGTTGGCGACGTGGCGAAGTATGGTAATTTTCGTTCTTTGTGGGGTTCTGAGTCGCCGACTGCTGTTCCTCCTCAGATTCTTTACAACGTAAACGACACCTTGTTTGTTGTTAATACAGTCTTAGATGTTTCTAATATCACGGTGTCTTTTGAGTCGCGCACCATTTATCGTAACGGTACAGAGCATGTTGAAGTGAAAAGCGTTGATGTGATTTACGGAAGCTCACTGGGCAATCTCCCAATTGTGGCTGCAGGTCTGAAAGCGGGAGACAGAGTCTCTTTAGCTGAAGATTTCCCTCCATATCGCGTTAATTCCACGAGTTTGCGTGAATATTGTGGAGTGATGCGTGAAACTAACTTACTCAATGTGACACAGGTGTATACATATACGGCTTTTCGGACGAAGCTTTACTGGGACAAAGCGACAGGTTTGTTGATGGAGTATGTTGTGCATTATACTGAGCTTGCTGAAGATGATGTGTTGTCCTTGTCTTTGATCTCCTATAGCATGGTTGACAATAATGTTTGGATTGGTGTTTCGGATTCTGTGGTGCCTGTTGCTGAAGCCGGGTCTGATAGAATTGTGGATGCTGGTGTAGCTGTGGTTTTTGATGCGGGAGGATCTCGGGACAATGTAGGCATTACTAAGGTTTTGTGGGATTTCGGCGACGGCGAATCAGCCACAGGCTTGAGTGTTTCACACGTTTACGACACCGCAGGCGTTTTCAACGTGACTTTGACTGTTGAGGACGGCGCTGGGAACAAGGACATAGATCACGTGCTTGTGACTGTTCAAGAGCAGGCTAAGCCCATTATAACTCCTACTTTGGTGCTCCTTATCGTTGCATTAGTTGTATTGGTTGTTTTGACAGGCTGGTTGCTAGT
>Ga0224495_10002336_pt1 | contig 12413 bp, 9 predicted proteins | sample SF_Jul11_sed_USG_FD_168128 | JGI IMG/M metagenome (GOLD analysis project Ga0224495, IMG submission 168128) | Sediment microbial communities from San Francisco Bay, California, United States - SF_Jul11_sed_USGS_4_1 | ecosystem: Environmental > Aquatic > Marine > Sediment | place: USA: California... | reverse complement strand
CACCGGCGCCCAAGACTGCCATGATAACAATCAATATCAACAGGTACTTGAGAATCTTCACGTTTTCTCCCGGGAAGTAGTACAGTTCTACAGACTTAAACCGAGCTCTGGTCCCGTAGTTCTCGCTCATTTAACTAAATCGGCCACCATGACGCAAATTTAAAAACGCGCGACGGTGTTTTAGCTGCAAACGGTATGCCCCGGATGCGGATACTCGGCAGACGATAAGTCGTTTAAATCGAGTCACTTACTGTCAGAGAGCAGTTTGTCAGGAGTAGCCCGGGTGCGCCCGCAGGCTACAGGCGGCGATACCACGGAACAGTATCTGCTGTCTACCATGAGGTTAGAGGTTTTACAAGATTTGAACAGTGTGCGCAAATCGAACAGTTTCCGGTGAGGTGGGACAGTGGCGGTGCCAAGTACAGGTCATGATGTTCCGGAAGTCAGAACGGCCCGTCAGCCACTATACTCGCCTGTGATTTTCTCGAAGGTTGTCATCCACTTGTCGAGAGTACTCTCCCGGCTGAATTTGTGCGCCGTGTCAGCAGCGCGGTTTTGCAGGGCACGGTATATCTGCACATCATCCATCAGGACCGTCATCTTGTCGGCCAGAGACCGGGGATCATGGGGGTCAATGAAGTAGCCGTTATGACCATCCCGGAGCATGTCGGGAATGCCGCCCACTTTGGAAGCGATCACGGGTGTGCCGGCGGTGAAGGATTCTATCACCACCTTTGGCAGTAATTCCGAGAAGGACGGCAGCAGGAGGGCGAAAGCGCCGGTGTAATAGGGTTGCAGATCGTCGTTCCTCACGTAGCCGACGTGGTTGAGTTGATCGGCCACGCCGAATTGCCCGGCCAGTTTGACAACATCGGCATACTCATCGCCTTCTCCGACGATATCGACGACGACCTTGCGGTCGGGGCGGGTTTTCTTCAGGATGGCCAGAGCCCGGACGATAAGTTGCAGATTCTTGTTCCGGTCGATCCTGCCCACAAAGAGGAAATGGTTGCGCGAGATGTCTTTTGGAGCCGGTTCTTTGACGATCTGGTTTTCAGAAGTCGTAAAGGTGCTGGGCAGAAGATACACCTTGTTCGGTTTGTACCTGTTCAGTTTTTCAGCGTAGGGCGTGGCCACCGTGGCGAGAGCATCGGCCCGGGGGAACACGAAAGCGCCGACGGCCCGGCGGTAAATCCGGGTAAACAAAAAATACGGATAGCACAGCCGTCGCAGCAGGGATTTCCGACCGGAGACGATAACGTCTTGAACCCAGTCCAGTGAGTAGTGATAGACCAAAGGAATCTTGAATTTCCGGAGCGTCAGCAGGGGAGCCATACTGACTTCGGACGGTCCTTTCATCAGGACGATATCGATGCCATGTTCAGCGACGATTTTTCGGGCCATCCTGGCGGTGCGGATCATGGCCGCTACCGGCGGCGGGAAGGTCGCCCACTGGACGATTTTACCGAGCGAGAAACACCTGACGCGCGGGTCTATCAGGGTCCAGGCGGCCTCCACACGGTCGCGCTCGAGGAACTCGGCCAGCAAGTAGAATTCCAGCCGTTCGGGCAGGGCGTTGAACTCTTTGGGCGAGCCGCCGGTGGTGTAGTGCCTGCCATTAACGTGGTAGCATCTCTTGTATGTAATAGTCAGCAGTTTCATCCGGCTTCAGTCTTCCCTGCCATGAGTTCATAGTAGTCCTGGTATTCGTTAAGGCACCGCGCCAGAGAGAATTTCTCGGCGGCCCGGCAGGCGGCGGCCCCCATAGAACGGCGGAGGTCGCTATCGTCGATGAGCCTGCCCAGTTGTTCGCAGAAATCGCCCAGATTGCCCGATTCGAAAAGGAAACCGGTTTTTCCGTGTTCAATTATCTCACCGTTACCGCCCACCCGCGAGGCAACTGCGGGCAGACCCAGGGCCTGATACTCGATTAGGGCGTTGGAGAGGCTTTCCGAAATCGATGGTAGAACGCCGATATCGGCGTGAGCCAGTATCAACTCGGGACGTTCCTGTCGGCCCAGCAGATGGAAGCGGGCTTTGAGATTCAGATGTTCAATCTGTTTTTCGAGATAGGGCCGGTGGCTGCCTTCGCCGATAACGACGAAATGCACGCGGGGGTTTCGCTCGGTAAACCACGCGGCGGCGGCAATCAGCAGAGAGATGTTCTTTACCGGACGCAGGTTGGCCACCGTGGCCACGACGATATCGTCCCGGGATAGACCCAGGGCAGACAGCACCGGCGGCGGGGGGGTCGAATCGGCGGAAGTCGGCCGGTCGATATTGAGGCCATTGTAGATGACGGTGATTTTCCTGGCCGGGATGCCTTCTCGCTGGGCCACAAAGCTCGCCAGAGCGTGAGAGTTGCAGATAACTCCGTCATAGCGGTGGCGGATCAGGCGGAGGATTTTCTGTTTCGCTCGCTGCGGTTTTTCACTGGTTATGAAACCCCGGCGTGATGTCAGCAGGCGCGGCTTGTGATTAACCAGCGCGGCGACAGCCGTCAGCACCACCGAGTCGAAATAGTGGGCGTGAATCAGGTCGAAGTTCTGTTCCCGTAGGTAGGTCGCTAAGCGACGAATTGCGGGCAAGATCGACAGTCGGAGCAGTCCGGGTGCAAAAAGCACTCTGACAGGAAAAGACAGGGGGTTGTTCTGCAGCCACTCGGAATCACGCAGGCAAATCAGGTGAGCTTCGAACCGGCTTTTGTCAAGGCCATTCATGACGGCCAGCAGTTGCTTTTCGGTGCCGGCCGACGGCGTGGCGACGGTATCTATCACGAAGGCTATTTTAATCATTTTGAGCGGCTCCGTCTGACAAGACCAGCCGGTAGATATCACTCAGTTTTTGCATCTGGAGTGTGAATGAGAAAGCTTCCCTGATTCTCTCGAAGCCATTTTCGACATAGCGCCGCCGTCTTTGCTCGTCGTCCACCTGCAGCAGGGCCTCAGCCAGAGCGGAGCTGTCTCTGGCCGGCACCAGGTAGCCGTTGTAGCCATTTTCTATTATCTCCGGAACGCCGCCGACGGCGGTGGCAACGACGGGGACCCCGACGGCCAGGGCTTCAAGCACGATATTGGGCAGCCCTTCCGACAGCGAAGGGTTGACGAGAATATCCGCACCCTTCAGGCAGCCTATCAGGTTTTTCTCGAAGCCGGGACATATGATGTTCGTTTCGCCGCCGCCGGTTTTTATGAGCCGCCTGATTCTGTCAAGGTCCGGCCCGTCGCCGAAAAGGATGCAATAGAAGTGCGGGTTGCTTTTCACGACTTCGACCGCCGCCTGGATGAGGTACTGCTGGCCTTTTTCATAGGAGAAACGGCCAGCGCAGACGGCCACGGCGGCCCGGCGGGGGAGATTGAATTTCCGGCGCAAATCGACCGGGTCCACACCCGTGAATTGATCCAGCTCCACGGCGTTGTGGACGACCGATATTTTGCCGGGGGAAACCAGGAGCCGTCGCAGGCGACGCTTCTGGGCATGCGACACGGCCACGATGCGGTCGGCGAAGCGCAACACGATCTTGTCCGCGAAGTGATAAAAACGAACCTTGAGATTCTCCCGTGTCCAGCCGCGCGAAAAGGCAATCCATCGGGCGCGGGTTTTCCTGACGGCCCGGTAACCAATGATGTTGGTGCGGTAGTCATGGGTGCATAGAATATCGATGCCCGACTGGACGAGATATTTCCTGACGAGCTTGATGGAGGCGGTATCATAGGCGCTCTTCACGTTGAACAGATGGACCGCAATGGCATCGACGGCGGCCCTGTCCAAGAGGTCCGGCTGGCGGCCCTTCTCGGCGAACGAGCCGAGGATGATATCAAATTCGGAATTGGCGGCGGCCTTTGCATGATAATGCAGTTGGCGTTCAGGGCCGCCGTAGAAATTCGTTGCCCGCAGATGTAGTACGCGATACCTGCCCATGACTATTTCCTGTCCGTTCTCACCCAGCCCATCTTCTTGTGTTTGAAGACCGCCTTCAGTTGCACCAGGAAGTACCAGATGGCATACTTTGGTATGTGAACAAGGGCCTTGATAGTGGCGCTCTTGCTGGGTACGAAGGCGATACCCAGCAGGAGGTAAACAACCAGCAGCGCCGCGAGAGCGGTCCCCCACAGGACGTAAAAGAGTCTCTCACCGGCGGGAGCAAGCAAGGAGAGCAAAATGGCGATCACCGCCAGGTAGATCAGCGCCGGTCGGCTCAGCAGAAGGAAAGAAAAAGCCAGTTCGGCCAATTTCCATCGCCGTCTCAGCAGGGCGGTCTTCAACAGCGACAGGGCCTTTTGCCGGATGAGCAGGAAAGTTCCCGACGCCCAGCGCATCTTCTGGTCGCGGGACTGATCGTAGCTGGACGTAGCCGCCGAAAGAACGGCGCTCCGGTGCGAGAAATCGATCCGGATGCCATTCTCGAGCAACTTGACCGCATAATCCACATCTTCGGTGATCGAGTGGGAATCCCAGGGGTATTTATTGAGGACTTCGGCGGAGATGGCCATGCCCGTGCCGCGCAGAAGGATCGGCAGGTTCAGGATAGCCCGCGGCTTATAAAAGAGAAGGTTTTCCACGACACTGGCCATGTGTTGCAGATGAGCCAGCGGGGTGTCCTTTTCTCCAGTGAAGCCGTAGTAGAGCTGGACGGCGCCATAGCCGGCCTGGAGCGATCCGGCCATAGCTTCAAGCATGTCCGGCTGAACCCTGGTATCGGCGTCGACGACGGCCACCGCGTCGAACCGCTCAAGATCATACTGAGCAATAGCCCATTCAAGAGCATATCCCTTGCCGCGTTCGACCGGGTTGTCCCTTGCGAGAACCTCGACACCCTGCCCGGCCGCCAGCGCGGCTGTCTGATCCGTGCAATTGTCGGCGATCACGACGATGCGGACGGGGCCGGTTGGCCGGACCTGCCGGAGGCTGTCGATAGTCGGAATGATTACGTTTTCTTCGTTATGGGCGGGAACCAAAACCAGGAAGCGGCACTCGCGCGATAAAGGGGTATATGTTTTCCGACCGACCGCAGCCACGGCTGCCAGGAAGTAGAGGTAGCCTACGGTCAGGGTGAGAATGACCAGAAGAGCGGCAGCGATAATCTCGATCACAAACAATGCCGTGTTCCTTATCTTATGACGGCTGCGGGCGCCGGACTCTGGAAATAACATACTGGTACTTACCGGACGGCGCCCGTTCGATCCGGGTCACGTACTGCTTTTCATAGCGCAGGCCGGGTCCAAGAGTTTCGGAGAATCTTTGTACCAGCTTATTCAGTCCGGGTTCGAAAGAGCCCGGGGAGGCCTCGACACGGATGACAATCCTGTTCAATGCCACCTGCTCAATCTGCACGCGAGCGTTGATATCGGTCTGTTCGACCAGATGGGTCACCTTGATGCCGCTGATGCCGGACCCGTCGGGTCGCCAGATAGTGCTGACCTCCCGGCCCTGAATATTGCGGAGGCGGGGTGAGCTGAGGCCACAGGAGCAGGCGGACGGGTCCAGTTCGGCATAATCCCCGGAGTGGTAGCGGATCAAGGGCATACCCAGGTTCAAAAGGTCGGTGACGAGAAGTCGGCGCAGGCCGGAAGCGCTGTCGGTTTCAACAGTCTCCAGGTAGACGCTGTCGGTAAAGACATGTTGACCCTGGTGAACCGGACATTCCACAGCCACAATGCCGTACTCACGGGCCCCGTAGCGCTCGTACACTTCGTCAGCCAGGACAGCTTTGATCTTGTTCCTCTGAAAATCGTGGAGAGGCTCGGCGGTCGTGGAGAGAACCGGCACTCTGACGCCTGAGACCTCACCGGCCTCGATTCGCTGCGCGAGATCATGGGCCAGGGAGGGATAAGCGGATACCAGGGGCGGCTGATAGCGGCGGGTCTGGTCGACAAAAGCCTGGTAGTTTTCGTTGGAGAGCCGGCTGACATCCATGAAGTATTGCCGCTCAGCCCAGTGCCTGACCAGGCGGGCTTTCCAGCCGAAGGGCATCAGCACATCCGGCGTGGCCCCCCAGAGCCAGCCATGCCATTGACCATCCCGCCATCCGAAGTAACGAGCCCAGGCCAGGTCGATACCCCGACGATGGGTCTGGCAGCGGCGGCTTCGGAAAAAAGCAAGTTGTTGTCCGGAGGTGCCACTGGTCTGCGCGGTACACATCTCACTTCTGGGCAGGCACAGGATGGCGTCCATGTTGTCGATAAGATCGCTCTTGGTCAGTTCGGGAAGACGAGCCATGTCCGAAAAGTTTTTTATGTCGCCGGGCCGGAAACCGACCTGGTGGTATCGTTGCCGGTAAAAACGGCTGTTGTTGTAGGCGTAGTCGACCAGGCGGGTCAGGGCCGCCAGCTGCCTGAAGAGCAGTTCGTCAGCGGAGCGGAACATATTTTCTCGGGTGCTCTGAGCGTAGCGATACATGGCTCTTTTGCCCCGGTGCAGGGTGAGGGCCCAGCGGCCCAGCCCGGCGAGGAGTTCAGCAGGTGTTCTCATATTGTTCCTTATCAATTCCTTGACTTGCCGCCTGCTCAGTTGCACGGTCTAACGCCAGGAGGGGCAATTGCTTTTTCGACAGCGCGTTACATATGATTATCGGCCATATACGGATGTCTTTTATAATTAGGAAGTTACAACACCGTTGTCAAGGAGACTAATCGTGCTGCCCAGCCGGTAAGGAGGCTTCGCCGGTCGGTGTTTCGACGGCGGTTTCGCCTGCCGGCTTTCGTCCTTCGAAGCGGATTTTGACGAGGTTGGCTATAACGGCCAGGAATCCTGCAAATACATACCAGTTGAAACGGTACAGGTTGTGGCTGAACAGCCCTTGCACGAGGAGCATGATAAGTCCCAGTTTTACGGCCTCGGTTGTATAGAAGATGAAATCCGGAGGACTGTCCGACTCCAGATATTTCCAACGTACGTACTTGATGTTCTGCACGAAGCGGACGAGAAAGAAAGTGAAGGCGATCACCCCGAGCAGGCCAAGTTCCCCGACCAGCTTGCCGACAAGGTTATGGGCGTCGGTCCAGTCGCCGCCACTGGCGCGATGATGCCAGCCGAAATTCCCAATGCCAATACCGGTAAGCGGGTTATGAAGAAGGAACTGAAAACCCAGGATCAAACCGTTGATGCGCCCGTAGGCAGACGCTCCGGCGCCATATTCATCTTCCTGTCCGACCGTGAGGATAGTTAGAAAGCGCTCCTGGTACTGCTCGGGCATGGCGGCAGCGACCACCGCCACGACGGCCAGGACTGCGGCCATGGCACGAATCCGGTGGCGGGAATGCCAGCCAATCAGCAGCATGAGGACCAGGGCTCCGACCATACCGCCCCTGGAACCGGTGAGAATGATAGTCCACAGGCAGCAGCCTAACATACTCAGCATTAACAACTTTAGCAGAAAACTCTTGTGCGCCTTGGCAAGATAGAACAGGAAGGGGATACCCATTATGAGCGAGTTGGACATGGTGTTGGGGTCGACGTAGTCCTCGCCGAGCGAACGTGCCCGCTGGATACCCTGTTTGAATTCAAACTCCCCGGAGTAGTAGAGAACGGCCGACGAAATCGCCAGGAAGGCGACGGATAAAGCATACAGGACGATCACCGCCTTGAGTTTGCCGGGTGTGTCAGCTATTCGAACGAGCAACACATATACCAGGAATATCCTGAAGAACTTGAAAAACTGGTCCCAGGCCGTCTGCAGATCGCTGGCTCCCAAAATTGAGACGAAGGCGGCGGCCAGCAGAGCCAGGAAGGCGTAATCGAGGTGGAACAACTCAAAACGCTTTTTCACAAAAGCGATATTTATGGCCAAGCCCGTGATGACCAACACGGCAATGATTTTCTCGTAAGGCAAGGGAATACGGCTCATGATGGGAAAAAGTTCGTTGGGATTCAGAAAGAAGATCAAAAGGTACGCAAACAGCCCGGCAAAGGGGAATTTGACCGCGGCCGCCACGAACAGCAGCCCCGCCACCAGGATAAAGGGCAGCCAGTGATAGGGGGAAGGCAGAGCCAACATAAGGGCGGATATCACCATGAAGACGAAAAAACCTGCGAAGTACAGGTGCGCAGCCTTCAGATAGACCCGCGTGTGGCGACCACTGCTATCCCGTGTAACTTCCATCGTATCCGTCCAGATCCTGTGCTTATCAATATTATCGTAAAAATCACCAGCCTGGTTAAATATAAGGGTCCCCCGCCGCCAGTCCAATACTATTATGGACAGTTGCCCTCAGGTGTTGTCGTGGAGTCTGGAGATAGTAAAGCGGTGCTTTCCGCCGGCGGTCGGCTGAATATGCTGCGTGCGGATTATTTCGAGCGTGACGCCGGGACCGACCTTCTCGATAACAGCTCGCCTGAGGAAGGCAACATCGACTTCATCGGTCCGGGGAACGATGTAGAGCCGCAGGTCGGTGGGAGTTTCCTGCACGAGCTGGAACTGCCTGATTTCGGGGCGGCCGTAGAAGAGGTGAGTAAAAAATTCCCCGTGTATGTACTGGCCGTTGACGACAATCATATCGGATATCCGCCCGTGGATTCTTTCAAGCAGGGGATAGGTACGTCCGCAGGAGCAAAGGCCCTCTTTGACCGAGGCCATGTCGCCGTTGACATAACGGATGAAGGGAAAATAGCGATTGGTGAGGTCCGTCACGGCCACCTGTCCCATCTCACCTGCCGGCAGGGGGTGGCCATCGTCGTCGACGACCTCGACGATCCTTCCCGAGGCGAAAACGTGCAGACCCCGGTGGGTCGGGCACTCGGCGGCTATGTTGTTGGTCTCGCGGGATCCATAGAAATCATACACCCTGGTCCGGAAAGCTCCCTCGATGGCGTCACGCTGGAAATCAAGGAGCATCTCCGCCGAAGAGCGGACGGCCACCGGCCGGAAAGCCAGGGGCACGGTGCGGTTGATATGCTCGGCCACGTGGTGCAGTGAGGATGCGTAGCCGTATATATATTTTGGCTTGAAACGGTTGATCACGTCGATGAAGCCCGCCACCGCCTGGCCGGTCATGGCGAACGAGTTCAGTTGTTTTACGCGGTTGAGGCGCAGCATCAAGCGGTCATAGCGGGAGGCGTCTTTGAGGTCGCGGTCGGCTCCCCAGAAGACGGCCGTCTTATCGCCCGACCTGATGCCCATCCAGTCCTGGAACAGAAGGCGGCTGGCAGTGCTGAAAGCGGCGTAATCCCGGTCATGGTAGAAGTGCACCGGTTCGCCGGTGGAGCCGCCGGATGCATCCGGGCTGTGCCCGACGGCGTCATCGCAGAGAATATGCTTCCAGTTCTCCTGCAGATCCGGGCGGCGGAGGAGCGGAAGCTGTAGGAGAGACGACCGGTGAAAATGCTCGTCTACGGTGATTCCCCGGCGGGACCAGAGATCGCGGTAGTAAGGCGAGTGGTCGCGCGCGTGAGGGAGTATTTCTCGAAGCCGGCGGGTCTGCAGGTTCTGCAATTCCTCCGGCGGAAGGTATTGCTCCTTCTTCAGTTGGGCCAGCTTGCGATATATGCCGGTGCCGTTTCGAAAATCTATCATGCGAAAGAGGGCAGTGTGGAAGAGGTTATAGGCGGACATCTCAGTTTTCTTCCTTCTGTCGCCGCAGAAGCGGGAGCAGCTTGTTCTTGCCGAATATCAGGAGGTTGCCGCGCACTGTGCCGGCACTGGCCGTCACGACAATGTGTTTTCGGACCAGATTGGTCCAACGAAGCTTGTAGTCGTAAGCCATGCCGCCCAGATCGTACTCCCAAGTCCCCTCTCGATTCATGAGGTCCTGGATCATGAATACTTTCAGGGAATTGCCGGGGCCGAGTTTCTGGTACTCCGGGTCCATATCGGTGCGAATGGCCGACAGACTCTTTTTGCCTTTCAGGCAATATTCGAAGGCCGTCAGGATGCCGTTGACTCTCAGCCCCCACACTTCCCAGAGCCCCGCCTGCGCTGCGTCGCGGCTGAACTCACGGTAGAATGAGCACTGCTCGGGTGAGGATTTGAGGTCGGTACCGGCCTCACCTTTCCAGCTGCGAGCTGAGACGTCCACCAGTTCATCGAATATAGTATTGAGCTTCTGGAAGTCGGTCACTTTGCAGACCTCAAAAGAACTTTCTTTTTGCAGCTTGTTAAGCCGGGTGGTGAGGTTGGTGCGGAACTGCCGGGGCAAGGTTTTACGGAAGCTGTCCCAGTCGGGTTCTGCCAGGAGATAAGGCGAGTGGCGGCCCGGCTCGACGTGATATTTGCCGCGGAGATGGTTCTTGAGGTAATCCAGGTAAGTGCGGGTGATGCCGGTCTCGGCCTCCAGGCCGCGCGTCACGACGAGATCAGGACCTTTGATTTGAAAGAGAGCGTCAAAGAACTCTTCGGGATTGGCGGATGGATGCATGATAAAGTTGCAGCGGGGACTAATACCCGAAGCCAGAAAAGCCAGGACTCGAGCAGGTATGCCCTTGACGCGCGCGCGCACCAGTTGCAGCGGGGCCACGGCAGTGAGCTGCCCGTCACGCCAGGCGGTCAGAATCAGCAAGTCGTCGCGGCGGCCGAGGTTGTTAATCCAGCACTCGAACCACTCGTGTCTCATGAAGGCGTGGTCGATCTCCGTGGCGGCGGCCAGTTCGTTCCAGGCCGGTTTCAGCTTGAGGAAATCGTCAAAGCTTTGGATGGTCTTGATCTTAAGTGACACCTGAACTCCCGTCAGGCACCCGGCCGGGCCGACTGCCTGGTGATTCTCTTCAAAACACGATTTTTGTCAACATCATCCATGACCCGCCACCAGAAACCGGCCATCGAAAACACTCCCACCACGACAACTTCGGCAATAAAGCCCCACCAACTCTCAGCCGTAAACCAGTAGTTTATGGCCAGACCGACCGGCAGGGCAAAGATTACGCTGGTGAGACTCACTTTGAGCGTGTCGACGTAGAATTGCCTCAGGTCGGCTTTAATCATCTTATGGAATATGTAGGGATAAATAAAGGTGTAAATGCAAACCTGCGGGATGACAGTGCCCAGGGCCACGCCGAACAAGCCCCAGAACCGCACCAGCACAACGCTGATGACGATCTTGGCAACGGCTTCAGCGCCGATGATATAGAAAAGTGTTTTGTGTTTGCCGGTGCCGAAGAAAACGGAGTTGGACATAATCTGCGGCAGGTAGATGCCGGCCGGAATAATGAGCAGATATAAAATTCGGACGGTTTCTTCGAAACCCGGTCCCATCCAGAGGAAGATGAAATCGTCCCCGAAAAGCAGGAAGCCGATGCAGACGGCGGTGGTCAAATAATACAGGTACTTGAAAAGCTTGCCCACCAGCCGCGCAATCTCACCGGTGTCGCTGGAGGCATCGAGATGGCTGACGGCCGGGGCCAGCGGCACGCCGATGGAACTGACCAGCGTGCGCAAATAGTTTATGAGTGTGGCCGCGATACTGTAAATAGTGACCGCCGAAGTCGACATAAAGGCGCCGATGATGACGTTGTCGGCGTTGAACAACGTCAGTAGGCCGAGGACAATCAGGAAGCTGAAAACGCTGTAGCTGAGCAGTTCGCGCAGGCGCTCCTTCTTGATAAACTTAAGGCCGTACTTCAATTGCGGCACGATTTTCTGCTGGGCGAACCGGCGGGCGGCGGTGTTGGTGACGGTGGTGGCGAGAGTAATCACGCCGAGTGTCAGCAGGCCGTATCCCAGGTGTACGAAATAGATTATGGCGAGGGCGTTGGCAACGGTGCGGACTATCTCGATGGCGTTGGAGACATCGTAGCGGTGGAACGGTCCGATAGCGGTGCTGGTCATAAAAAAGAAAGCGATGGCCTGGTTCAAACCGACCATGATCAGGAGGATACGCATCACTGAAACCAGGTCCGGCGAAACGTTTATTGCCCCCATGAAGAAGAAGGCGATCACAAAGGTGCCGATAATGGTCAGCACGCCGATGATACTGTAGATCAGGTTGCTGGAATTGAAGACCTCGTTGAGTTTCTGATAATCCTTCGTGGCGTAGTATTTCGGGAAGTGTCGGGCCAGGCTCTGTTTCATCCCGAAATCGAGAAAGCCCAGGTAATTTATTAACGAGAAGACAAGCACCCAGATGCCGTACTGCTCCTTGCCGAGGCCGTGCACCAGGATGGGACTGATAACGAAACCGACGGCCATGCGAGCGGCCATGGCGACGTAGTTGGAGAAGATATTTCTTACCAGACGCTGTACGGGGTTGGTCATGAGCGGCCTGCGAAAATTGCGCCCAGGGCGAGCATGCCCAGCGACAGGTTAATCTCTACATCGCTGCCTGCTTCGAGGCCGTGCCGTGGCAGGTAAAAAAGGTCAGCGGCCGCCGCCGGGCAGGGGCAGACACCCGGACGGGTTGTGAATCCCAGGGTGTAGCCCGTCTTTTGTGCCAGGGCGACAACGGCGTCGCTGACGCTGCCCTGCGGGTAGCAGATCGCGGTGA
>Ga0224495_10002335_pt1 | contig 12424 bp, 10 predicted proteins | sample SF_Jul11_sed_USG_FD_168128 | JGI IMG/M metagenome (GOLD analysis project Ga0224495, IMG submission 168128) | Sediment microbial communities from San Francisco Bay, California, United States - SF_Jul11_sed_USGS_4_1 | ecosystem: Environmental > Aquatic > Marine > Sediment | place: USA: California... | reverse complement strand
TGGATAGTGGAAATGCGGAGTTGTCCAATTTACAGACAAAAATGTTGATCAACACAGGTGAAAGCGCATCACCTGTGTTGATCAACGCTATGTCTGCTTCGGTGGCGAGAGATACAGCCTTGGATAATCTGCTCAACAAAATATCGCAATACGGGATACAGGAATATTTTGATGAAAGCTTGCTGATCATTAGCACGGCGTTAAACTGGAAGCTGCCACTTTATATATCAAGAAACAGGAAGAGCTGTTTCAAGCGAATCAAATTTGAGCCGTCTCACCTCGCAAAAATTGCAGAGCTTAATTCGATAGATATCGATGTCTACAAAGGCGCAAAAGAGCGATTTTTGGCGTTGATGAACAGCGAAACATTTGATAATGGAAAATTAAAGCACTATAGGCTGGTGAACAAACTATTAGGCGGTGTTGTGGTATCGATTAGCAGGCTTATGCCACGCTAATAATGATAAACATCGCGATTAGCTCACGTTGACATTCCGAAAAAATACATCATAAAAAAGCCTGAAAATCCATGACAACTTTGCAACAAAAAGCCACCAGCGCGGCGAAATGGAGTGCACTCGATGTATTCCTGCGCCAAGGCGTGCAGTTGGCAGTCACTGTTGTCCTCGCACGCATCCTGGCACCGGAAGACTTCGGGGTGATCGCGATGCTTGCCTTGTTCATTGGCGCAGCTAGTATTTTCATCGACAGCGGTTTCAGCTCTGCATTGATCCAGCGGCAGCATGTCACGCACACTGATGAGTCCACTGTGTTCTTCTTCAACCTGGGGATGGGCTCAGTGACCGCGCTGCTGTTGTGTGCTGCCGCACCGTGGATTGCGTCATACTTCAAGCAACCGGTGCTGCAATATCTGACCTACGCGATGGCATTTAATTTGTTTGTAGGAGCTTTTGGTTCGATTCATGCCACCTTGCTTAACAAGGAATTAAACTTCAGGACCACTGCCAAGGTGGGCGCAGTCAGTTCTATTGTGGCGGGAACAGCTGCCATATACATGGCTATACAAGGATATGGTGTGTGGAGCCTGGCTGCAAACTCGGTAGCATCTGCCATCGTCACAGTCCTACTGCTCTGGCTCTGGCACCCATGGCGCCCTGCAAGGTCATTCAGCTTTGCCTCGTTGCGATCTTTCTTTCGCTTTGGCGGCTATGAAATGGCGGCAGGTTTACTCGACGTGCTCTCTACCAATCTTTACCTGATCCTGATCGGTAAATTGTATTCGGTTCGGGATGTGGGATTCTATGATCGCGCACAGCGTACTCAGCAATTGCCTATTACGCTGATGATGGGCATCATCAATCGGGTGGCGTTTTCGACATTTGCATCGGTCAAAGAGGACAAAGTGCGGCTTGTCAGAGGCTTGCGCCAGGCGCAAGCCATAGCCATGTTTGTAAACTTGCCGGTGATGCTGTGTGTCATCATTCTCGCTGAGCCACTGGTGGTAACCATGTTCGGAGCAAAATGGTTGCCCATCGTACCGATATTGCAAGTGCTGGGGTTGGGTGGCTTGCTTTGGCCTCTGCACGTACTGAACCTGAATATACTAAGAGCACAGGGAAGATCGGATTTATTCTTCCGGATCACAATGATAAAAAAGGTGTTTACGATCAGTATGACAGTTGTTGCCAGTTTCTATGGAATCATGGCCATTGCCTGGATGCAGGTAGTGATCTCTTTCCTTGGTTATTTTGTAAATACGCATTACACCAAAATATTCCTGGACTATGGTGGGTGGAAACAATTGAGCGATTTGGGGGTAAATTTCATGTCGGTAATGCCGATGGTGATTGCTGCCTATTTCGTAAACGACATGATGCAAGTGGCGCCTATCGTAAAACTGATTGCGGCAAGCATTATCGGCTGCGGAGTATATTTGTTGACTTGCCGCATGTTGTGCGCGGGAGTGTTAAATGAGTGCTTGAGAATGGTAGGTTTGCGGAAACGAACCGCATAACATGAAATTGGAGAGTGTTCCTAGGATTCTGGAGAATTTGATGAGTGGAATTTGGCTAAATATTGGGTGTGGGAAAAAACATATAAATGGCTTCGTAAATATGGACATCGAAAAGCCATACGACAAGAAACTTGATGCAAGAAAAGGTTTGCCATACTCAGAGCAAACGGTCGATGGTATATATAGCGAACATTTTTTCGAGCATTTGACCCAGGCGGAAGGATTGGGATTTTTGCGTGAATGCCGACGTATATTAAAGCCGGGTGGGGTCGTGCGAATTGCCATGCCGGATCTTGACGAGGTAGTTAGTCGCTATGTGTCGAAAGACTGGCGTGGTGATGGTGATATGTTCAAGTTGGGGTATGACTGGGTAGCAAACCGTTGCGAAATGTTGAATATAGGTATGCGTGAATGGGGGCACAAACATGTCTATAACGAGGAGGAGTTAACAAGAATCGCACAAATGGCTGGACTAGAGCCTACTAAAAGATGCGAGCATAGTAAAAGTGATATTCCAATGCTGGCTGGGCGTGAGACAAGGAATAGCACAAAATTGATTATAGAATTTATTGTCCCAGATCGTTCGGTAAGTTCGGCACCGCTGGTCAGTGTGCTTATTCCTGCTTTTAGGGCGACCTGGTTTAAGCAGTCCTTGCTGAGCGCATTAAGCCAAACATACCAGAACATCGAAATTCTCATCAGCGATGACTCTCCCAATGAAGATATCCAGCAGATTGTGAAGTCGGAAACTCAAGGGAATTCCAGAGTCACCTATATCCGAAACAACCCGCCGTTGGGTGCGATGGGAAATTTTCTGAATTGTTATTCGCGGGCAAAAGGTGAATTCATTAAATTTCTGAATGACGATGATTTATTAGCACCATCTTGTATCGAAAAGATGCTGCATGCCTTCAGGGAGCATCCTTCAGTCACGTTGGTCACTTCATACAGAAAGCGTATTGATGTAGTTGGTAAGCAGCTAATCGATGTTCCCGCAAATAGGCTGCTGGTTAGACAAGACAGCGAATTGGAAGGGATCAGTTGCGCTAATGCACTTCTTTCACACAAAGTTAATTTTATTGGCGAACCTACAACCGTGATGTTTAGAAAACTGGACCTGATTTGGGTTAAGCCACACTTGGCGACATTTGGTGGAGCATCGGCAGTGGGTGCGGGAGACATGGCAATGTGGATAAATTTGCTTGGTCGAGGGAATGCATTTTACATAGTAGAGCCGCTCAGCTCTTTTAGAATACATGCTGGACAAAGGCAATACGAACAGTCAGTGCAGGTTGGCGTACAGAAAACATGGGCGAATTTCAACTTGCATGGGAAAAGGTTGGGTTACATGCCGACACGAACTGCGTGGTTCTTGAAGAGAAGGTGCGCAGGTGGAGATGGATGGGAAGTGATGCAGCTTATAACGACACAACCGTTCTATCGTAGCCATTTCATTGGGATAAGCAATCGCTTTAGATCGTTTGCGCGGCGAATACTGGGCCAGCGTATTTGGAATATTTTGCGGCGAATGCTGGGTAGAGGAATTTCAAAGAATGAAGCCGAATGATAATGCCACAAAATTTTCCGTATTTATTCCAGTAAAAAACGGGAGAAATTATATTTCTCTCTGCGTAGAAAGCGTTCTAGCTCAGACCTACGAGAATTTTGAGTTGGTAATTTTGGCAGGCTACAGCACGGATGGCACTTGTGAATGGCTTAGAACTCTTGAGGCAAAGGATAGTAGGATAAAAGTAATATTCTCGGATGAGGAATTGGGGATTGAGGGCAATTGGGACAGAATACTATCTCTCCCAAAGAGTGAGTTTATGACTATTCTCGGGTACGACGATTTGCTCGATCAAGATTTTCTCGAAGTAATTAATGAAACCATTGAGAGTGAGCAAGAGAGCGACCTTTACCTCACACATTTCAGGTTAATAGACAGTGAGGGGAAACTTATTAGAAATTGCGTCCCAATGCCGAAATATGAGACGGCAGCAGATTTTCTGGCGGCAAGATGGGCGGGCGCAAGAGACTCTTTTGGAACTGGTTATGTGATGCGTTCCGCGATGTATGACAATTTAGGAGGGATTCCGCGCTATCCCGACTTGTTATATGCCGATGATGCTCTTTGGATGATGTTCATGCGCAACAAGGCAAAGATTACATCGTGTCGTGTTTGTTTTTCGTATCGGTTTCATTCGGGCAGCGTATCGGGTTCTCCCAATCTTAACGCCGCGTTTAATGGACTGAAGAGTTACTTTGAGCTTCTTCGAGAAATGAGCAAGCAAGATGATGATTTGGATTACGTTATAAGATTATACGGTCCAGCCCACGCGGTTCGTATAAGTCAGATGTACTTTTGCTATTTGCATTTGAACAAAGCATCTTTGGGCTCGCAATTTCAGCAAGAAATATTATCAATCCGGGATTTTTTAAGTGAAGTTGGAACTGGCGAAATTATGGACGAAAGATGTGCCACCTTTGTGGGAAGAATTAAGTTGAGGGCGAGAAGATGGCTTACGAAGTTTGTCAGAGCTTTCATTAAGTTCGTTTTTAATTGAATGGCACACAACATTCCTATCGGCTGCGTAAATTAATTTATGGTGATTTTCTACGATTCGCAAGTATTTCGGCTACAGGCATATGGCGGTATTTCACGATATTTTGTTAACCTTGCTAAAAGAGTGGCCTTGGAGGAGGAGGTTGTAATTTCGGCATCTCTGCATATAAATAACTATCTATCATTGCTACCTCCGGGCATAGTTAAGGGTGCGAAACTTGCTTGGCGGCCTCCAAAAAGTGCCAGGGCACTTGATTGGGTGTCAGGTGTAATTGATAAGATGGTTATATCCAGATCATCTCCAGATGTCTTGCATGAAACGTATTATTCGTATGAATCGGCGGGACCGGCATCCATACCGACAGTCCTAACGGTCTATGACATGATTCATGAGCGGTTCGCTTATTATTTTTCGAAGAAGGACGATATTGCCTGCCGCAAAGCGGCAGCGGTATCAAGAGCAACTCACGTAATTTGCATCTCTCAAAATACCCGCCGTGATTTGATAGATTTGTATGATGTAGATCCTGCCAAGGTGTCAGTAGTACATCTTGGATATGATGTACTGAAGGCGAGTGTAGATTCAGCGGAAGGCGCATCGACCATATTTAAAACTGTGCCCTATTTGCTTTACGTTGGAGATCGGGCACCCTACAAAAATTTCAATGGACTTCTACAAGCGTACGCCAGTTCAGCTTGGTTGCGTGATAATTTTATAATAGTTTGCTTTGGTGGGGGATATTTCCGGGCGGAAGAGTTGGAGTTGATTCGTGCGCTTGCAATAAAGCCATACCAGATAGAGCAAATTGGCGGCGGAGACGACATGCTTGCAGCTTATTATCAAAATGCAGCTGCTTTTGTCTATCCTTCATTGTATGAGGGGTTCGGAATCCCACCATTGGAAGCTATGGCACTCGGCTGTCCGGTCATTTGTAGCAATACCAGTTCAATTCCTGAAATCGTTGGAGATGCTGGCGAGTATTTCGAGCCTGCTAATGTTGAATCAATTCGCGCATCAGTAGAGCATGTGCTCCAATCATCTGAAAGGCGAGCTGAGTTAATTCGAAAAGGCTTCAAGAAATGCGCCGAGTATTCCTGGGATCGTTGTGCGAGTGAAACACTGGAAATCTATCGGGGGCTGCACAAATGAAAGCATTGATTTGTGGTGTGGGCGGGCAGGACGGTGCATATCTTGCACGATTTTTATTAAATAAGGGTTATGAGGTATGGGGGACGTCCCGTGATGCCCAAGCCAACATATTCAATAATCTGACAATGTTACAGATTAAGGATCGAGTTAAACTGGTTTCAATGGCTTCGAATGATTTTAGGAGCGTACTAACTACCGTGAAGGATAGCTCCCCCGATGAAATCTATTTCCTATCGGGGCAGAGCTCGGTGGGGCTTTCATTCGATCAGCCGGTCGAAACGCTCGAAAGTATTACTCTTGGCACGCTTAATTTGCTTGAGGCAATTCGTTTTCTTGAAAAACCAATAAAGTTTTACCACGCCAGTTCCAGTGAAAGTTTTGGCGATGTGGGGATGATGCCTGCAAATGAAAATACTCCATTCCATCCGCGTAGCCCATATGGGGTTGCCAAATCTTCTTCTCACTGGCTTGTTGCAAATTACAGGGAGGCTTACGGGCTGTTTGCCTGCAATGGAATCCTGTTTAATCATGAATCACCGCTACGACCCTCACGTTTTGTGACACGTAAGATTATTTTGGCCGCATGTCGTATTGCTAAAGGCTCAAAGGAAACGCTTGAACTTGGCAGATTAAATATCGTACGTGATTGGGGCTGGGCACCAGAGTACGTTGAAGCCATGTGGAAAATGCTCCAGTTAGAGAAAGCTGAGGATTTTATTATCTCAACGGGCGAAGCCAATTCACTGGAAGAATTCGTTAGGTATACTTTTGACTATCTTGGTTTGAATTGGGTCGATCATGTTGTATCCAATAGTGGGCTATTTCGCCCTTCAGAATTATTCTGGAGTCAAGGTTGTTCAGATAAAGCCGAAAGGCTTTTTGGTTGGAGAGCATCTTCAAAGATGAAAGACGTCATTCGCATGATGATTGAAGTGGAAAATGCTGATTCAAAGCAATGTCTATCATAATAGCGACTGTATCAGTTGTGTTGTATCAGGTCTGCCCCGTAAATATTTGGTCAACTAATTTGGAACTTCACTGCCTCTAATAGACAGCCAATCGCTGTGCTTTGGCTGGTTGAGATCGTATCTTCGGCGCAGTTGCTCATTATTTGCTATCAGCACCGAGATGCGTTTGGTCAACACGGTATCGAACGGTGGTAGCGTAGATATTTACCCAAGCTAATTGAAATTTCTGAGTGAGCGGGAAGGTGTTCAAGGCTCTGCTGCCAAATTTTCTGGTGTACGGGCATGATCGAATAATATTTGTTTTAACTGAAATATGAAATACGAAACAACACCTTTAATTTCAATCATCGTAGCCGTATTTGATGGTGTGGCAACATTGCAGCATTGTATGGATAGTGTCACGCAACAAACATATCCGAACAAGGAGTTGATCATCATTGATGGTGGTTCGACAGATGGCACGGTTGAACTGCTAAAGAAGAATCATGACCAAATCAGGTACTGGATTTCCGAGCCGGATAGAGGCATTTACAACGCCTGGAACAAGGGGTTGGAGCAGGCACATGGCGAGTGGATATGCTTTCTGGGGGCGGATGATAAATTTTGGGACGCACAAGCCCTGGAAAAAATGGCGGGGCAACTGAAACAGCTGCCTCCCGGTATTCGCGTGGCCTATGCGCAAATCATGTTGCTCAATGACAATGGGGAGCAATTGAGCTTGGTCGGCGAAGACTGGGGGAGAACCAGAAATCGTTTCAAGCAGACCATGTGCATTCCACACCAGGGTGTCATGCACAAGCGCAGCTTGTTTGAATTGCACGGCAATTTCGATGAAACTTTCCGGATCGCCGGTGATTATGAAATGTTGATGCGCGAGTTGAAAACCGCGGATGCAGGCTTTGTTCCCGGGATTATCCTGACTGCTATGAGGCAAGGTGGTGTCAGCAGTATCCCGCAAAATTCCCTGGTTCTGTTACGGGAGATAAGGCGTGCGCAGAAGATGCATGGCCAAGGTTTCCCGGGCCTTATTTGGGCCATGGCTGTTGGCAGGACATATTTGCGGCTGTTGGTATGGAAAATCCTTGGGGAGCGCCAGGCGAGAAAATTGCTTGACGTAGGACGTCGTATCATGGGGCTGCCGCCGTTTTGGACCAGGACATGACCAGCGCGGCAGGAACTGCACCGGTAAGTGTGGTGATCCCCTGTTATAGGTGTTCGACAACCATAGGCCGTGCCGTCGAATCCATCTTGCGCCAGACACTAAAACCTGCAGAGATAATTCTTGTCGACGACGCCAGCGAAGATGGCACGCTGGCTGTCTTGCAACAGCTTGCCGGTTTGCATCATGGATGGATCAGGGTATTGCAGCTTGACATGAACCATGGCGCAGCCAGCGCGCGCAATGCCGGTTGGGAAGCAGCCAGCCAGCCATATATCGCCTTTCTGGATTCGGATGATTCCTGGCACCCGGAAAAGCTTCGCATTCAGTATGAGTACATGCTCGGCAATCCGGATGTTGCCATATCCGGACACCGGTGCATCTGGTTACGCAATGGCGAGTTGCAGCCGGATCTGCCGCAAACTCCGGCTGCTACGAAAATCAGCGCAATCAGCCTGATTTTCAGAAATAGCTTTTCTACGCCATCTGTCATGCTGAAACGGAATATCCCGTTTCGATTCCCCGATAAAAAGCGATATGGCGAAGACGTTAGTTTGTGGCAGCAGATCGCCTTTTCCGGGTTGCCCGTTGTGCGTCTGGAATACCCTCTGGCATACGTGCACAAGGCCCTTTATGGTGATGGAGGATTGAGTGCGCAGTTGTGGAAGATGGAGAAGGGGGAGCTGGACAATTTCATCGCGCTTTATCGGTCACGCAAAATCAATGGATTGTTGTTTGTGGCCGCAACGGGGTTTTCACTTGCAAAGTATATCAAGCGACTGGTTGCTACTAACATCAACCGTGTACTTGCCGCGCTACGCTGAAAGACGCAATTCCGTAAGAACGATAGCATTCACATGCGGGTGAATGATTGGGGAATTACTTGTTTGTTGCGGTCGCAACCAGCATTGTTTGACAGCCCTGCGCCCGTAGCTGACAATCCCCGGGTAAGTCCGTATGGCGGGCTTGTCTGCCATACGAACTTTGCGCACCATGCATACCAAAATAGAATTCACAGGCCACCTTTTTAATAATCGATCAGAGTATGCAAGAGCAAGTTTCAAATAGTGGCCCCAGCTCGCAACAAACATATCGTTTGGCCATCATTACCAGCCAGGCTTTTTCGATCGGCAATTTTCGCGGGTCACTGGTGCGTGAATTGGTGAACCGGGATATAAAAGTCTATGCGCTTGCCCCGGATTTTGATGATGCAAGCCGGAATGCAGTGCAGTCTCTGGGGGCTGAGCCTGTCGACGCGCCGATGTCCCGCACCGGCATGAACCCGATGCGAGATATCCTCGATCTGATCCGGCTAGCAATCTTGTTGCGCAGACTGAATTTGAATATATCCTTGTCTTATTTCATCAAACCCGTGATTTACGGCACGCTTGCTGCACGCCTGGCCGCAGTGCCGAAACGGTTCGCGATGATCGAGGGCGCTGGTTATGTTTTTGCCGATGATGAAAATCTGTCGATGCACCGCCGGATTTTGCGTGGATTCGTTACCTGGTTATACAGAATCAGCTTGAGCCAGGCGGATCGCGTCTTTATGCTGAACAAGGACGATAAGAATCTGTTTGTCGGTGAGCGCATGGTGTCAGCCGAAAAGGTGCAATTATTGGACGGGATCGGGCTGGACCTGGATCATTACCATGTTGCGAGGCCGGTACTTCAGCCGGTCTGCTTTATCTTTGTCGGGAGGCTGCTGCGGGAAAAGGGTGTATACGACTATATAGAAGCGGCACGCATCGTAAAGGCGCACCACCCCGAAGTACGTTTTTTGCTGTTGGGCGGGATCGATCTTAATCCCGGCTCTGTGACTGATGCCGAGATCAGATCCTGGGTGGCAGAGGGCTTGATCGAGTATCCCGGGCAAGCGCCGGATGTGCGCATCTGGATCGCGCAGGCAAGCATTTTTGTTCTGCCCTCCTACTACAGGGAAGGCTTGCCGCGCAGCACGCAGGAGGCCATGGCAATGGGGCGTCCGGTGATCACCACCGATTGGGTCGGATGCAGGGAAACGGTTGAGGAAGGCGTGAATGGATTTATGGTGCCAGTGAGGGATCCTGAAGCATTGGGAAAGGCCATGCTGAGGTTTGTCGAGCATCCCGAGCTGATCCCCTCCATGGGAGCAGAGAGCCGCCGCATTGCAGAAAAAAGATTCAATGTGCATGACATCAACGCATTGATCCTGGATTCGATGAATGTTTGATCACGGATGGCAAGCTGTGATATCCCTGCCGACAAGGTTTAAGGTTTTCGCGCCGTAATGGAAGGCTCCGTGACGCTAATGTGCATTATCATTGCGCCGGGAAATTTACGGAAAAATTTGCCGTAAAAGTAACGAATGTCACGGTTCTATAGCAAACATATGGTTTCGGAGGAAGCATGAAAGTGCTGGTTACAGGCGGGGCAGGATATATCGGCGCACATACTTGTCTGGAATTGTTGGTTGCCGGCCATGATGTCGTGGTCATCGACAATCTTTCGAATAGCAAGCAGCTTGTGTTCGATCGTATCGACCAGATATGCGGAAGACGCCCGGTCTTCTATCAGGAAGATGTGCGCAATCGCGGCAAGGTGGCTGACATACTCTCGGCGCACAAGATAGGGGCTGTGATCCATTTTGCAGGATTGAAAGCGGTAGGAGAGTCTGTTGCACAACCATTGCGTTACTACGACAACAATGTTGCGGGGAGCCTGGCGGTGTTTCGAGCAATGATGGAAGCCGGGGTGCGTTCATTGGTGTTCAGCTCTTCAGCCACGGTATACGGCAACCCGAACAGCGTCCCGATTGATGAAGATTTCCCGCTCTCTGCTACAAATCCATACGGCCGTTCCAAGTTGATGGTCGAGGATATATTGCGCGATCTTGTGCTCGCGGATGATTCATGGCACATCGCGTTATTGCGCTATTTCAACCCTGTGGGCGCGCATGAAAGCGGACTGATCGGCGAAGATCCTGCAGGCATCCCGAACAACCTGATGCCATCCATCAGCCAGGTCGCGGTAGGTCGGCGCAAGGAACTGCTGATCTGGGGTGATGACTACCCTACACCTGACGGAACCGGTGTTCGCGATTACATCCACGTAGTGGATCTTGCTTGTGGTCATGTTTCCGCGCTGGACTGGCTGCGGCAGCACAAGGGGGTGCATACATTCAACCTGGGGACAGGGCATGGGACGAGTGTGCTCGAGGCCGTGCGCGAATTCGAAGCTGCAAGCGGTAAACCCGTACCTTATCGCATCATGGATCGCAGGCCGGGGGACATTGCCCGGTGTTATGCCGATGTGTCGCGTGCCGAACGGGAATTGGGCTGGAAGGCGCAGCGTGGATTCAAGGAAATGTGCAGGGACGCGTGGAATTGGCAAGTCAAGAATCCGGATGGGTATGCAGATTAGCCATCAAAGGATCCTGGTCACCGGAGCCGGTGGTTTTGTAGGCAGGCCGTTATGCTCCGAATTGCGCAATCGGGGATTCACGGTCAGGGCAGCCGTGCGCGCTTCCGGAGAATTTCCTGCAGAAATTGAAGTTGTGACAGTGGGCGCGATAGACGGCAATACGAATTGGACATCTGCGTTGCAAGGTGTGGACGTCGTAATCCATCTTGCCGCGCGGGTTCATGTGATGAAGGATGAAGCGGCCGATCCGCTGGCGGAATTTCTCAAGGTCAATCTGCATGGCACGGAGAATCTTGCAGTGCAGGCAGCGCGCGCCGGGGTGAAGCGGCTGGTGTATGTAAGTTCGATCAAGGTGAACGGGGAGGAGACGCACGAACAGCGCAGCTATACCGAGCAGGATACTCCAGCACCGCAGGATCCCTATGGTGTATCTAAGTGGCAGGCCGAACAGGCATTGCAACTTATCGCACAGAAAACCGGACTGGAAGTAGTGATCGTGCGCCCTCCGTTGGTATATGGACCCGGCGTGAAAGGTAATTTCATCAGCCTGCTGGCTGCGATTGACAACGGGATACCGCTGCCTCTGGCGGGCGCAAAAAACGAACGCAGCCTGGTGTATGTCGGCAACCTGGTGAGCGCACTTGCCGCTTGTTCGATTCATCCCGCTGCTGCGGGGCAGACATATCTGGTGCGCGATGGGGAGGATGTCTCGACCGCGCAGTTGGTGAGGAAGATTGCCGTGGCTCTGGGGCGTAACAGCCGTTTGTTTTACCTGTCGCCCGGTCTTTTGCATACTGTCGCTTCGGCAGTTGGGCGTTCCGCTCATATCGACAGATTGTTCGGCTCGTTGCGCGTGAACGATGCGAAGCTGCGTGACGAACTGGGCTGGGCCCCACCCTATATGCTTGAACAGGGTTTGCGAGTGACGGCGGATTGGTATATCGGGCAGCGGTACGGTTAGTGGACGGAATATATGAATGGCGAAACGCATCGAATATAATCGCCGTTCTTTATGTTTTCCAGGGCCTCGATTGAGGCAGTAGAACGATATGATTCTAGTTACCGGCAGTGCAGGCTTCATCGGGTCAAATTTTGTTCTGGATTGGTTCGCGCAGCACGATGAAGGTGTAGTCAGCCTGGATAAGCTGACTTATGCCGGCAATCCGGAGAATATTGCATCACTCAAGAGCGATTCGCGTCATGTCTT
>Ga0224495_10002334_pt1 | contig 12426 bp, 12 predicted proteins | sample SF_Jul11_sed_USG_FD_168128 | JGI IMG/M metagenome (GOLD analysis project Ga0224495, IMG submission 168128) | Sediment microbial communities from San Francisco Bay, California, United States - SF_Jul11_sed_USGS_4_1 | ecosystem: Environmental > Aquatic > Marine > Sediment | place: USA: California... | reverse complement strand
AAAGATCCTCTAATTAGAGGAGTGGAAGAGGGAAATATGGCTGCTCTTGCTGTTTGGGTTTCTGAAAGTGATAATGTTGTTAGTTTTTAGCTGAATAAAGTGTGCATTGAAAAGCATGGTAAATTAAAGAACCTTTCACTGATGGTGTGAAAGTGGCAAACATTGATGATTAATCTGTTCCTATTCTGCTAAGTGAAAAGTTATAACATTTTAAAAGAAATTGAAGTAATTTTATACCGCATTGCCTTGTGAAACAAATAATTCACCACAATTTTATAATACTTTCAGTATACAACAATTCCAATTTTTAATTTGTACTATTAGGGTTACTTTAAAAATAATTTATCAAGATTATTTTTATAATAATCAATCCTCTCCCAAAGTTAAGGTTGATATTAGCGATAATAAGTTCATATTGTTATCGCTTAATTTAAAATAGGAGGAAAATATTGATAAGTTATGATCCATTAAATAAAGTACTAGAAAATTCTATAAAAAATCTACTGGATAGTGGTATGAAAAGTGATAATCTAATTATAAAACTTAAAGAAAATTGTCTTGAACAAGTAGAAAATATAACATGCAATTATTGTAAAGAAAATGTATTACAAAAAATCAAAAATGTCGAAGAAGTTATAATTAATCATGATAATTTAAATATACTTTCGTTAAATAGAATTAAAATCAAAGGAATTTACTACTGTACAAAGTGCAATAATTCAAACTATCAATTTTTATATTTGTTTTTCTATCCTTAAGTTTCATAAAGAACAATTAAACAAGACTTAACTATCTAAAAACCTTAACTCAAAGATAAATTGAAGATATACATTCATCCATTTACTTATCAGTATGGGTTATGGAATGAAGGACTTATATAATATCCTCTCTAAACCACTTTAAGGAAACGAATACTTGGTTTTTAGATAATCATTATAAACTCACCGGATTATTTATCATCCAATATCTAATCAAAGAAACTCATTAAAACCACCTGTGACAAAACTAATTTCCTTTAATAGTCAGTACATAATTCATCGGTATATTACTGCAACAATCGTATGGTGCAATATAGTAGTTAGTATTAGGTGTTAATAAAACAGTAGCAATTTCAGAATTACATAAAGTTCCATATGATCCAGTAACAGAAACACCACTAGCATTAAAAATTATCCAATCATAATCTGCACAAGACGGTCCATATGTTAGAGATACAGTGTAAGAAGTACCGGTTCCTGTTGTGAACGATACCCAGTCATATACACCTACAGATTCTGCGAATCCATTAATGGTCACTGTTTGTGTAGGGTTTATGGGTGCAAAGTTTGAACAATTTGCTGATCCAAAGGAGTTGTTAGGTTCTGTTTCTGTATAAGTCCAAACAGTAGGGAGAACAGAGGTAGTATTAACAACAGCTATAGCTGCCTGAAAACCATCTGAAACACGAACATTGCTTGTACCACATGTAGGTGCAGTAAATACTCCACCTGGGCTAGTTATACTACCTCCTCCACTTGTTACTGCGAATGTATAAATACCGGTTCCACCACTAGCAGTGAATGTTTGTGATCCACCAGGTGTTAAATTGGCAGTTGTAGGACTAATAGTTAGTAATGGATATACAGTAGCTGTTCTTGTTGCTGTCTGGCCAAGTCCATCAGTTACCTTAACAGTTACAACAGTACCTCCAACTGGTGCTGTTGCAGGTGCTGTATATGCTCCAGTACTCGCATTAATTGTTCCAACACCAGACACTATTGAATATGTGTAAGGACCAACTCCTCCGGTATACCAATATGTTATACCTCCGTTTGTTAAGGTCCAAGTTGCAGTTGAGTTTAATGAAAGTGCTGGTGGTACAAATACATTAACTGTAGCATCAGCAGTTTGGTTTGTAACTGTATCTGTTACTCTCACAATTACTGTCTGAGCTGTTCCAGGAGCTGTATAAAGTCCTGCTGTAGGATTATTTATTGTTCCACCACCACTAAAAATAGAATAAGTATATAAGAAACTTCCTCCTGTACCGGAAAAACTCACAGTTCCACCTGTGTATATTACTGCTGCAGAAGGACTAATACCTAACGCGGCGTAAGATCTTGTTCCACTAAGGGTATTACTATAATTAGTGTAAGTTGCTGTTGCAGTGTTATATCCACGTACTCTATAATCGTAAGTTGTGCCAGGAGAAATACTACTAGGGGCATTACTATCGTTAAAAGTTACTACACCAGTAGTTGTACTACCTATAACGCTCCAAGTACCTGCTCCAGTCGGTGATCTTTCTATATAATATGTGTTAGAACCTGTATTATTCCATGTTACAACTATTGGATTAGGATAAGTTGCGTTTGTAACCGTCGATATGGTTGGTCCTGTAACTGCTCCCATTGTATAGGGACCAGAAACTCCTGTATTATTCGCTGTATTTGTATCATCAGAGGTGGTTAAACTAACTAGTATATAATAAGTTCCTGATACTGGCCATGTTCCATTTATGGTTGGTACTGTAAATGTAGCACCAGCAGCTAATGCACCTGTTGATCCACTTCCAATATTAGTATCACCAGCATTTCCAGCAACAGTATCACTTGAAATATAGGCTGTCCAAGTTGTTCCAACACCAGCTGATCCACCAGCATTTTGGACAGTTGCACTCGATGTAAATGCAGCTCCTCCTGTTGTATTACTTGGTGCTCCAATATTACTAACTGTATAATCAACTCCAGCAGACGATGAAATGGACACTGTGTAAGGTGATTGACTTGAATTACCACCTTTAGCTGATACTTTTATGTAGTATGGTCCAGTATTAAGAGCTGTAAAGTTCACTATCTCAGCAACTCCTGCACCAGCATTTAAACCTGATACTACAGTTGTAACTCCATCCGACTGATAAACAATAACATCATAGTCAACAGTTGCAGGCATGTTCAATTGCACTGTATATGAACGATTAGTTACTGTTGTAAACTTGAAATAATCTACATCTGTATCCAAATGTAATGTGTGACCTGTTATTGTAGCTGGCTCACTTGTTATATTTGCCGTTGCAGGCGTATTATCCGCTTCAAATGCATCAGCAGCAACAAGCTCAGCCAGCAAACTGTAGTTACTTGCTGTTACTATTCCTGCTGGAGACCACACTTTTATATAATAGGTCTTTGTCGCTGTGGCAGTATAACTAATCGTCTCATTAGCTGTAGTACCGTTTACAGAAGGATTGTTGGCTGTAGGTATTGTGGTAATACCGTCTGAATCTATTAATTCCATGTTTAAATCTATAGATTGGTTATTCAAACGTATATTATAGGTTGATCCATTATTCAGTGTTATTTTATACCAGTCAACATCACCTGCAGGATTTACGTTGGCTGAAATTATGCTGTTTACAGTCATCTGAGTTGCAGTACCAGATGTATTATTGCTCTCGTATCCATCTGCGCCACTTACAGATCCATTAAAAAACTGTAGTCCAGCGATTGGGTTAGTTAATGAATTACCACCTTTGTCTAAAGCGGCCGAACTAAGGTTTACAGTACAGCTTGCATTTTGTGGCACACTATTAAAAGAAAATGTTACCGTGTCATCTGTTTTAGGTGTAACTGTATCAGTTGTTGACCATGTTATTGCTGATGGAGTGATAATACTAGCATTACATGTTAAGCTAAATGCCCCTTGGACAGTACTTTTTACCATAGTATCATCAAAAACAACCTTAAACTCTGATACTGGATATACTGTTACACCACTTATCGCTGCTGAACCGCTTAAATTATTAGTTGATGGATTTAATGTGTAGCTCAGTATATTAGGAGGTATACCATCTGCAAGACTTCCTGTTACAAATGTTGAAAAATAATCACTTTGTAATGGATTAGCTGAAGCGCTTCTTAATATTGAACTATTAAGTTTTAGACTATACACACTATCTTTATTTAAAAAAATAAGAGGACTAACTAGGTTTACAATGGTTTTATCAGTAGACCAGTTTATAGTATAATTTGTAACAGGCGTATATTCTACTACACCAGTAATTGTGTTTGTTGTATAAAGGTTAAACGAATCAGGGAATGTTGCAGAGTCCATTGGCTGGGAAAATTCGATGCTAATTGACGTGTTAGTAAGGACACTCAAGCCGTTTGTAATTGGATATATCGATTTAACCGTTACAAAAGTATATTCATGTTTTACTAAAAAAACTAGGTTATCATTTTTACAACTATTTATTATTATTACAAATGACACAAAAAAACTAAAAAATATTAAAATCCATTTCTTTCTATTCATAAAATTTACCCTTCATTTAGCAACAAAATTAGAGCCATTTTAATCTATATGTAAAATATAGCAATTTTTATATCTAATTTAATACATAATATTAAAAATTCAAGTAATTTTTTATCAATAAATACAAATTCTGGTTTATAATAGTAATAAGTATACTGATAGTTATTTAAAACTAAAGTCTTTTATATTAAATGTCATCCCGAATTTATTTAGTGATCTCTTCTACAGAGATGCTGAAACAAGTTCAGCATGACAACAAATGACTTTAATTTTAAAAAAATATTAGTATAGACTAAAACTCCTTTAGTTTTGAAGTATTTGTTTTCTGGATTCCCCGATAACCTAAAGGTCACAAGTCAAGTCGGGGAATGACATTATAACACACTTCAATCTTGATCATGTTAGTATATAACGACTAATAGTAACTAGTTATATATAGAATTTATGCAAATAGTAATAATATTCTAAAAATAATAATAAAATTAATTTTCTATTTAGAATATATATATTATCATAAAAAATTATTAAATTATTAAGAATTTCTATGTTTATATTAAAAATAAATTTAACATTAAAATAATATTCAATTAAATTCATTTTTAAAGATAAAATATATTATACTTTTAAAATATTTTAAATCTGATTGGAGTCTAACATGGGAGAAATAAAAAAACTAATACCTAGTTTTAAGCAGGAAATGGGATCTTCAGTAAATCAATTTGCTGATAACATTCTTGAAAAGATATTATATGACGATGGCTGGATAGAAAGCGATTTGCGAGCTTTGATTAAAAGGTCTGCTGATCTAAGAAGGCAGGGAGCAAGTTGTCATAGTCTAATTAAAAGTAAGAGTGAATATAATAGAAAGATGCAAGATATTATATCTCAGCTTAGTGACTTAAACAAGTTTTTAGAGTTTATTACTAAAAAATTACCTGATAGGAAAAGCGAAATCATTATAACAATTAATGAAAATTCCTCTTATCTTAAGGTTCACCTTGTACATTAGCTAATATTGTTACTGATAAAGAAAATTGTATTTATTTAAAAAAAAAAACATTTTGCTGCGTTTTGAAAGATGTTTTAGCTTATTAATATCTAAAACTGTTTTATTTTATTATATAATTATAATTTTCATTAAAACCAATTTCAATAAATTGATCAATTTGTGTTGAGAACACGGTTTTATCATCCACCAAATAACTTAATAATTCATTATCCAAATGATTTACATGGTCATTTGGCAAATCGTTGAATAGAAAGGTGTATGATAAAAATATTACTAATAAAATTGTTGTTATACCAGATAAAATCAGTTTGTTATTTTTTCGCTTTTTTATAACCCTATGCTGATTTACTTTTTGAGCAATTTCTTTACTCCAATCCAAGCTGGTACGTCTTTTATTAATTTCATCATTAAAGTTCATAATAATTATTCTTTTTGTAAAAGTTTTTTTAATAATAATTTAGCCTTAAAGAAACGAGATTTTACTGTACCCAACGGTATAAAAAGTGCTTTAGCAATATCTTTTTCTTTATAGCCCTCAATATATAAAGATAGCACGTTTTGGTATTTAATGGGTAATGAATCTACAACTTCTTTTATATTAGATAATTCAGCTAATTCTTCATGTTTATTATCTAATTCCAAAAAATTAGACTTTGCTTTCTCTTTCTTTAAGTTATCCCTTCGCACTTTTTGATTCATACGAAGGGACTCATTCTTAGCAATTGTATATAGCCAAGTACTTGTCTGAGACTCAGCTTTAAACTGCAATTTTATAAGACTTTTGTATGCACGAAAATATGTTTCCTGAACAACATCATCTATGGCATGAGAATTATTTTTATCTAAATATTTCTCAATTGCTGACAGGACAATAGATTTCGTTTGTTCAACTATATTAGTAAAAGTCTCATCATTCATTTTGCTTTACTTATGAAACTTTTTACTGAATTTTTCAACTAGTTCAACTAGTTTTAATCTTTGTTTAGGACTTAGAATTTCGTGAAACTCTGCAAATTTTTGTATGAGAAATTTACGCATTTCTGTGCGATTCTTAGAATTAGCCTTAAATATTTTGTTAAGCTCATCCTGATCAATCTTATCACTTTTTATTTGATCAATTACTTTACTTATAATAGCTTTCCTATTGCTATGCATAGATTTACGTTTAGCTAAAATCTCATCTTTAATTTTAATGAGTTTTGCTTTTTGTGTCTCATCCAGCTCAAGCTTGTCTATCAGTTTCTTCACCATGTATTCAGCCCTGGCTTTTGGATCATGATGATGCCCTGAACAATTGGCTAAGACAAATATTGCTACAAATATTAAAATACTTGTAACAATTGATGGTTTTAAATATTTTTTTAACATTTTACTCTCCAGAAGGTATTTTTAGTGTTAGACCCTTGAAAAGTATAATAAGTTTCATTTTTTTAAATAATTTTTATAACATATTTGTAGATATTATTTTATAATGAATTTAACTCTTTGAACCATTTGACAAACTTAGGGATTCCTTCTTCTATCTTGGTTTTTGGGTTGTATCCAAGGTATTTTACTGCCTTGTCAATATTTGCATAAGTAATAGGAACATCACCCGGTTGATTTGGGAGCTGTTTTATGATTGCTTTTTGGTCTAGAGCTTTTTCTATGAGAGCCACAAGTTGATTTAATGTTACAGTCTGCGATTCTCCAAGGTTAAATATGGAATATACTGGCTCAGTCTTAACTGTTAACCAGTCTATAGATTTAATCACTCCGTCAATAATATCATCAACATAAGTGTAATCTCTTTTAGTGCTTCCATCACCAAAAAAAGGTATGGCAACCCCTTCGCTTATTAGTCGGGTAAATTTGTGTATTGCAAGATCAGGTCGTTGTCTGGGACCATAGACTGTAAAGAATCTAAGACAAGTTATATTAATTTTATGAAGATGATAATATGTATGACACAACAATTCACCAGTTTTTTTTGTTGCTGCATAGGGTGATATTGGATAATCAACATTATCATCTTCGGAAAATGGGATTTTTTCATTTTCACCATAAACTGAAGATGATGATCCAAAAATGAAGTTGGAGATTTTAAACTCCTTTGCAAGCTCTAGTAAATGATTTGTACCATTAATATTTACATTTGTATATAGTAATGGATTTTCAATACTTGGCCTTACCCCAGCCATAGCGGCAAGATGAATTATAACATCAAAAGAGTATTTACTAAAAATCATTTCCAGCTTATCATAATCTGTAATATCACTCTCAAACAAAGTAAAATGATTTTTATTTAATAGGTTATCAATATTTTGCCTTTTAATATTAGGGTCATAGAAATCATTAAAATTATCCAAACAGAATATTTGGTGAATGCCTTTTTCAGAGAGTTTTTCACATAGATGTGAGCCAATAAAACCTGCTCCACCAGTTACTAAGATATTCATAATTTTCTCCTGAAAAATCAAATGTTAATAAAAGTCTTAACTAAAATTGATCTAGTAATTTAAGTAAAATAGCTTTCTGACTGTGTAATCGGTTTTCACTCTGATCAAATATAATAGATCTATCCGATTCAATCATCTCTCTGGTGATTTCATAGTTTTCGTGAATTGGCATATCGTGCATCACAAGGGCTTTACTTCCTTCAAGATTTTCTTTGTTAATCTGACAGGGTAACATAAGTTTAACACGCCTTTGCTTTTCCTCTTCAAACTTAGGATCGTTAAAATATTCCATGTCCACCCAGCTGTCTGTGTAAACGATATCGGCATTTTTTGCAGCTTCCTTCAAATTAGTTTCCTTTTTGATACAGGGGTTTGTATCAACTGCTAACATAACATCACGATCAATACAGGGGGGATGGAACTCAGGAGTAACCAAAGTTAGATTCACACCAAGTTTTGATGCAGCTAATATAAAAGAATTACACACATTATTATGCATTCCAGTATAGACAATATTTATACCTTCAAGTTTACCAAATTTCTCTTTAACAGTCATTAAATCGGTTATTATCTGACATGGATGAAACTTCTCACAACAGCCATTAATAACAGGAACTTTTGAATGTTCAGCAAGGGCAAGGAGATCATGGTTTTTTAAAAGGCGTGCCATTATGATATCCACATTCCGTGAGAGATAGCGGACTTCATCTTCAATACTTGCCAGGGTGAAATTACTAAGATTCCAATCTAAAAATATTGCATGTCCACCCAATTGGGTCATTGCAACTTCAAATGAAACTCTTGTTCGAGTGGATGTTTTTTGAAAAATCATCGCTAAAGTTTTGTGTTGAAGAGCATTATGAAATTTATGTTGATTGTTTTTTATGTAAATTGCTTTGTCAATAACCTCTTCAATAATATTTTTATCCCATTCTTTGAGTGATACAAGATGCATTATAACTATCCCTTTGAATTAAATTTAGACAAAACAGTACTAATTTTTTTATAAAAAAGGTCAACTTCTTTCTGAGTAATAATTAAAGGTGGTAACAATCTTAAAACATAGTCTCCAATAGCATTACACAATAATCCTTCTTCGTGACATTTGTTTAGAACATCTTTTGCATTTATTGATAACTCCAAAGCAATCATCAGACCTTTCCCTCTTATTTCTTTAATAATTGAAGGGTATTTAAGTCTTAGTGAGTCAAGCTTTTCAAAAAGATCTTTACTTACATCTTCGATCTGATTTAATAATCCACCAGTTAACATTTTCATTACCTCAATACCAGCCCGAGTAGCTAAAGGATTACCACCAAATGTTGATGCATGTTTACCTGCTGGAAGACAGTCTTTAAATTTTTCTTTAATATGAAATGCTCCAATGGGAATTCCATTTGCCAGTGATTTTGCTAAAGTAAATCCATCAGGAGTTATAGGAAAATGTTCATAGCCAAAGTATTTACCAGTACGCCCTAAGCCAGTTTGAATTTCATCAAATATTAGTAGAGCGTCATGTTTGTCACATAATTTGCGAACTTCAAGAGCAAAATCCTCTGTAATAGGGTGGATACCACTTTCACCTTGTATAGGTTCTAAGAAAATACCAGCAATTTTATCATTAAAATTGGCTCTTAAATCTTCTATATTATTAAGTTCTATGTGTTTAACATTTGGTAGTAGTGGTTCAAAACCCTCTTGATGTTTAGATTGGCCTGTTAGAGCTAACGCACCAGAAGATCGTCCATGGAAAGACCCTTTTAAAGATAAAATTACATTTTTATCTTTACTAATCTTATTTCCCCGATATCTTATAAGTTTTAATGCTGCCTCATTAGCTTCTGTACCACTATTACCAAAAAAAGTTCTTCCTTCAAAGGAGATTTTAGAAATCCATTCTCCTAATTCTGCCTGATTCTGAGTATAGTAGAGGTTTGAAGTGTGTATTAATGTATCGAGTTGCTCTTTCACAGCATTATTTATTAAAGGATTACAATGCCCAAAATTGCAAACACTAATTCCAGCGAGAAAATCCAAGTATTCTTTGTTATTAGTATCATAAACATATGCACCTCTTCCCCTTATTATTGCAACATTATAGCGATTATAATTTGGTAAAATGTACTGTTTATCTTTGTTCATAATGTCCTCAAATGTTAAACTCATCATCAATACTCCATTATTTAATTATCTGTGTACCAATACCTTCTTCAGTAAATAATTCTAATAATATAGAATGAGATATTCTACCATCTATTATATGAATTTTCTCTACTCCTTTCTCGAATGCCTTTATACAAGAATCAATTTTAGGTAGCATACCTTCTTTAATTATACCATTGTCTTTTAGACCCTGAACTTCAGAAATTTTAAGAGATGAAATTAAGGTTGACTCATCATCTTTAACCATACAAACGCCTCTAATATCTGTGAGGAGTATTAGTTTACTAGCTTTTAATGCTGCTGCAATTTCTCCTGCAGCGTTATCGGCATTAATATTAAAGGTATGTCCATCTTTAGAAAAGCCTATTGGTGAAACAACAGGTATAAAATCTGCTTGGTCCAATACTTCTAATATTTTAGGGTTAATTTTTGTTATCTCACCAACAAATCCATAGTCTTTACTATTTATAATTGTCTTTTTCTTTGCTTCAATAAGCATTCCATCTTTACCAGATACTCCAACCGCTTTTCCACCATGAAGATTGAGAAGAGATACTATTTCCTTATTCACTGCACCAGTTAGTACCATTTCGGTGATATCCATAGTTTCTTTATCTGTCACCCTAAGACCATCAAGAAATAATACTTCTTTTCCCAATCGTTGCATAAGTTCAGAAATATGTTTTCCTCCACCATGGACTATAACAGGGTTTATTCCAACATACTTCATTAAAATGATGTCCTGAATTACCATTTCTTTTAATCTTGGATCAATCATTGCACTCCCCCCATATTTTATGATCATAGTTTTGCCATAAAACTGTTTGATAAAGGGAAGAGCTTCTATTAATATATTTGCTTTTTCAATTAATTTCATCATAATTAGTAAATTGTTAATAGTTTAAAGAAAATCACTTACATCAATAATAATGCAAACTACAAATATAATATTAAGGGACAAACTTTTCAAGAGCTTTTAATTGATATTTAAATGTTTATAGAAATAAATTTATATATATTAAAAATATTAAAAAAACTCACTAAATTGATAAAAATGGGGTTATGAAAGCCAATTCAATGTGTCGAAGGGATTATTTGCTTAATGCATAATCCTATTACAATTGGGTAAGCATAATTTCATTCCCCTCAATCCTTGTTTTGGGGGGATTTTTTTTATTAAAAATTAAGGAGTTACTTTATGACAACAAATATAAACACTTATGAAAACATATTATCTTCTTTGAATAAACAAACTGAGATTCAAATTATAAAAATACCTATATCAAAAATAAAATCCAATCCCATTCACTTTAGAAAAGACCTCCCAGAAAGTGATTTAATAGAATTAGCTAATAGTATAAAAGAGATTGGCTTATTACATCCAATTCTAGTTAGAAAATCAGAAGATGGATTTATAATTATATCGGGTGAAAGAAGATTTAGAGCATATAAAATCCTAAATTCAACTTACACTAATAGTTTTAACGAAATATCATCACAAATTGTTGATTCAAACATAGATTTTAATATTCTATCATTATCAGAAAACATACAAAGACAATCTCTAACAACATTTGAAGAATCACATGCAATTTATGAGCTTATTGGAATAACAAAAAAGGGATATAAAGATCTTGGAATCCTTTTGGGTAAAAGCGAAGACTATATTGAAAAACGTGTTAGATATTTTAGGTTAAATGAATCTATAAAATCACGCATCAAAGTGTTTTCACCAGCCGAAACTTTCCTTAATAAATTAGATAAACTCTGTTTGAGTAAAGTTTTAATACTAAAACCACTAATAACTCACTGGACAGAAAAGGAAAGTTATGATTTATTATGCAAAATAATAGATGAGGAGCTAACTGTAAGAGAGATAAACAACGAACTCATTATTCATCAAGAGAATAAACAAAATAAACGCATTATTCAGCGTTCCAGAGATACTTACGATGCAATCAATATAATTGATGAACTAGATCTACTAAGTGAAGTGGGTACAAATGTAAAACACCCTTCAAATGGTAGTTTGGATAATAATAATTCCATAAAAATATTATCTAATAAGAAACATAAGCCCATTAAAAAGCTATCTCCAAGTATAGAAAGCATTCTATCTGATATTAAGTTTTGGGATGTCCTTATAAACTTCCTTCAGGAGAGGCTAAACATTGTAATTAATAATACTTTGTGTTTTAAAAAAGCCTTCCACCAACTGATAAGACGGTATGCTGAAGCTTAAATCTTGTGTAACACTATTATAAAAATCACTATAATTCAAAAATGATAATCTAAAAAGATTTTCTAAAAATCGCTATCATCTTTGATTGATTTAACCAATTAAATGCTATTTTAAATAAAAAATTAGCATGAAATTGGTATTTTTAGTATTTTGTATTATTATGTTAATATTGATGAAAATAATGGAGATTTTATGATGGAAACTGGCTTTTATTTTGGATTTACTGAATTATTAATGTTCCTACCTGTAAAGATTAAAGCAATATTTCTTTCAATATTTTTCTT
>Ga0224495_10002333_pt1 | contig 12428 bp, 6 predicted proteins | sample SF_Jul11_sed_USG_FD_168128 | JGI IMG/M metagenome (GOLD analysis project Ga0224495, IMG submission 168128) | Sediment microbial communities from San Francisco Bay, California, United States - SF_Jul11_sed_USGS_4_1 | ecosystem: Environmental > Aquatic > Marine > Sediment | place: USA: California... | reverse complement strand
CGGAGAGGAACAGGGAAGTGAGGGCCGGCCAGGTGGACGACTGGGTCGTCCGGGCGTTGAGGAAAACGACGGCGTCCTCGGCGAAGCGGTCGAGCTGGGGCGAGAAACTCTGCGCCGGGGGATGGCCGGAGAGCGCCCGGTAAACGCCGAGGTAATCGCTCCGCAGGGCGTCGATGGAGATGATCAACAGATGACTGGGTTTGGCTGCAGACACCACCGTCTCGATCCGGGGGACGGTTATGCCGGCATGGATGGCAGGCCAAACGTCAGCCGTTTCTGGAATCGCCTCCAACTCGATCTTCGCTCCCGCAGGGAGCGATACTTCGGTCTCGTAGCTGCGTTCGGCAGAAACGGACATTCTGCTCTGTAAGACGTCTGAGACCAGCGGTCTTTTTCCGCCGCTTGCCGCGACCGCGCTGATGACGAATCTCAGCGGCGGTTCGGGAGTCTGCTTGGCCTCGACCATCAGGGTCACATGCAACTTTCCCTGCACCGGACGATCGAAAGCCCAGGTCAGGCCCGTCCGGCTGGAATCAAGACGCAGGAAATAGCGGCTGCCGCGCAGAAAGAAACTGCGGTCGCTGAGGTCGACGGGCTTCAAGATGGGCGAGATACGGTCGCGTTCGCCGCGGAGGAAGCGGGGCTGCCGGAAATAGCGGAGTCCCAGCGCCAATGCAGCTATGGCTACGGTCGCGACGATTGCCCAGGCGATCAGAACCGCCGGCCTTCTTTTTTTATCAGACACCATGTTATTGAGCTCAGGACAACGGCAGGAGTTAATTCTCGAAAGAATGGTCAGAGTGATAATTATACATAAACGGACCCATCATGCCAACCTGATGCGAGGACGGCCCGTCGCTCCCGATCCGGATTTCTTCCCGCCTCTTTCGTTCCGGCCTGTCTGGGCGAGCTCGGCCGGCCAAGTGTTGACCATCGAGTCGGTTGTTAGTCTTTACTTTCGGGCAACCTATGAATCTCGGTCCTGCGCTTCGAGACGATCCGAGTCACTCGTACCGAAGGGATTCCGCGGGATTGGTAAAGGCCGCCCTGACAGCCTGGTAGCCGACCGTGAGGAGTGCGACGAGGAGGGTCAATCCGGCGGACAGGCAGAAAACAAGCGGCCCGATGCTCACCCGATAAGCGAATTCCCGGAGCCACTGGCTCATCACAAAATAGGCGATCGGCCAGCCGACGAGATGGGCCACCGCCACCCATTTGAGGAATTCCTTCGTCGTCAAGGAGATGATTCCCGGGACGGATGCCCCAAGGACCTTGCGGATGCCGATCTCCTTGGTCTTCTGTTCCGCCGTGTAGGAGGCCAGGCCGAACAATCCCAGGCAGGAGATGAATATGGACAGCAAGCCGAACGCGTTGAACAATATCCCCATCTGCCGCTCCGAAGCGTATTGGCGGTTGAAAGCTTCGTCATAAAAAAGATAGCGGTAAGGGTAGTCCGGCGAGCGCTGCTCGAAAGCGGCTTCGATCCGTTTCAGTGCCTCTGGGATCCTGGTGCCGTCGACTTTGATGAAGACATACTGGTGCCAGGGTTTGTACATTCGGAAGACGAAAGCCGGGATGGCGGTATGGACCGTGCGGGCGTTGAAATCTTTGACGACACCGATGACCCGCGCCAGGCGGAAAGACTCCGGCCAGGCCGGGTGGGCCATATAAACGGTCATTCCCAGGGGATCTTCCACTCCCATTCTCTTTGCCGCCGTCTCGTTGATGACGCAGGCCCCGTCCTCATCCGCCGGGAATTCTCTGGAGAAAGCCCGGCCCCTGACCATCGTCATGCCAAAAGTCTGGAAGAAGTCGTAATCGACAACGGTGTAGTCGACAGGCAGCAGCGCATCGGAAGGATTGCCCTCCCAGTCGATGGAAAAGCTTTGTCCCACCCAGGTCGGTCCCTGGGCGGCTGAGGTGACGCTGCGGATGGACGGTTCTCGCAATAAATCGTTACGGAAGGAATCGAAGTTTTTCCTCAGCCCCGGGTTGTTGTAAAGCATGACGATGTGCTCCCGGTTCAATCCCAGGTCCATGGTTTGGATGTGATGAAGCTGCCGGGAGGCGACCAGCGTGCAGGTGAGGAGCCCGATGGAGATGGCGAACTGGAAAACAATCAGGCCTTTCCTGATCGCCGCTCCCCGGCCCCTGGACCCGGGCCGTTGTTTCAAGGCCTCGACCGACGAGAAGGAAGACAGGAAAAAGGCCGGATAGCTCCCTGCAAGGAGCGCGGTCGCCAGGATCACGAGGAGGAGTATCAGCACCATGAAAAGGCCGGAGTCCGACAGGAGGGTCAGCGTTTTGCCGGCGAATAGGTTAAATCGGGGGAGGAGGGCCTCCACGAGAGCCAGGGCCAGGATTAGAGCCAATGCGCTCAGCACCAACGCTTCCCCCAGGAACTGCCTGATGAGCTGGGGTCGGTGCGCGCCGACGACCTTGCGGATCCCCACTTCTTTGGCCCGCCTGGCTGACCGGGCCGTGGACAGGTTCATGAAATTGACGCAAGCCATGACCAGGATGAAGACCGCGATCATGGAGAAAAGAAGGACTTTTTGGAGGCCTGCGGGCCGGCCGGACTCATGGAGATGGACCTGGGTCAGAGGCTGGAGGACCGGCACATAGGTGGCCTCCGGGTCTTCGTGTTTTTTATATATATCCGAGATCTTCGCTGTGAAGTCTGCGGCCGAGGTTCCCGGCCGGAGGAGGACGTAACAGGGGCCCATCCATTCCTGCCAGCGGGCGAGACGGTCTTCTCCCAGAAGTTCCACCCGGGCCAGGAGGTCGAACTGAATTTGAGAGTTGGAAGGGACATCCTCGATAATCCCGGAGACCACGAACCCGGCGTCGTATTGATCGAGGAAAAGAATCTCACCCAACGGATTGCCGTCTCCGAAATATTTGCGGGCGGTCGTTTCCGTGAGGACGATCGAGTTCCTGTCGGCGAGCGCGGTTTCCGGATCCCCAAGGAGGAAGGGAAAGGTAAACATCCGGAAGAAGCCGGGGTCAACCAGGTTGATTCGTCCTTCTTCGAAACGCTTATCCTGATACCGGACCAGCGACCCCGCCCAGGGCCAGACGCGGGAGTATTCCTCGACCTCGGGATACTCCTCCTTCATTGCCGGGGCGAGCGCGTAGGTGGGGCTCGGAATGAGATCCCCGCTCTCGACTTTGTTCATGATCCTGAAGATCCGGTCCTTCTTCTCATGGAAACGGTCGAAGCTCAGCTCGTCGCGGACCCACAGGCCGATGAGGATGAAGCAGGCCAGGCCAAGAGTCAGGCCGGCGATATTGATGAAGGAATAGCCTTTCTGCCTGAGGATATTCCGGAGGGCGATTTTCAAGTAGTTTTTCAGCATCGATGACCTCCAGGCGGATATAGGAGCAACATTCGTGCCACCCCATCTTTTGAGAGGCAGGGGAAAAAGGAGAGGATCACCCAGGAGCATAAGGAGGTCATGAAATCGGGCGCCCATATGGGGGAAATATCTGCGAACCGATAAGATTCCAAAGGAGGGAGAGCCGCGGACACCCAGGGAACCGAATCGGTCTTGTTCGTATCCGAGACACCGGGTGTCCGCTGGCGGACAGAATGAAATTGCCGGGGAGCGCTCAGGCAGTCTCCCACCGGCCGTCTTCCTAAGATTCCGAGCTCAATTGATGGGAAGAAAGCAGACCCTGCTTTCGTCTAAAGACAAAAGATGTTAAGGTTTATGTTTGACTCTGATACACGATGGCTTTAAGGTAGATAAAAAAACGGATGAAAACGAGACCGGAATATTACGTAAGGGACAGAAGATTTCTTCTGTTGTCCCTGTCTCTTTTTGTGGGGCTGTCTGTCCCCTGTCTTTTTGGCCAGACGCGGACAAAAACCATTCCCGTCACCCGGATAGAGACTCCTCCCAGAATTGACGGCCTCATCGAGGACAGTTGCTGGAAAAATATCCAGCCGGTGTCCGGGTTTTTCCAGCACGATCCGGTAAACGGCGCGAAGGCTTCGGAAGAAACGCTTGTCTGGGCGGCCTACGATCAAGACAATATCTATTTTGCCTTCCTGATGGAGGATTCCGAGCCGAAACGGATCTGGGCGGAGTTGACCCCGCGCAACGAGTATGAGAATAACGACGCGATCACGGTCCTCCTGGATACCTATAACGATAGGCGGACGAGCATCAGCTTTACCGTGAACCCTAGGGGCGTTCAGAAAAACTCGGTCGAGACGATCTGGAAATCCGGCGCCGTCATCCGCCCGGACGGATGGGCCGCCGAGATGGCCATCCCCTTCAAATCCTTGAGGTTCTCTCCGGAGCACAGCCAGGTTTGGGGGATCAACTTTGAAAGGTACATTCACCGTTTGAATGAGCAGGATTACTGGACGGATGTCGACCGGGACGTGCCCCTTCTTCACCAGATGGGAGAGCTGAGCGGCCTCTCCGGAGTCCGCCCCGGATACAACCTCGAATTTTTCCCTTATGCGGGCCTCAGGTCCTCGCGATGGGATGGGGAAAAGAACGATAAAGCGGCCTTCGGGATGGACGTCAAGTACGGCATACTTCCGAACCTCTATTTGGACGTCACGGCGAGTCCGGATTTCAGCGAAGTGGAATCCGACCCCTTTATCTACCAGCTCTCCCCCTATGAAAATTACCTTCAGGAGAACCGGCCGTTTTTTACGGAGGGCAGCCGGTATTTCCAGCTGGCCACGGAGAGTGAGCATTTTCACGAGCCGGGCGTCTCTTTTTTCTACTCCCGACGCATCAACAATCCCAAGTTCGCTGCCAAGGTCAGTGGGAAGACGGGGGGGTATTCTTTCGGCATCCTGGGCGCTGTCAATAAGGAGCCGTCCACGGCGGAAGGCGCCGAAGAAGGGTCCTTCAATAACTCTAATTTCAGCGTCGTCCGGGTCCAGAAAGACATCCTCAAGAACTCTCAGGTGGGGATCTACTACGCCGGAGCTAGCACTTCGGAGGCGGGCAACAACAATTTTGCCCTCGATTACAGCTTTAACTTTAAAGACATTTATTTCCTCCGGGGCGTGAGCGCCCTCAGCCTCACGCGAGGAGCGGAGAACAAAAATAACGGCTTTCACATCATTCAATTCCAGAGGGAGATCGATGCCGGGCTGCAGTTGAGTTCGAGCTTCCAGAGGATCGAGGAGAATGTGAATATCTCGACCGGCTTTCTCAGTCAGATCGACATCCAGTCATTCAACCTTATGACGGGTTACGCTTGGAGGTTCAACCGCGGGCAACTCAAGCGCTTCAGCCTCGACTTTGGCGGGACCCTGAATCAGGATACTCACGGCAACCCTGCCGGCGGCTCCGTTGAGTTCAGCTACTGGACGGAATTCCTGGCCCAATTTCTTATCCATGGGCAGTTTTCCTTGGGGAAAAGTAAGTATCAAGTCTTCGGCGCCGACGATAAATTGGCCTGGACGAAGGATTATATCAAGACTTATGGCGGGGATTTCTTGGATTTTCATTGGGAACGGGGCGGATTCCTGAAAGGGGCGAGCATCGAGCTCGGATGGGAGAAAAAAGGGATCTACAACGAGGACTTCACGGCGGTGGAGGCGGGGTCTGAACTGCGCACCGAAGGGGAGGTGACTCTGCGACCCCTCAGTTCCTTCGAGTGGTCGTTCACCAGCCATTGGATCAGGCAGACGATCGATCAAACCGGGGAAAAGGTTTTCGATGGCGTGGCCTATGGGACCTCCCTGCACCTTCAGATCACCCGGAGCCTTTTCCTGACCACGCGGCTCTTGGGAGAAACGCGGGAAGACCAGTATAACTTTGATTTTCTGGTCGGTTATTATTTCGGGGCCGGGAACATCGTCCAGCTCAGTTATAAGAAGAGCGCGAGGACCGAGGACCTAATCAGAGAGGGGGGGCACTCCATCACTCTCAAGGTGTCCTATCTGTTCAGGTTGTGATGGACGCGACCTAAGACGAGGCCTTTCTGATCCGCACCATGACGACGCCGTGCGGAGGCACCAGGGCTTTGAAGCGTTCGTCGAAGTGCCGGCCCCAGTCGGCATGAAGGCCCAGGTCGCGGTGGGCCCAGAGATCACGCACCTCGGCCGGACCCGGCGGAAGGCCGATCTGCGACCAGCGGACGTAGAGCTCGAGCTCCTTGGAGGTGAGGTTCAGGAAGGCCACCGCTACGGAGCCATCGGCGAGCGGCTTCATCCAGACCTGGCCGCCGTAGCCGCGGTCGATGACGACCCGTCCTTGCAGCCCCAGCGGGTCCTGGTCGACGGCGATGACCTCGCGGTTCAACAGGATTTCTTTGGTCTCCTCGGTCATATCCCGCACGTCGTTCCCGGCCAGGAGCGGCGCCGCCATCATGGCCCAGAGCGAAAAATGCGCTTTGTACTCATCGAAGGTCATCCCCCCGTTCCCCACTTCGAGCATGTCGGGGTCGTTCCAGCGGCCGGGCCCGGCCGCCCCGAAGTGGCGCGAGTTGGCGTTCACGATCCAAACGATACTCTCCCAGGTGTCCTGGATGTCGGCGGTGACCCGCCAGAGTTGTCCTATGCCCTGGGCCCATTTCCAGGGATCGTTCCGGCCCCACTCGCAGATGCTCAGGACGATCGGACGCCCGGTCTTGCGGATGGCCTCGCGGAACTTCGTATATTGGACGCGCGGATCAAGGTCGTCGGCGTGGCACCAGTCGACCTTGATGTAGTCGACTCCCCACTCCGCGTAGGTGGCCACGTCCAGGTCCTCGAACCCGAATGAGCCCGGGCGTCCGACGCACGTCTTCGGGCCGACGTCCGTGTACAGGCCGAAGGCCAGGCCCTTGTCGTGGACGTAGTCGGCGAGCGCCTTCATCCCGCTCGGGAAACGCTCTGGGTCGGCGATGATCCGGCCGTCCTCGGCGCGCGCAACCTGCCAGCAGTCGTCGATCACCAGATACCTGTAGCCCGCCTCGCGCATCCCGGACGAGACCATCGCATCCGCAATCTCGCGGATCAGGCGCTCGCTCACATCGCAGCCGAACTTGTTCCAGGTGTTGAATCCCATCGGCGGGGCCGGCGCGAGCAGGGATTTGTCCGCCGCCCCGGATTGCTGATTCGCCGCTTTAGATACGGGCGCTGCCGGCAACGCCAGTCCCAAAACCAGAATTAATCCTACTAGCCAGACGGTCCGCATCGTTTCCTCGCATTTCATCGGTTCACCCGGAAACCATATCGCTTGGAGAGTGGCGAAGTCAAGCTCGAGAGAGCCTGCGGACGGGATAAAAAAAAATATGCGTTTGTCATTACCGCCGCCAATTTTATAAAATGAGGACTAAAAATATCGACACCCGAGAGGAGGTCCCGCATGACAGAATTTAAATCCGGGCTGGCCGCACGGCCGGCGACATTCTTGATCCTCTCCTTTTTGCTTTCTGCATCAATGAGCTTCGCAGCCCAGAAAGTTCCCATCCGGTTCGACGATTATCACGGGTATGCGAGCATAGTGAAATACCTCAAGGACGTGGCCACCGCCTACCCCGAAATCGCCAAGCTGCAAGAAATCGGGAAGAGCAACATGGGTCGGTCGGTCTATGTGCTGGTCGTCTCCAACCGGAAGATGGGAACGACCATCGATGCCCAGATTGAGTTGCGGAACCGTCGCGGTGAAAACGTGCAGAATGTCGCGCCGCTGACCTTCGACCAGGGAAAGCCGGGCCACTGGATTTCCGGCGCCATCCATGGCAACGAATTCACCGGGACCGAGGTCTGTCTCTACATCGTCGATAAGCTCGTCTCGGGGTATGGTTCGGACAAAGAGGTCACCGCCCTCATCGACAACAAGTCCTTCTACATCTGCCCGGTGGTCAACCCGGACGGGCTCTCCAACACCCTGGAAAGGGGTATCTCCCAGCGGCAGAACAGCCTGATGAAGGATGACGACGGGGATGGGAAGATCAACGAGGACGGGCCTGACGATCTCAACGGCGACGGCCATATCACTCAGTTCCGCTATCCGGACCCCGAGGGGCAGTACGTGATCGACGAGGCCGATCCCCGGCTGATGGTTCGTCTTCGCCGGGACGAAAAAACCACCAAACCGCGCTACTCCATGATCACCGAGGATAAGGACAACGATGGCGACAAAAAAAGGGGAGAAGATCCAGAGAGCGGCATCGATCTCAACCGCAACTTCCCCGAGGTCTGGTTCACCGATGACGGGCTGCCCGGAGGTTCGGGCGACTATCCCACCTCCGCTCCCGAAGTCCACGCCGTTGCCGAATTTTTCACCAACCACACCAACATCCTGATGTCCCAGTTCTATCATACCTCGGGAGGTTTTACCTACCGGCCCCTGGGGACCTCTCCTCATCCCCGCCTGCACCCCAAGGATGTGGCCGTCTTTGATTTCATCATGGGGAAAAAATACCTCGAGACGATCGGCGAGGAGGTGCCCGAAATATGGGAAGACCCCTCTTTGCTCGAAAAATCCAGGGAGGAGCTGAAAAAGACCTCTAAGAACAAGTATGCCGCCAGCCGCGGGTACGAGCTTCCCTTTGGCTGGAAGGTCAGCTACGACGAGGCTGGAGATAGGCGCTATGGTTACGGGATGGCTACGGATTGGGCCTATATGCAATACGGCATCTATTCGATCACAACCGAGCTCTGGAATCCGCAACAAAATATCAAGGATTTTCCGCGGTTTGAAGGGGAAGGCGCCCGGCAGGAACGGGAACGCGCCCTCCTCAAATACCAGGATGAAAAATACGGCGGGAAGTTATTTATCCCCTGGCAGAAATTCCGTCATCCCGAGCTGGGCGAAGGCGAGATCGGGGGCTGGATCCCGAAGTACCGCGGAAACGCCCTCCCCGGCGAGCCGCTCGCCGACGTCTGCGACAAGCACTGGCGGTTCGAACTTTTCCGGGCCGGCCTTCTCCCCGAGGTGGTCATCACCGAGGCCAAGGCCCGGGTCCTCTATTCCGCCAACAGCGCCAGCGAGGCCGGGGCTTCTCTGAGCGGGGACGAGATCACGATTAAGAAAGGAAAAGGCAAGGGGCGCTACCGGATCATTGAAGTGACAGCGACGATCGAGAACAAGGGGCCTCTGGCCACCCACGTCGCCCGGGGCGCCCAGCTTCCAGGAAACCGCGAGGACGTCGTCTGGCTGATCGGAGACCGCGCTAAGATCAGCTACCTCCAGGGGACTCCCTATCAAAGGCTGGGGGTCATCGATGGAGCGATGAAGATCCCGGGATATGTGGGCGGCGGACCTGATTCGGTCGACAGGCAGACAACGGAAAGGATGATGTTCATGCCGCCTGGATATCCGATGCCGGGAAGGCGGCGGGCGGAGGCCGGCCCTACGGAGCTTAAGGAGGGCGGCGCTAAGCGCCAGGTCAAATGGCTGGTCGCCATCGAGGGGAGCCCGCCCTTGAAGCTTGTCTTGAGCTCTCAAAAAGGCGGCACTTCCGTAAAGAGCCTTGAGGTTCAATAGAGGAGGCGGCGATGAAAAAAACGAAAATATCGAAGAGACATGCGGCCGTCGTCCTGGCCGTCTTTATAACCGGGACCTTGGTTGGTCTTCCGGCCCTGGGCCAGAAGAAGTTGCAGAAAAGCCCGGGCGGCTATCACGGCGAGATGGATTTTCCGATCAGCTGGAAACATTACTACTCCTATTCCGAATGGACCAAGATCATGCACGATATCCAGAAGCAATACACGGATCTGGCCGACATCCAGAGCATCGGGAGAAGCCGGATGGGGCGCGACCAGTTCCTTATCACCATCACCGCCAAATCCTCGGGTAAACCCGAGGACAAACCGGCCATGTGGGTGGACGGGGCGATCCACGGCAATGAGGTCAACGGGATTACCTGCTCCCTCTACCTGATGTGGTACCTATTGACGAGATATGACTACGACAGCTACGTTCATGACTTGGTCGACAACGTCACCTTTTACATCCTTCCCGGTCTCAACGTCGATGCCAACGAATCCTTCGTCAGCTTCCCGAACACGCCGAACAACCCCCGCGAGCCCTACCGGCCCGAGGACAACGACGGTGACGGCCTTTACGACGAAGATCAGACCGAAGATGTGGACGGCGACGGAGAGCTTTCGGTCATGTACATCGAGGACCCCAAAGGCGAGTTCAAGCTTTCGCCCGACCGGCGACAGTTTGTGCCCATCGCCGACGAGAAGGAAGACGTCCAGCGGTTCCGCCGGTTTGGTGCCGAAGGATTTGACAACGATGGCGACGGCCGGATCAACGAGGACGATATCGGCGGCCCCGACCCCAACCGCAATTTCCCTTACGGCTGGAGCCTCGATGCAGGCAATCCCTACCCCATGTCCGAGCCCGAATGCCGCAACGTCTTCGAATTCCAGCTGGCCCACCCCAATATCTTCGCCAGCTTCCACTACCACAACACCGGGCGTCTGATCATGTTCCAGGCGCCTCCCGAGGACAGGCCTCGGAACCAGTCGCCTGAGCTGAGCCAACGAAGGCAGCAGATGTTCAGCCAGCGCCTGGAAGAGATGAGGAAGACGAACAAATACGCCCAGCTCTTCGACCGCCAGGTCGACGCGAAATACCAGCATGACCTCGATGTCCAGACGGATATCGTCACCGTGGGCGCACGGCTTCTCAAGGAATACCGCCCCGTCATCGGGGGGCTCAGCGGCCAGGCCCACGCGGCCACCTATTACATGCTGGGAGCATACAGCTATCTGATCGAGCTCTGGGGGAGGCCGGTCCTCGAAGCCGACGAGGACGGCGACGGCCGGGTATCCGACGAGGAATATCTCAAGTGGATCGACCTCGAACTGACCGGAGAAGGTTGGATATTGCCACACCGCATCGACCACCCGGACCTGGGCGAGATCTGGGTCGGCGGCACAGCCAAGAAGCATATCCAGCGAACTCCTCCAGCCCGCTATATGGAGGAAGAAGCCCTCCGGAACACCCAGTTCGTCCTCTACTGCGTCAGCCAGTTCCCCCGGGTGAAGATCGGTGACGTCAAAACGGTCCCGGCGACCGACGACCTCTGCTGGGTCGAAGTCGTGGTGAAGAATGACCGGGTCTATCCGACCAGCTCCGACCGGGCGGTCGAGCTCAAGAGAGACGTGAAGGACGTGATCAACGTCAAGGCCTCCGACAATATCACTATCGTCGATATCCCCGAGGCCAAGACGCTCGTTGATCCGCTCAACCCGGAAGCCTGGAGTGAGGTCGTCTCCACGAAAGGGGCGGAGTTCAGGCTTAAGGGCAAAGACAGCCGGCGGTTCTGTGTGCTGGCGAAGCTGGAGGGATCGCAAGGCTGGGTGGAGTTCACGGTCAAGTCCAAGAACGGCGGGACGGATACGAAAAGAGTATCGATCAGGAAGAGCTGACGCTCGGCGCCCCTCGCTGGGTTGACCTCGGGATCTTCCGGATCGCCCTGGAAACTAGCGCTTGTTCGGCCGGGAGAAGACGTTACCCACCCAGGCGCGGGAGAGAGTGACCTTCTGAACCGAGGTCTCTCCGTATTCCTTGTATTTGCTGCCCCGCGAGATTAGCGTCTCCTGAGTGATCCGGCCTTTTAATTTCCCCCTGATTTCGGGCAGAATCTTCTTGGCATCGAAAAATGTGCAGGAGAAAAGGTCGAAGAAGGCTTTCCGGCTCTTAATGAATATGTGCAGGCCGATATGGCTCTCGGCGATCATGGTCATACCGGAGACAACTTCCTGTCCTCCGATAAGATTCTTGACCACATAAGGGCGGATGATGGGTGTCATGCCGATAGTGGTGGGCAAGCGGTCTAGATAACCGAAGATCTCGTCGAGCGTATCGGGTCCGGCGTAGTCCTCGATGTCGAACAACAGGTGAGGGCCAAAATCCTTTTTTGTGTCGACGGCCGGCCGTTCGGGCCGTTCACCCGCTGTCCGATGGATGTAGTTTTGAAAACTTCTCTCCGAAGGAAAGACGTCGTCGATGAGTGAGCGCAGCTTCTCCTGGGGGAAGGCTCGGGGATAAAGAAAATCAACGAAGAAGGCGCCCCGGTAGGAAAAGGTGTGGAGGGTGAAGTGGCCGCCGGCAAGAAAAACGAAGGCGCTGATGCCGCAGTCCTCGGTGACGACCCCGTTGTAGTAGGGCAGGACAAAGGGCGGCATGACGCTTTTGACGCCGAGCTTGAGGGGGACCTCTTCCAGGAATTCGTGGACGAGCATGATGTCGTCCAGCCTCGACCGGTAGCCGTTGTAGGCGTCAAAGAGAAAGTGAAACATTATCCTGGCCCCATTTTAAATCATTCAACATGAGGAGGGCAATCTTCATTTTTGAGAATGGTAGATGAGGAAATGACAGGGGGGGGGATTTCCTCCCCCCCATTATTGAGGTTAACAGAATCTCCGGCTAGAACTCGAAATGGACTCCAAATTGGAGAGGCCATCCCCAAAGTCCTGTTTTGGGATAGCCGAGTTGCAACGGTTT
>Ga0224495_10002332_pt1 | contig 12429 bp, 13 predicted proteins | sample SF_Jul11_sed_USG_FD_168128 | JGI IMG/M metagenome (GOLD analysis project Ga0224495, IMG submission 168128) | Sediment microbial communities from San Francisco Bay, California, United States - SF_Jul11_sed_USGS_4_1 | ecosystem: Environmental > Aquatic > Marine > Sediment | place: USA: California... | reverse complement strand
GGGGCCACTCAGATCAAAGCGGTCCGGAGCACCCAGCGTGGCAATCAGCTCTTCGTTAACGATCTTTACCACCTGCTGCCCTGGGTTGAGCGCTTTAGATACCTCATACCCGACAGCGCGCTGGCGCACCCGGGCAACAAAATCCTTTACGACGGCATAATTGACATCAGCTTCAAGCAGCGCCAAGCGCACTTCACGCATGGCAGCATCCACATCACTCTCCGAGAGCTTACCTCTCCGGCGAAGTTGCTTGAAGACATTTTCGAGACGTTCGGTCAGGTTCTCAAACACAGCATTGCATTTTAGTATGGAAGCAGGGAATGGTCAAGTAGACAATTAAGAAAAACCGGGGTTTATCGAGAATGGAATTTGGTTTATTAACAATTGAACAACCGATGAAAATTATTCAGGATATTGGTTATAATTACATTCAAAGGATTGAATATTGTGCTTCAAGAGAAATCTTCACCCATGATCGATGATCCAGCCAAGCTATTCAAAATTCTCATGCACCCAGCTCGGTTGTCTATTCTGGATATTTTACGCCATAGTGAACACTGTGTCTGCCACATGGAATCACACCTGGGGTACCGGCAGGCATATATCTCGCAGCAATTGATGGTCTTACGCGAAGCCGGTCTGGTGGAAGATCGTAAAGATGGACTGAATGTTTTTTATCATGTGACCGATCCAACGCTGTACGAGGTAATCGACTCGGCTCGTAAGTTAACTCAAACGCACGAGCAAGTCCGGGGGTATGATCCCAACCGCAGAGTAAAAGCAGTTTCCTGCCCTTGCCCCAACTGCAATCCAGCAACTAAGAATATATCTTGCTAGGTCCGTGCAGCAGATATCATAGCAAACCTGTGATTTTATTCACTATACCCGCAACTCGGAAAGGGATATACTACATTCATTGATTTGAATATAGTGTTTTTGCATGGGATTAAATCATGTTGAAGATAAAAATTTTAGGGACTGGCTGCGCCGGATGCTTGAAGATGGAACATATTGTTCTCAAGGCTTTACAGGCGCTAGGTATCCAATCCGTTACCAAAGCTCAACCTGGACATCGAAGAGAATGACATGACAGAATTCCTCAAAATCACTATCGATAAGTTCACTTTTAATGTTGCTACCGACCGTTACTATAATGAAGAGGGGGTTTGGGCACTAGCCCAAGGGAACCGCGTGCGCATCGGGATATCTGATTTCCTGCAACAGCGTAGCGGAGATGTGGCCTTCGCCGAAATTAAGCCGCAAGGAACTGTGCTGGCAGTGGGTGATGAAACAGCCGTGATTGAGACCGTCAAAGTAAACATCAGCCTCTCATCACCGGTATCAGGATCAATCGTCGAGATCAATCCGCTCATGGAAACAGCCCCGGAAATAATAAACCAAGATCCGTATGGTGAAGGCTGGCTAGCAATTATTGAGGCTACTCAGTGGGAGAGCGACTCTTCCCGCCTGCTCGATCCACATGCGTACTACTCCCGAATACAAATCCAGGCTGAGGAGTCAGTATAGGATGAGGCAAGCTGATGTGATCATCGTCCCTTGCAGCGGTATCGGCAAGCCCTATGGAACGGTCAGCCGCGAAGCTGCTTATGAAATTACCGAAGAGCTGCGACCTGACCAAACTCAATTGGTACCCCTGTCTCTGCTTGTACTGGGTGACGAGGCTACACACAGCATAGTGGAGAGAAATCCCGCCATTACCATAGATGGCTGTAAGCTGGCTTGCGCCACCAAAATGGTCAAAGAATGTGGCGGGCAGGTGGCTCACAATATCGCTGTCCTGGACGTTTACCGTCGCCACAAACAGCTCAAGCCTCAGGGGATTGCCATACTCAATGAGGGTGGTTTAAAACTCGCTCACGCACTGGCTGAAGAGATCCTGCCCATGGCAGACCAGCTCATTGAAATTGCCCGTAAGGGAGAGCAAAATGGTTGATTTGCCCAAAAAGAAAGTTGGGATCATCGCCTGTTCCGGAGAAGAACTGCCAGAAGGCACAGTAACGCGACTGGCAGCATTAAGAGTGCTGGAGGAGTTGCGCCCCAGCGACACGGTAACGATTTGCTTGCCATTATTTTTAGCGGGTGGTGAAGGAGACCGGGCATTTGCGCGCTTTTACCCCACCATTGCCTTGGACGGTTGCGAAAAACGCTGCGCCGCTCGAGGCACGGAAATTTACTCAGGCAAACCGGCTGCCAGTGTGGTGATCAGCGAGCTCATTCATCAAAACTCTCTTCCCCCACCGAGCGGACGGCGCAACTTAAATGAGGCGGGTTGGCAAATCGTCAACTTTTCAGCGGAGCGGGTGGCAAATTTAGTGGATGACCTGTTGGATAAACAGTGGAACCGGCACGCAGGCGAGTTTACAGTAGAAGAACCCGCTTCCACCTCAAGTGCACAAACAACTTGCTCATGCGGGTCGGACATCCCAGTCCAGGAAGTCCTGATTGAAGGGCAAAAAGTCACCCTGATCGCATTGCCGCTCATCTTCCAACAGTTGCACGAAGCTGGCAAAATAATCCACCAGGATAATGCCAGGGAGTTGCTCGAGTTGGTCAGGGTTTACAACCCCATCTCAAACAGTGCCGAAGAGGCGTACACAAGCGCACTGTTGCGTGAATATCATATCTACTGCAAGCAGAAAACCACTCCACAATGAGTCGTACAGAGACATACTACACTACGGTAACCTGGAAGAATGAACATTGGGGTCACATTGCCATGGGTAATGGAGCAGAAATGGATTTTTCTGCTCCAGCAGAGGCGCATGGTCATCCAGGAGTCCTGACACCAGAGGACGCTTTCGTGGCTGCCGCTAACACCTGCATCATGATGATGTTTCTTTGGACCGCGGAGCGCTTTAAGCTAAAGCTACTCTCATACGAATGCAGAGCAGAGGGCACAAAACTGGTTGAGCTGGATCGCACGGAGGTTTTCACTCACCTGCACCTGTGGCCAATCATATGCATCTCATCAGCAGGTGAAGACCGGGGGGTGATAAATACACGTGCGCAACGGGCCATGCAATCTGCTCAAAAATACAGTTTGGTCGCAAATTCGATAAAATCCGAGATCGTGATTCAGCCAAAAATCGAAGTCGTTGATTGAAACAAAGATATCAGCCACGGTAAACACTAAATTTTCATTTATGTGGAGGTTCTATGATCACCATAAAAGTTCTCGGACCCGGATGTGAAAATTGCCAGAAAGTCGAAGCAGCAGCCCGGCAAGCCGTGACCATGTTAGGTATACCGGCATCCATCGTAAAGATCACCGATTGGGCAGAAATCAAGAAATATTCAATCCTAGCCACACCTGGGCTCGTGATCAACGAGAAATTAGTCTGCGCGGGTCGCATACCCACCCCAGCGGAAGTCACCACCTGGCTTGCTACTGTACTGGAGGCGATGTAACATGGCCACTACAGAATCATCCGACATCGCTCGAGAGAGCGCTGCGAGTGTGTCGAAGCAGCTCTCCACCCTGGACCGATTACTAACCCTTTGGATATTCCTGGCCATGGCAATCGGAGTAGGGATCGGTTTTATCTTCCCTACCGCAGTCCAAATCTTCAACCAGGCTGTCTCAGTTGGCACAACGAATATCCCTATCGCTATCGGTCTGATCTTGATGATGTACCCTCCCTTGGCAAAAGTACATTATGAAGAATTGGGCGACGTATTCCGAAATGTAAAGGTTCTAGGCCTCTCGCTGGTGCAAAACTGGGTCATTGGTCCAATCCTGATGTTTGTGCTGGCAGTGTTGTTTCTACAAAACTACCCCGAGTACATGGCTGGGCTGATCTTGATCGGACTGGCGCGCTGCATCGCCATGGTGATCGTCTGGAACGAGCTGGCCAAAGGCGATAACGAATATGCGGCTGGCTTGGTGGCTTTTAACAGCGTCTTCCAGGTCCTCTTTTACAGTTTTTACGCTTACGTGTTTATCACACTGCTTCCAACCTGGCTGGGGATGCAAGGCGCCGTGGTTGATATCACCATCGGCGAAATCGCCAAAAGTGTCTTCATCTACCTAGGTATACCCTTCATCGCCGGGTTCTTGAGCAGGCTGTTTCTGTTGCGCGCCAGGGGTAAAGAATGGTATGAAACTCGCTTCGTGCCACGCATTAGCCCGCTGACGCTGATCGCACTACTGTTCACTATCGTGGTCATGTTCAGCCTGAAGGGCGAGCTGATTATCACCATCCCGATGGATGTGGTACGGATCGCCATCCCACTTGTGATCTACTTCATCGTCATGTTCCTGGTTAGCTTCTGGATGGGTCGCAGGATAGGTGCAGACTATTCCAAGACTACCACTATCGCCTTTACCGCTGCCAGCAACAATTTTGAGCTGGCCATCGCGGTGGCAGTGGCTGTTTTCGGCATCAATTCAGGTCAGGCTTTTGCTGCTGTCATTGGCCCGCTGATCGAGGTCCCGGTAATGATTGGACTGGTGAATGTGGCCTTTTGGTTACGAAAAGAGCTTTTTCGGTAGCAGGGCTAGCTACCCACGAAGAATCTATAAAATCTAGCTCTTTGCAGTTTGTTGATTGGGAGGAGTTTGATTCTAGAAATGAATTGATACCCAGGTATAAAGGAATATAGCCTGTGCAGGGTTTCGTATCTGCACAGGCTATATTCCTTGTGCACAACTGTCATTATACGTTATGAACAACATTGCTGAACACGTTAGCGACGGGAGTGCCAGCGACCCACAAAACTACAATGACAATCATGGCAACTAGCATTAAAATCAACGCGTACTCCGTCAAACCTTGGGCTTTTTGATAGTTGATTGGTAACATAACTCCTTCCTTAAAATGAATGTTTGATAAATGGCTGTAATGAAAATTTACGGACAATACCATTATAGAAAATATTCATAAAATTACCAACCAAAAATCACTTACTCTTTTGTTAAGTATGATACACTCTTTGGAACGTGACAAAAGCCTCTGAGAGATGGACGCGAAAACCCTGCAAACCCTTGAATATCCCAAGATCCTCGACCGGCTAGCGAGTCATTGCGCGTTTCCCGCCTCAGTGGATAAAGCCCACCAATTACTTCCCACAAAAGCCATTGAAGAGGCAAGGCACCGACAGGCATCCACACGCGAAGCAATGAGCTTACTCGCCACGCACCCCGATCTGAGCATTGGAGGGGCGCGCGATGTGCGCCATGCCGTTGATCTGGCGAACCACGGGGGGATCCTTCTACCCAATGACCTGCTCGACATCAAATCGACTTTGATTGCCGCTCGCACCTTGGAGCGTTTGTTCGAGCGACTAGGAGAGCAATACCCCCACATAACAGAGATCGCCCTGCGCATGTCCCCACCATCAGGCATGATCGATAGCATCTCGCGCGCTATCTCCGAGCGTGGCGAAATCCTAGACACTGCCTCCGAGAAATTGGCAAATATCCGACGTGACCTGCGCGTTGTACACGACCGCCTGCTGGCAAAGCTGCAACGGATGGTGGGCGATCCGCATAATGCCCAGTTCTTGCAAGAATCCCTCATTACACAAAGAGATGGTCGCTACGTCCTGCCACTCAGGTCGGAATTTAAAGGTCGGATCAAGTCCATCGTCCACGATCAATCTGCATCTGGAGCAACACTGTTTGTCGAGCCACTGGCCGTGGTTGAGCTAAACAACGAATACCGTGAGCTGCAATTGACCGAACGCGATGAAGAGCGGCGCATCCTTGCTGAGCTATCTCAGCACGTGGGTCGTTACGCGGCTGACATTTTGCAAACTGTGGAAGCCATCGCCGAGCTGGATGTTTTCTTCGCCAGCGCGAAATACGCAGAAGACCTGCGCGCATCCGAGCCTACACTACATGACATCCACCCACGGCGGGATTCCCAACACCCTGGCACGATCATCCGACTATACCAGGCCCGACATCCTCTATTAGATCCCCAAACCGTGGTGCCCATCGATGTTGAGCTTGACCCGCAGACCTATGCAATGGTCATTACCGGTCCGAATACCGGTGGCAAGACAGTCACACTCAAGACCGTCGGTCTGTTGGCGCTGATGGCACAGGCCGGATTACACATCCCAGCTCAAACCGGCTCTGAGATCAGCATCTTCCACGATATTTTCGCCGATATCGGCGATGAACAATCGATAGAACAATCCCTATCCACTTTTTCGGGGCATGTCACCAATATTATCCACATCTTGGATGAAGCTGACCGCCGAGCCTTAATCATTCTTGATGAACTGGGTGCCGGCACCGATCCGCAAGAAGGCGCTGCCCTAGCGCGGGCATTGCTCACCCACCTGCTAGAGCGAGGAATCACAACTTTAGTCACTACGCACCACCCTGAGCTGAAAGCCTATGCGCATGCTACGCCAGGTGTCGTGAATGCCAGTGTAGAGTTCGATCTGGAGACACTGCGGCCGACCTACCACCTGACTGTCGGCCTTCCAGGCCGATCGAATGCCCTGGCTATTGCCCAGCGCCTGGGCATGCCTGATGTTATCATTGACACTGCGCGCTCGGAGCTCAGTCCAAGCGACCTGCGAGCCGAAGATCTCCTGGACGAAATTCATCGCCAACGCGATCTTTCTCGTCAGGCTCGTCTCACCGCTGAAAATGCCCGCAACCAAGCCGAGAAACTTCGCCTCGAACTGGCAGAGCGTCTGGAGAAGATCGAAGATGAGCGCTTGCAGGTTTTAGAGAAAGCGCGCCTGGAAGCCGAGGCTCAAATCCAAGCCCTACAGGATGAGCTGCGCGAGCTTCGGCGCCAGCTTGCCCGGGCGCGACAACCACTGGAAGCCCTGCGAAGCGTAGAAGAACAAATTGAAGATCTGGAACAGGTTGTAGACAAACAAATCGAACGCCGAATTCCTGAAGTAGGTGAAACACCAATTTACCGCCCCGTTCGACTGGGTGATAAAGTACGACTGCGAACTCTGAATACCCAAGGCGTGGTTACTTCATTAAGTGAAGAGGAGGCCGAGATTCAGGTGGGTAGGTTGCGCGTCCGAACACGCATAGCTGACCTGCAACCGTTGGACGACGAGGCCCAACCGCTATCCGAAGCGGTGTCCATGGGTGACCATCCTTCTGCCGAACTGACCGCATCTCCTGGCTTTGAGCTAGACCTGCGCGGACAGCGCGCCGATGAAGCCTTGGAGATCCTAGAACGCTACCTTGACTCAGCCTACCTGGCAGGGCTACCCTTCGTTCGCATCATCCATGGTAAGGGCACTGGCAAGCTGCGCCAAGCGGTACGCCAGGCGCTGCAGAGTCACCCAAATGTGCGCTCTTTCGAAGCCGGAGGAGACAAAGAGGGCGGAGAAGGGGTAACTGTGGCAAAGTTGTAGACTGACTGAGAGCAGTGAGAAAAATCTTTGCCAGTTGGAACGCGCATATGCAAAATCTATCCCGGCGATTTGCCACCTTCATACTCATCCTGGCGCTCGTCCAAGTGAGCTGCAATCTATTGCAGCGCTTACCGCCTCCCGCGGCTACCCCAACCTTAGAGGTATCGCCCACATCACCGGCAACGCCCACTTTGGTGCCCTCAGCCACCGCCACGCCGACTCCAACCATCACCCCTACCCCTTTGCCTACTTCAACGCCCACACAGCCACCTCTCGCCGACCTAGGAACTCCATTACCCGCATTTCTAGAGCCCATCAGCATTAACAACGTCACCCGGGTAAATCCGCTGGCAGAATTGCGCAAGGAAGCTATCACCAAACTAGCCTGGTCACTAGACAGCACAACTCTAGCCGCAGGCGGCAATTCCGAGGTGGACTTTTTCGACATTCGCACGCTGACAAAACAGAGGACTTTAAAGGTAGATGAGGGTTTGGTGAGTTTCGGCCTAAGCCCTGATGGGCGGTATCTTGCCTCTGGGAATAACACGGGGTCAGAACAGTTAGGCTATACTGGGAGCATCTCTTTTTGGCGCCTATCCGACGAGGAGCGTTTGTTTATCTTTTACTTGGATCGGCGAGGGGTTAGCGATTTATCCTTCTCCCCCAATGGCAGAACCTTTGCCGCAGCCGTGACCAGTAAAGAATATATAGACAACGGCTTCGTGTTCTGGAACACGCAAACCTTTGAGATCACTCGCACATTACGCACCGGCGGTGCGCTGGACATGGCCTTCTCGCCAGATGGGAGCTATATCGCCTCTACACCCGATCGATTCGCCATCCGCTTATGGGAAATGCGATACGGGCAGTACCTGTATGAACTGCCCACCTCCTTTACCGGAGCGGTCAACACCTTGGCTTTTTCGCCTGACGGAAGTATCCTGGCAACCGGGCACTATGATGGCGTCATCCGCCTGTGGGATGTAGCCAAAGGTGAGCTACTTCAGGAATTTAGCGCCATTGGGGTAGTGGAAAGCCTTGTCTTCAGTCCCGACGGTACCCTGCTGGCTTCTGGGGAAGGTTACACAAGCACTGCCATCCGCTTGTGGGACCTGGCGAGTGGTCAGAATTTGCGCACATTGGAAGGCCACACCCATGCAGTAGACAATCTGGCCTTCTCATCCGATGGTCGCTTGCTCGCTTCGGGCTCTTACGACGGCACCTTACGCCTTTGGGGAGTGACGCCTTGAGGGTTGTGCCGGTGCTGGCCGCATTAGGCCTTGCAGCTTGCGCCAGCCTGCCGACAATAACCACCCCCACTCATCCACCAATCCAAACCAAGCAGCCTTTCCTAGCGACCGAGACCGCCACGCCATTTGCCACCGATACTGCAGTGGCGTCCCCATCTGTTACCCTCTCCCCTCTACCCCCTTCTCTAACACCCACTCCGCCTACGATCTCTCCTGCTAACGCATCTTCCCTCACACCACGGGCGAAAATACAGTTCAGCTCTTGGGAACTGGTACTTGCGGCGGCCTGGTCTCCAGATGGCGAGACGCTGGCAGTAGCTGCTGGGGAAAAGATTCACCTTTATATTGCAGAATCACTCGAAGAACGGCTCACCCTAAAACCGGATGTGTGGACGCCCGGGCTGGCGTTTAGCCCAGATAACCGTTCGCTGGCTTGTGGTGGACGGGATGGCTCAGTACGAGTGTGGGATCTCGCCTCAGGAGATGCCCGTTTCTCTATCTCGGCTCACAAGAAAGGGGTCAATGCTGTCAGCTTTAGCCCAGACGGCAGATCACTAGCCTCAGCCGGCAATGATGGTATGGTGCGTATATGGGATTCTGGGAGCGGTGATCTTCAATGGCAGATGATCGGTGGAGCGTACGCGATTCCATCCGTGATATTCACCCAAGACGGAGCCAGCCTGGCTATCGCCAACGGGGATATTATCCGCTTCAGGGATGTGGATACGCAGCGCTTCGTCCTGACGTTGCGCGGTGATTCCTCCTTCTATTCATTGGCTCTTGCGCCTGATGGGCAATTCTTAGCCTCGGGCGATAGCGACAATACCGTGTCCCTATGGGATCTTTCGAGCGAGACAGTCATTCACAGCTTGCAGGCTCATACTGGGGAAACTTCACGAGCTGCGGCGTTGATCTGGCATGTCGCTTTCAGCCCCGATGGTCGCCTGCTGGCCTCTGCCGGAGGGGACCAGACAGTCAGGGTGTGGGATGTTGCCACAGGTCAGCTACTGTCAACCCTGAGTGGCCATACGGCTGCAGTCACCAGCCTGGCATTTAGTCCAGACGGCCGCTGGCTGGCTACCGGCGGGCTAGATGCAACAGTATTCGTCTGGGGATCGAAATAGGGAAAAGATTTCTCTCTCACAAAAGCTCCAACATATGCCTTCATCAATATGCGTGGAATCCCGTCTCAACCTGCAGATATGTCAGCGATCTTTAAGGTTTATCCCTAAGAGATTAGACTATAATTTTGTTGAAATGAGGCTTTTGTGTCTCTCTCTACTATTAATATTAAGCATCCTGCTTAGTGCGTGTGTACCAAGCCCTACATCCCCTTCGGACGTAGAAGCTTCTACTTACATACAAAATAAAGGATCCGATACCATCGTCAACCTGGCGCTTGCTTGGGCAGAGCGCTACCAGCAGGAGCATCCCGATGTACGTATCTCGGTAACCGGCGGCGGGACAGGCACTGGTATGGCAGCGCTGATCAGCGGCACTGTGGACATCGCCAACGCCTCTCGCCAGATTAAACCCGAAGAGGTCGATGAAGCAAATAAAAATGGGGTGGAGCCGCAGGAATACGTGATTGCTCGCGACGCAATCGCAGTCATCATTCACCCAGATAACCCCATAAACCAGCTCACCCTCGAGCAGGTCTCAAGAATATACCGCGGGGAATTCAATAACTGGAAAGAGCTCGGCTCGTATGATCGCCCGATCGTGCGCCTCTCGCGGGAGACCAACTCAGGAACTCACGTGTACTTTTTAGAGTCGGTGATCCGCCTGGGTAATGATGATAACAAATATTTCTTCTCCACCGACACGCTCCTGCTACCATCATCGGAAGGCATCATCGCAGAGGTCAGTGAAAACCCAAACGCCATCGGATACGATGGTCTAGGCTATGTAACCCCCACTGTCAAGGTAGTCGCTCTAGCAGAAGACCCGGCTGGCTCCTATGTGATACCATCATCTGAAACAGTCAACAACGGAAGTTACCCGGTATCACGCGACCTGTACATGTACACGGGGAGCACCCCATCCGCGGCAACGCAGGCTTACCTAAAGTGGATCACGGAGGCGGAGGCGCAGGAAATCGTCACCGAATTAGGATTTGTACCCATAAAAGACCAAGCAGAAATCAGGTAGACATCGATGAAATTAGATGCAACAAAGAACGAATTCTGGATCACACTACTCATACGCATCTCAGGCTACTCGAGCATATTATTTGTCATTCTAATTCTATATTTCCTCCTTCGCGAGGGGCTGCCAACGCTAGGAGACGTCTCATTTTTCAGCCTGTTCGGCACTCGCTGGTATCCGATTGAGGATTACTTTGGAGTGCTTCCTCTCCTGAGCGGCTCGCTCATCGTCACCGTTGGCGCGATACTTGTCGCCTTGCCGTTTGGCGTGGGTACTGCTGTCTTCCTTTCGGAGGTATCTCCCCACTGGCTCAAGTCAGTGTTGAAACCTGTTATCGAAGTCATGGCCGGTCTACCTTCGGTGGTGCTGGGCTTTTTGGGTATACAGATCGCGGCTCCCTTCTTCCGCCATTTCCTGAACCTGCCAACAGGGCTAACCGGATTCACTGGTGCGGTTCTACTCGGCTTCATTTCCATCCCAACAATCGTCTCCATCGCCGAAGATGCGCTGAATTCAGTGCCCGCTACATACCGACATGGGGCGTTGGCACTAGGTGCTACCCGCTGGCAGACAATCTGGGGGGTCACGGTGCCCGCGGCGCGCTCAGGCATTCTCACCGCGGTGATGCTGGGTGTCGGTCGGGCAATCGGCGAGACCATGGCGGTGATGATGGTTACCGGAAACGCTCCGGTGTTGCCATTTCGCCTGGACGCATTGTTCCTTCCATTGCGCACCATGACCGCCACCATCGCTTCAGAGATGGGAGAAGTAGCTGCGGGTTCGTCCCACTATCATGTGCTCTTTTTTATCGGCATTATCCTGTTTGGCGTCTCGCTTATCGTAAACATCATCGCATCTTCGATTGCATTACGCAGCCGCTCGCGAGCTGAAAGGCTTCTTTCTTAGGTAGAGAGCTAATGGATCGATCTGACCACATTACGAATGTTCGCCGCACCGAATGGATTGGTATTAACCTGCTGCGCTTGATCACAATGATCACCGCCCTACCAGTCATCGGTGTTATCCTATACATCCTTGCACGCGGGATGCCCGCAATAAGCCTTGAGTTTCTCACCCAGATGCCGCGTGAAGGCATGCGCGCGGGTGGGATATTGCCCACTATTATCGGCACTTTCTATCTTACCCTTGGCACAGCCATATTTTCTGTGCCCTTGGGTGTGGCTGCCGGCATCTATATCGCCGAATACGCACCAGATAACTACCTGACCCGTCTCATCCGCATCGCCATCATTAACCTGGCTGGGATACCTTCTGTAGTCTACGGTCTCTTTGGCCTGGGCTTGTTTGTCCTTTTCATGGGTTTCGGCACCAGTATTCTGGCTGCCTCGCTCACCCTCTCGATTATGACCTTGCCGGTGATTATCAGCACCACCGAAGAGGCGCTTCGGTCTGTCCCCAACTCCTTTCGCGTGGTTAGCTTGTCGATGGGGGGAACCAAATGGCAAACCGTTTGGCGTATCACCCTGCCTCAGGCACTTCCAGGCGTTATTACCGGTATTATCCTCGGCCTGGAGCGTGCAGCTGGAGAGACAGCCCCGATCCTCTTTACGGGTGCCGCCTTCTTCCTGCCCCGCCTGCCACATTCGCCATTGGACGCCACCATGGCACTCCCTTACCACATTTACGTGATTTCGACCTCAGTGCCGAGTAT
>Ga0224495_10002331_pt1 | contig 12429 bp, 9 predicted proteins | sample SF_Jul11_sed_USG_FD_168128 | JGI IMG/M metagenome (GOLD analysis project Ga0224495, IMG submission 168128) | Sediment microbial communities from San Francisco Bay, California, United States - SF_Jul11_sed_USGS_4_1 | ecosystem: Environmental > Aquatic > Marine > Sediment | place: USA: California... | reverse complement strand
ATCTGCTGAAATAAAATATCTCGCTGAAGGCGTTCCCTCTCGTGCCATGGCGGGGCGGGAAAAACCCTTTCTTTAATTTCATTTTTAAGGCCAACACCCGTATGCGTTGCCCGCTGTGAAAAAACTTAAGGGTAAATATGAGTGCTATCAATTTTGAAATATATATGTAGTGCGTTACGATCGTCCAGAATCGCCAGCTTCCGCTCGGCAGAAAATGGACCGCGGTCCCGCCGGGTTTTAAAACCCTCCTGATTTCGCGCTGGAATGCATTCGCATGCGGAATATGCTCTAAAACGTTCGAGCTGAAAACTATATCAAAACTATTGTTTTGAAAAGGGATGACCCTGCCGTCATAGATTGTCACCGGCCATATCCGGTGTCTGGAATGCTGACTTGTTTTCACATCAATGGCCTGCACAGAATATCCCTTTTCGGATAATAATTTTGACAGCAAGCCGGTGCCGGCGCCGATTTCCAGTACGCTGCATCCGGCGGGGAGGTGGGGCAAAACGGATATAAGCTCGTATTCTCTGATTCGCTGTAATTGCTCAGTACTCATCATCACGGGAATTGCCCGCTGCGTCAGCGGATTTCAATTTAGCCTGCGATCGGCAGAAGCATCAGGGATTGCGCGCAGCCCCCTGAACCAGCCTCTGATAAAGGCTGTCGTAAGAGTCGACGCATTTCTCTAAATCAAAGGTATCCATGACCCGCAGCCGGCCGGACCTCCCCATGCTGACAGCGGTATCCCGGCTGGTTAAGAGGTATGCTATCGCATCAGCAAGGGCCTGAATGTTTTCCTCTTCCACGAGCAGTCCTGTCTGATTGTGCACAACGGCCTCCGGCAGTCCTCCAACCCGTGTTGCTATGATTGGACGACCCATCAACGCCGCTTCCAGGGCCACCATCGGGAAGCCCTCGGAAAACATAAAGCCGTCAGAGCCTTTTTCCTGCACGTGCCGCGAGGGCAGGACCGCGACAGTTGACCTGCCCAGCAGCGAACAGACGTCTTCGGGTTTTACCTCACCCATAAACTCTACGGTATCGGACAGCCCCAGCGCGGCAGCCTGCTGAGTCAACTCGGCGCGGAGCGGCCCGTCTCCTATAATGGTCAGCCGGGCCTGAGGAAAACGCGCGCGGATGGCATGAAAGGCCCCGATCGCAAGGTCAAACCCTTTCTTGCGCACGAGACGTCCTATGCATACGATTCGCGGAGGATCAAAGGAGAGCGGTTCAGGGACGATATCGGAAAGTTCAACGCCGTTGTAAATAACGGATGACCGCCCCCTTACTTCAGGGCTGGACCTGCAGATTTCGTTCAGCACATAACCTGACACGGTTGAAACGAAATCAGCTGAGCTGATTATTTTTGCCAGCAAACCGGCTGAGCCGTTTGCAGCGTTCTGAAATGAGAGGAGTGAGTGGAAGGTTGAAAGGGTCGGCGCCGGATGCGCGGATTGCGTATTCACGTGGAAAAAGGCGCTGGGATCACTGATGTGGATATGCGTGAGATGAGGTCTGAAGGACTGCTTCAATTGTGCGACCTTTTGTTTAATCTTTAGAATTTCCGGCAGGTTGCCTTTCCCCAGTGCCTTCCGTGTATGGAAACGATAAACGGGGATGCCGCAATACTCCGTTTCATCGGGGATGTCATATTTGCCGTGAGAGGTCACCACGATGAGTTCGTAATCACGCTGCCTTAGTCTGGGAAGAATCTTTGCGACGAGTGTTTCCATCCCCCCGACATCGGGAAGAAAAAAGGGTGTCCAGTATAGAAGTCTTACTTTATTCATGACTCTTCACTTTTTACGGTTAGTTTTTCCTTCATCGTGATCGAAGAAATTTCTCAATAACGTTGCATGACCCCTGTTTTCAGAGCGCCGGCGCTCCAATGATTTCCTGAGTATACGGATCATGGTGGGATCCGATTTTTTCCTTTTACGGCTTGTGCTGTTCCCGTGCCGCCGGTTCAGTAACGTGATCTGTTTAAGAATGATCATCGGGATTTGCCGTTCCCTGGCCCGTAAAAACCAGTCATGGTCTTCATAAAAGCGTAACGATTCATCAAAAAAACCGACCTTATCAAAAACGGATTTATTGAAAACACCGCTCCCCAGGCAAACATTGGTCATAGTATTGTCAGGTCCTTCGAAGCGGATACTCTTTTCAGCCTCCGTGAACAGACCGATACACTGGATACGGCCCAGGACCACCTCAGTTTCCGGATTCTCAATCAAGTGTGACATCTGGGTCCGCAGCTTATTTTCAGGCCAGTAGTCATCGGCGTCGAGAAAGGCGATAAAATCACCATGCGCCAGGCGTATTCCGGTATTGCGGGCCGAGGCCGGTCCCTGGTTTGCCTGAAAGGTGTAGAGGATATCTTTAAAGGATCGGGCAACTGAGGCTGTCTCGTCTGTTGAGCCATCGTCAACAACGATGACCTCTATAGGTTGGTAGTCCTGTTCAAAGACACTTCTCAAAGCATCGGCCAGATACGGTCCGCTGTTATACGCCGGGATAATGACACTCACCAGGGGACGGTCCATGAAATATCCTTCTCTTCAATGACAATGCCGGAGTTTTGATTTTCGCAAAGCAATTTCCCCGCCTATTTGAAGTCCCAATTCGAGAACATTGAATGCCTCCTGCCAGTCTACCGGGGGGGCGACGCCCGTCCCCTTTATATAGGAGACAAAATCTTTGATAAGCTCTGCATGCGGATTCAGGGGGAGCTGCTTTGCCTGGTTTTGCCGGCCAAACAGCTTTCTGCTGAGCTGTTCATAAAACGAGGGCGCCGCATCTGCGGGGTGCATCCCCGGCAATAAGTCAGTCGCTGAGTGATTGTCTATGAGGAGTATCCGTTTTGACCCGTAAACAAGCATATGGTTGTAGTTATCAGCATTTGAGGATAGTGTAATGTTTACATATCCTGAGTCTCCTTCCAGAATAATCTCAAGTTCATCGGCAGACAGCCAGGGCCAGCGGTTGTGCACCTTTTTCATTTCCAGATGAACGTACTTCAAAGGCCCCATAAACTGGTAAGCTTTGTAAATTGGATGGGGGATCAATTCCTCCCAGCGGCCACCGGGGAGTTCATTACACCAGCAATTGGGATAAACCAGCCGGTCTTTATCACCATGGATCATCCGGACCGCATGGACATGCAATACTTTACCTATGGAACCATCTCTTACAAGTTGCACCGCCTGCTGAATACCGGACAGGTACTTTTGGCTATGCACGGCGGAGAATTTGCACTTTGTGCTACTGATCATCTGCCGAATCTCATCGGCCTCATCGAGCGTTTGAAAAATCGGTTTCTCCATCAAAATGTGGCAGCCGTGCCCAAGAGCAAGCCTGCAGAGTTCGAAATGGCTTGACGGGGGAGTGCATATGCTTACAATATCCGCTGAATGGGCGTTGAGCGCATCTTCCAATGAAGCATAATAGTGGGGGACCTTTTTTTGTCTGGTGATACTCCCGGCCTTATCAAGGTCAGGGTCACACAAGGCTATTACGTCGAGGCCCTCAATCTGCATGCAGGCGTTCAGATGCAGTTCGCTCCCTGCCATTCCGGCACCGGCGATGATAACTTTTAAAGGCATGGATGATATCTTTCGAGTTTTGGTTGAGACGTTTTCAGGCATAAGGCCCATGTCATCGATACCCGCTGTGCTGATCACTTTTGTCCTAAATGGAAAAAAGTGGTTGCACAGGTATCAATCAGGGGCATGCCCGCGACGTCTGGCTAATGAGGCCCTGAACATGCGCACATAATCAATCGACTTGTCACGGTTTACAATGCCGTGGTTCGCCTGGTGCAGGCGCCGCTGCGCAAACAGATGCGGCAGCATGTGAGACACAAGACCGCACTCGCCGGCGCGCAAATACCAGTCGTTAAATATTCCCTTGCGCCATTGCGTATCGAACAACCCGACCCTGAAAAAGGATTCACGCCGGATCAGCATTGTAATGGCTGAGAAACCGGGCATCATATCGTCGGGACACCAGATCTTCTGTCTTTCCTCTTCACTCAATTCAGGGCTATAAAACTGCTTTACATGACCAAATACGATATCGAATTTGGTGTTCTCACTGATGACGTCCATCTGCTGCTGTATTTTATTTTTTGTCCAGAGGTCATCCGCATCGAGAAAGGCGAAAAAATCACCCTTCGCCAGCCTGATGCCCTGATTCCAGGCTGCCGCGATGCCGGCGTTGGGCTGATGGTGGTACCGGACAGGAGGGGCAAATCGCTCTGCCACGGATCTGCTGTTGTCGGTGGAGCCATCATCGACAACAATAAGTTCAATGTTCCGGTAGGTCTGGTTTATGACGCTCTCGATCGCGTCGGCAAGATATGCTTCACGGTTGTACACAGGCATGATAGTGCTCACAAGAGGGGCTTGTTCCGTCATGGTATTTATTTCTCCCTTTCCAGCTGTATGCGGATTGCTTCCCGGACGATCCTCGGTCCCCGGATTTTAGTGCCGCCTTCGTCTGAATGGACAGGTTGTCTCCCGTGATTCACCGGTGCAGAACAGCAGGAGAATTCATGCATTCAGCGTTGCTGCTCCGTCAATGTCTGAGAATCCTGTAATTCACGTGCCCGCGTCCGTATACGGTCGAGAGACTTCTTGCGGACCCTCAGCGCACCTAGTTCAACGAGGTTCTTGCCATGGGTCATGTTTTTGCCATGCCGCCGGACAAATAAGGTGATCTCATCGAGCCGCTTCATGTTTACCTCTAATTCATTGGCACGATTATACCAGTCAGTGTCTTCTCCGAACATAAGGGTGCGATCGAATAATCCCACCTTGCCGAAAACAGACTTTCGATATATTGCTGCCCCGATATAATACTGAAAAGATTCCATCGGGTTCCCGACAAGATCGTATTCGCCGGTTTCTGCATTTTTTTGCATCAGCTGTGCATATCCGGTGATGACCTGCATGTCAGGTTCCTGGAGCATTTTATCGACCAATATGTTTAGATTATTTTCCGGCCACAGGTCGTCGGCGTCCAGAAAGACGAGAAACTCGCCGGAAGCATCCTTGATGCCCCAGTCCCGGGCAGCGGCAGGCCCCTGGTTCTTTTGTCTGAAATAGCGGATATCAGCGGGAAGTTTATTGACAATCTCCCCGGTGCTGTCTGTGGAACCATCATCGACAACAATGATTTCGAGTGACGGATAATTTTGCGCCAGCACGTTGTTCACCGCATCCGCAATGAAGTCTTCACCATTAAAAACAGGAATGATTACGCTGACCAGCGGCCTTGCTCCGGAGTTGTCAGGGACGAGCGGGGCGGTATCATGGGAATCCCGGTGAGAGGGGATCTCAGCCAGAAAATCCGATATGGCCGCTGGAATCTTCTGCAAATCCCTGCCAAGCTCCAGAACATAGCCCGGCAAGGCAGAGGACAATTTGCTGACAAAATCATGAGTGTGGCGGCCAACACAGGGCAACTGCGACATCGTCGTGAATGACAGCGCCCGTTCTATCGTCCATCGCGATACGGGACTTGTCGCGGTTTCCTCGACATTCATGACACGCGGCGTCAGGATGGCCTTCAGGGGCATTTCCGAAACAATTTGCTCTTTGCGATGAGGATAGAGAAACATGACCGCCTTTTCCCGGTCGAGCTTATCGGGGTTTTCCACGAATCTCGTTAAATCAGGAAAGTTCACTACATGATCGGCGTTTAATTTTGCGGTGCTGTATAAACTATAGACAAGCGGCTCAGGTTCGAGCCGTGCGATGACATAGTCGTCTGCCAGGTAATAAAGGGCTGACTGCAGACAGGAGAGGGCGGTTGTCGATTTGCCGATCCCGCCTTTTCCTGTAATGAGTACAGCACCCTGTTGTGTTCCCACCGCTGCCGCATGGAGAAGCTGGCATCCGTTCTTTTCCATCCACCAATGAAAAAGGGTGCGCAAGGGAGATGCGTGTACCCAAAATGGTAAGGTGTCGGCTGTCTCTACCCAGTAAATGCCTGTGCCGGTTTCAAGATCCATGAGATTGAGCGAACACTCAATCCAGTGAAACGCGGTCTTGATGCGTCTGCTGTTAAACCCCCAGATGTCTCCTCTGTCGGTAAAACAGTCCCATTTAAAGGGCGGAGGGACCATTTTTGTATTTGTGGAAGCACTGTCCCAGATGCAGAGGGTAACGTCCGGCGTATCAATCTCCGTTATCCGCAGATGTTCCAGCGCAGGGGTAAGAAAGGGGACCATGCGTTCTCCCGCGAACAAAAGACGGACAGTGGTGCCGCCTATCCGGTAGAAATGGGCGGACTCCCCGGAGGAATCCGTTGCTTTTTTGAACCTGTCATAACAGGTCCGGAAAAATGCCAGTTGTTCGGCTTCTGTTTTTTGTGGTTTATCCATGTTCCGGAAAATTCTCCAGCTCCGCAGCCTCCATGGATTTGCTGATAATGACTTGATAGCCCTTGTGGAGGACTCCGATATGGTTCTGGAAAACCTTCAAAAAGAGGTCGATTGCTATTTTAGGCCGGTATTCAGTCCGTTTATGAGGTTCCCATTCATAATCATCGAAGATCATAATGCCCCCTGGTTTCAGGAGCAGCCAGCTTGCCACCGCATCCATAAGCACATTCGCAGCGATATGGCAGCCGTCCACATAAATGATGTCAAAACTTTTTTCCCGCAAGTTTGGCAATGTGGATTCGGACGTTCCCTTCATCTTTGTAACCTTATCCCGGAGACCGGAAATCCTTATGTTGTGGTCAAAGACCAGTTCCGGTTCCGGTGGAAAAATATCCACGCACGTTATTGATGAGGTTGGATGGGTGAGTATGTTTTCCAGGAACCAGATACAGGAGCGTCCCTCATAGCTTCCGATCTCGAGCAGCTTTACGTTCTCTTTCCCCCTGAACGCTTCAGCGTATTTTCTCCATACCGGGGTCATCGATGAGACATAATCAGTGGTAAATACATACTCTGTTTTGTCCCTGAGCAGTTTTCTTAAACGGTCTTCACGGTACTTCGCCGCGAGCCGTCCGACTCTATTCACTGCGCGACCTGTCACTCGTTGCAAAAGCATATTTTTCCAGGCGACCTTCTTCGAGCCGATACACTTCGTCAGCTGAACTGACGATACTCATATCATGGCTGATCATCAAAATAGCCGGACGGTCATCCAGGTCATCCAGGTTGTCCAACAGCTGTCCCACCGCGGCCCTGTCGAGATGATTTGTCGGTTCGTCAAGTATCAGCAATCTTGGCCGGCGCAGGAGCGCGCGTGTGAGAGCCAGACGCTGACGTTCGCCCCCCGAAAGCAGGACCCCGTCTTCGCCGATGTATGTATCGTACCCTTCAGGCAGTTTACGGATGAAATCATCTGCCAGCGCAAGTTTCGCCGCGTGAGATACCTTTTCTCTGTCAATGTTCAGGGAACCATAGCTGATGTTTTCCAGAATCGTTCCGGAAAAAAGGGCGGGATCCTGCATGACGACACCGATTTGCCTTCTCAGATGCGCAACATCCACTTCTTCGTAAGGGACATCATCGGCATAAAGCCTGCCGGCCAAGGGACTGTAAAAGCCCAGAATGAGATGCGTCATGGTGCTTTTCCCGGCGCCATTTGACCCGATTATAGCCACCCTTGAATGCGGATGCAAACTGAGACTGATGTCCTTCAGGACCGGCTTATCCTCATACCTGAAGGAGACGGATTCAAAAGAGAGAAAACCCTTGAAAGGGATCTGTTTTTTCCCGAGGTAGGGCTGAACATTCTTGGTTGCCGCCAGCTGATGCAGCGTAACGATCGATTCATTCCCCGCAATGATATCGGCGACCGACGTAGTTATTGTATTCACGTACCCGTTAAGATATCCTGCCGCAACATAAAAAGATATGAACTCCCCGAGCGTTATAGACCTGTTCGCTACCGTTATTCCGCCAACGACAAGAATTATGATCCCGGAAAGGCCGGTCAGAATTGATTGCGCATTGCCGTGGACCGCGTAGATAAAAATCATCTTCCCGGATGTCGTTTTCAAGTCTTCAAGGATCCCGGTCTGTCGCGAGATTTCCTGCTCCTCAGCCGTCTGGATTCTTGTCAAATCGATGTGTCTCAGGATGAATAATACGCCCTTGCTGAATTTTTCAAAGGAACGCTGGCACGCATACACGTTCTTTTTTACCAGCTTGCCCGTATACCTGTTTGCAATATACAGGGCAGGGAAAAGGGAAATCATTATGAGAAATAGAAACCAGTTGAGAAAAAGGAGAATGACGCAAAGCGCCAAACTCGTAAAAAGAGAAGGGATGAGGCGTGAAATAAGCGCATCGCTCATGTTGCTCAGCCGTTCCGTATCCTGCACAATCCTGGCATGAGTGGTTTTTTGGTCAAGCCGTGTGTGAGCCGCACGCGAGAACCTGTATATCCTGTTCAGGAGATCTTCACGGAGATTAAAAATGGCAGTTTTAATGGTAGAAATGTTCCTGGATCTTATCCACAGGGAAACCGCTGAATTTATGAGGCGAAATACAAAAATGCCAATCCCGATAAGCACCAGGAGGCGTATGTTTTGTTGAGGAATGGCTACATCAAACACATAACGGACAAGGAGCAGGGTTGGCACGATGAAGAGTGACTGGGCGGCGGAAATAACAGCGCTTAAGGCGAGGCGTTTATGTTGCCCCCGGTAAAATTCGATAAAATAGCGCCATGCTGCCGGATCAAAAAAAGATCTGCTTGACTCTTGATTCATTGGTTTATTCATGCGAGCCGGAATGGGTGAACGATTCCGGGCTGTTATTGCTCCTGGTGCTGCCAGGGATGCCTTCAGGCTTCATGGATTTGAACCGGAATTGCGGGAGACGAGTTTTGGTAAAACTTTTTTCTTCGAAATCCGTATGCTTCTAGATACGAGGTAAGACAAAAGGTGGCGCATATTTTTTTTGCGCATCCGGTACCGGAGATATTTTGGAAAGCCGGCAAGCGCCGGCAGAAATCCGGTATCTTTCGTCAGGCGCAGATATTGAATAAGATAAGTCGGCCCCCCGCCCAAGAGTGTGCCGCTATATTCTTCACCGTTCATTATTAAACGCCGGTATTCAAGTCGTTCAAGATACGATACGGTCATATTGTTAATGTTGTCCATGATTTTTTTTGGCACCGGTGCCTGAAAGTTTTCATTCAGGTAGTTTAATCCCTCTTTTATTTGAAGGCAGACCATATATTTTTTTGCGTGGCTCATTAGCCTGGACCAGTCTATATGCGGGTCAGGAGAGCGGATGATTGTCATCGCGTCGGCAATCCAGCGAATGGGCGGTTCCGGGTTCCACTTTACCCCGTGGACAATTACGTGGAAAAGCATGTCGGTCGGGTCCAGCGCGTAAGAGGGGACGTCCTGTATTTTGATTGGCACAGCCTTGTTCCAAAAGTCAGAGGCGGAGTCTACCCTGGCAGATTCCAGCATAAGGTTCCAATGAAGGTCTACCTCTGTCCCTGATGCGCAGACGAACTGCTGAGAGTGCCGGTACTGCATGGGGATCTCCAGTGATTCGTCGGCCGTTGAAATCCAGCCCGCCCTCTTCAGCGCGTCGGCGGTTAATAAAGCCTGAGAAGCAGGAACAAGGATATCAATATCAGTCATCGGCCGGACACCATAGTTCCTGTAATGAAGTATCGCCAACGGGATGCCTTTGAGCACAATTGTCCGAATGCCTTCTTTGTGCAAATAATCTAAAATCCTGCCTGCTTGGAAGAATAATCTTTGATTCTCATACCACGCCTTGAGATAGATGCCCTTGAGTTTGCCCATCAGCGGATCTTTTACTTCAAGCCGTTTTAAATTCGTAAATAAGAGAGGCAGTAAACGAAATGATCCGTTGTCGAGATGCCCTTCCCAATCGACACCGCTTTTCCATTCGTTCCAGGCGTCGACCGCATCTGCCCCCTTGAGGAGAGCTGCGCGCAAAAGCAACTCCTGATCCCTTGTGGCAAATGAGGTGTCTGCAGGCACGTGCACCGGCTTTCTCTTTAAGTTCATGGTAAACTCTCGTGCCGTCTTACATTATCTCTTACGATCTTAAAGAGAAAACATTTTCTGCTTGCGAAGAAAAGTGAGGCTCAAGCCGGAATCGCATTCCCTTTTTGGGTTGCAGTCGAAAAAGGTGAAAGTGTACCAGTTCACATTATTCATGAAATATTGTATTGCAAACTCAGGAAAAGGCATGGTCGCTCATTTTCGCTTTGCTGCGGGGCATTTTCCTCCTGATATCATATAACCGGCCTGCCGGACTATCGGAAAATGAAACTGCTCTCAATGCCGTCTCCTGCTCCGTTGTTTGATCACCACCAGAAAAATTTATGAATAACGCAGGCTAGTTATCTGCAGGGTCTGGTTTGTTTGTCGGCCAGCCGGCTTCTTCATCAACATCATGGATTGGATCCAGTAAAAGCAGGTCCTGCATGTCACTATATTTATTCAAGGTTGGAGGAGTAAAACTCTGTTTTTTCCCGTTTACGCCCGGTGCTCTTTTTTCAGCGGGCCATTGGAAGCCTGCGTTTGTGTCTGCCGTAACAGGAACGGCGAGACCTTCCTGACGAAGTTCTGATACGAACTTGTTCACCGCCCCGGCAACATCTGTTCCGTTACTCTCATAATCGCATTTCACTTTTTCAATAATGTCATGCACCGGCGCGCCACGCTCAATGAATCCCCAGATTTGGGCGCCGGCTCCTTCCAGGCTGTAATAGTTGCCGTTGTCAAGGTTCAATATTACTGTTTCTCCGTCAATGGTTTCATGAACGATTTTCGGGGTGTTAATTCTCAGGCGACCGTTGGTGTCCATTATTGCCTCCAATGTTAAGGATTTCGGGATTTAACTGTGCAAGCCTTTTATGTAACACATTTCATGCAGAAAAAAGGCAAAGCTCCGCACCCTCAGCTACATGATGATGAGTTTGTTTCTATTACGGTGGTGATTTTTTATGTGGTATCGCAAAATATATGCCATTGAGAAAGTCCCGGAAGGATTTTTCCAGGGCAGTGCATTAAAGCTGTTATTTTTTATGCAGATTTTATTATGAAAAAGTAACCAGGCAGGTTCTGATAAAGAATGATTTCAAATAAAAACAGAGTTGATCATTAGAGGGCAACATGTTTCTTTTAGCAACAATCCGTCTGTTTTTGTTTCTATTAGATGCATTCTGATTGTAAATACTGTGCGATAATTTCCGAGGAGTAAAAAAAGAACAGGCCCCTATTGCAGACGGCAAAATGCATCAGGGAAAGTAAGCGGGGCCTCAGTTATAAAGGATAATCACTTCTGCTCCTTCACACCGGGAACGAAAAGAAATTATTAAGGTCGAACAGTTTTCAAAAAAGAATATCGGGAAAGGCTTTAAAGCCGCGAGGTTTTGCCTTTAGAGTCCGACATGAAAAAACGCTTCATGCCTCCCATCCGGATGAACGCCGTGCCCGCCTGTATCCCTGCTGTCGCCCTTTCGATGAAAGCCTCTGTCATGTACATCCGTCTGGCATCGAAAAGGACCAGCCTTGTGTCAGGAGAAAAAAATAGGGGGACGGGAACCGTCCCCCATAAAGGGTCAGCCGACTTATTTATACGCTGTCTCAGCCCTGAGTTTCGCCGATTCGTCTTTTATCTTCTGCAAAGTTTCTTTCATCGGCGCCCAGCCATACCAGTGCATGTAGTCAGGGTTCATATGGAATGCGCCCTGGAAGGCACGCATCCTGTATTCCATGAACATCACGTAGAGGTCCTGTTCAACAGAACTCTTTGCCTCGTAGAACTGGAGCAGATCGGGCGCGAAGGTCCAGTCAGCAGGTTTTTTGAGTTTGCCGTCCCTGTAAAGGCCCTGCACCTCCCGAATCGCCTCTGCCATGATCCTGTCGATGTCCTTCACGACCCTGTCTCCCGCGTCGAGGTGGGCTTTGGCATAGGATGTACTATGGCATTGCGAGCAGATGGCGATCATCTTATCACGTTCTTTCTGGAAGTCTTCCTTCGTCAGGCGAGCGATCTTTCCGGCTTTCACCAGATCGAGCCGCGCGGTAGGGCTGCCTTTTTCATCAAGCACGCCGAGAGCCTGGAGTATCGTCACCCTGTTGTCCAGCCACTCCTTGTCATCCTCTGGCAGTCGCAGGGCGAGAAAGCCCCATGCAGTCATCACATTATGATCGCCGCCGCTCATGTGACAGGTCTGGCAGGTCGGAGCCCTTTTGCCGCCTTTGCCTTCTATCTGCCAGATCGTCCCGTGCTTTGAGGTCGACCACATCTCCCACTGGGGATGGTCAAAGCCCATGTGACAGGTCTGGCACGCCCGCGGATCCTGTGCCTCGGACTTCCTGAATGAATGGCGTGTGTGGCAGGAGTCGCACTGCGCGTGTCCGTAGCGGTAGCCGGTTTTTTCAGCGTCAGGCTGGACCCCGATT
>Ga0224495_10002330_pt1 | contig 12431 bp, 10 predicted proteins | sample SF_Jul11_sed_USG_FD_168128 | JGI IMG/M metagenome (GOLD analysis project Ga0224495, IMG submission 168128) | Sediment microbial communities from San Francisco Bay, California, United States - SF_Jul11_sed_USGS_4_1 | ecosystem: Environmental > Aquatic > Marine > Sediment | place: USA: California... | reverse complement strand
CAATCAGGTCGGCCACAATCCGCATCGTCCGCGGCGATGTCGAAGCAAAACGGAAACGGCCGGTGTCGGTCATGATGGCCGTATAAAGCTGCTCGGCCACACCGGCATCGATTTCATAGCCGGCGGCGGCGAAATACTCAAAGGCCATCTCGCCGACCGAGGAGGCCGATGTGTTGAGCCAGTTGAGGGCGCCGAAGCTGCTATTATCGTAATGATGGTCGATATTGATAATCTTCACGCCGTCGGTGAGGTACCGGCTGGCCAGCCCGACCCGTGCAATATCGGGACACTCCAGAACCAGGGCCGTGTCCACGCGGAAATCGTCGGCGAATTCACTTACGTGTCGAATATCGGCGATATCCGGCAGGAACCGGTATTTCTCGGGAATATCACCGTCGCGCACCAGGAAGACGTCCTTGCCCAGGTGCCTGGCGTAGGCGGCGAAGGCCAGCTGGGTGCCGAGGGCGTCGCCATCGGGGTCGACGTGGGAGGCAACCATTATGCGCCGGGCAGCCTTCAGGAAAGCGGCAATTTCGGCCATGAGGGCGGCATCGTTTGCCGAGGGCTCGCTATTGTTCCGTATCGTTCTTGATCTCATTCAGCAGTCGCTCGATTTTTATACCTTCCTCAATCGAGGGGTCAAACTTAAAGGTCAGTTCCGGAACGCGCCGGATGTGGAGGTTGCTTCCGACCAGGCGGCGAATTCGTTTGCATTCGCGTTCAAGGAACTCCGTGGCGGAGCGCCGGGTTTCTTCGGAGCCGAGAACCGAATAGTAGACGGTGGCGTAGTGCAGATCCTTGCTCAGCCTGACATGGGTAATCGTGATCATGGCGGGGGCGCGATCCCTGTAGTCGGTATCCATGAGGCTTGAAATATCCCGCAGAATCTGTCCACTGAGCCGGTCCGATCTCCTGAATTGTCTCGCGTCCGTCAATATGTCTCCGTTCTGTAATCAGCCAGGACAACGTCGGGTGCCGCATCAATCTTGTTGATTATTTTTGCGGCAACCTGGTGCCCGTAGCGGCCTTCGTTGGACACCATCGCCACGCCGATCGTCGCTGACCGATAAATATCGTTGTCCCCCACTTCGGCCACGGAAATGTTAAAGTCGTTTCTGAGCCTGGCTATCAACGACTTAATAATGCGTCGCTTTTCCTTTAAAGACCCGACTCCGGGAAGCTCCAACCGTATCGTAAGAATAACCGTTACCAACAAAACTCAAGACTATAAAGTTCGCGCTGTCTCGACGACCTCAAAGGCTTCAATGACATCGCCGACCTTAATATCGTTATAATTTTCCAGCCCGATACCGCACTCGAAGCCTTCTTTAACCTCCTTGGCATCATCCTTAAATCGTTTCAGCGATTTCAAGGTGCCTTCGAACAGGACTACGCCGTCTCGAGTCAATTTAACCTTGTCGCGACGACTGATGCGTCCTTCCCGAACATAACTGCCGGCAATGACACCCACTCTGGGCACCCTGAACAGGTCCCGCACTTCGGCAACGCCGGCGAATTTCTCGGTGACCTCGGGGCTGAGCAGCCCGGCCAGCGCCTGCTTGATGTCCCGTTCGGCTTCGTAAATAATCGAGTACAGCCGAACATCGACGTTTTCATTTTTGGCCACTTCCCTGGCCCGGCTGTCCGGCGAGACGTGAAAGCCGATAATAATGGCATCGGAGGCTGCCGCCAGCAGGACGTCGGATTCAGTAATGGAGCCGACCCCGCGCCGAATGATGTGCGTGCGGACCTCATCGGTGGCAATCTTGCCAAGAGTGTCAGAGAGAACCTCCACCGAGCCGTCCACATCACCTTTGATAACCAGCCGCACCTCCTTGATCTGGCCTTCCTTAATACGGTCAAAGACCTTGTCCAGGGTGGTGTGTCCGAGCGTGCGGCGGGCGTCCTGTTCCCGTTTTATCTGGCCCCGTCTGAGGGAAATCTCCTTGGCTTCCTGGTCGCTGTGTACCGCGATAAAGGAATCGCCGGCCTGGGGCACGCCGTTGAGCCCGGTAATCTGGGCCGGAGTCGAGGGTCCAATCGAGGCGAGCCTGTCCTCGCGGTCATTCACAATCGTCCGAATGCGGCCGCTGTAGGTGCCGGCGCACACGGAATCCCCTATCTGGCACTGTCCTTTCTGGATGAGCACCGTGACCACCGGACCGCGACCCTTTTCCAGTTTGGCATCAATAACCACACCCTGCCCGCGAATGGTGGCGTCAGCCGTCAGATCCATCATCTCGGCCTGCAGCAGGATCATTTCGAGCAACTTGTCAATGCCTTCGCCGGTCTTGGCGGAGACCTCAACCATGATGTTCTTGCCGCCCCACTCCTCGGAGACAAGGTTGTGGCCAGACAGCTGGGTGCGGATGCTGTCGGGGTTGGCTGAGGGCTTGTCGATCTTGTTAATGGCTACGATGATGGGTACGTTGGCGGCACGGGCGTGATCGATGGCTTCGACTGTCTGGGGTCGCACGCCGTCATCGGCCGCGACGACCAGTACCACGATATCGGTGACCTGTGCCCCGCGGGCCCGCATCGCCGTGAAGGCCTCGTGGCCGGGAGTGTCCAAAAAGGCGATGCGCCCGGCGAGGTACTCCACCTCGTAAGCACCGATATGCTGAGTTATCGCGCCAGCTTCGCCGGCAACGACGTTGGTTTTGCGGATATAATCGAGGAGCGATGTCTTGCCGTGGTCGACATGGCCCATGACGGTCACCACCGGGGCGCGTTTTTCTTGTCGTTCTTGGTGCTCGTCTTCCCGGGCCGCATCACCGATCTCGGCTACCTGTTCCACTTCCATGCCGAACTCGGCGGCAACCATCTCGATGGCGTCCATGTCCAGGCGCTGGTTGATGGTGGCCATCATGCCCATCTCGAACAGCTTGGCAATGATCTCGGCGGGTTTACAGTCGATGGCGTTGGCCAGTTCCGCCACGGTCATAAATTCATTCACTTCGATGAGGTTGCTGGGGCCGCTATCGATCTGGCGGTCCTGTCCCGTGCCGTGGCGGTATCTTTTCTTGGTGCGCGAGCCGGTGAGGCGGGCCATGGTGGTCTTGAAGCTCTTGGCGACCTCATGCTGGTCAACGGGGTGTTTTTTTCTTTTGCGCCGTTCTTTCTTGCGCTGTTTTTTTTCAATTTTGCGCAACACACCGGCAACGACCGACGACGAGTTTATGACTTTGATACCACCTACCTGAGCAATCTTCTTATCAACGGCCTGCTTGACCTGGGCCCGGTGCTCCATGTCTTTCTTGGCTTCCTGCTTCTCCTCGGTGAACTTCCTGGTGACCGCCTCCACCATCTCCATCGTTGCGACGGACATGTGTGACTTCGGCTCGAAACCCAGCTCCTTGAGAATAGCCAGCATCGCATTCGAGGAGATATTGAACTCCTTGGCCAGTTGATAGATTCGTCTGGTATCTTTTGTCACTATGTCGTCACCTCCTTGTCGCATATATCACCGTCATTCACGCTTTGCGGATTCACTCCTTCTCGTCGGCATCGCCCTCGTCTTCAATGTCGCCGAATTCCGGCGCCTCGGCTTCAAGAACATCATCGGCCTCGGTGACGTATTCCTCGTCATCCTCGAAGACGTCACCTTCGGTCAGCTTATCATCTTTTTTGCCGCCTCCTTCATCGACCGCTCCGGAAGCTTCCCGCTCCTGGCGCTGGCGATACTCCTCTTCGATCTCCTGGACGAACTTCTTCGCCTTTTGAACCAGCTTTTCAGCGGATTTCTGGCCGAGACCTTCTATCTTGACCAGGCTTTCCACTGAAGCCGCGGCCAGTTTCTGCACGGAGCCAATGTCAGCATCGGCCAGACGCTCGGCAATCTTGGCGCCGACACCGTCAAGCTCGCCGACTTGAACCAGCATCTCGGCTTCTTTACGCTTGGTCTCGTTGTACTCGGTTTCCGAAAGGATGTTAACCTTCCACCCGGTGAGCTTGGAGGCCAGCCGGGCGTTCTGGCCGTTGCGGCCTATGGCCAGGGACAGCTTCTCGTCTTCAACGGCCACCGTCATTTTGTTCTCGAGCTCAAAGACCTCGATATTAACCACCTTGGCCGGGGCCAGGGCGCGGGTAACGAACATCTCGGGATGTGACGTGTAGGGCACGATGTCGATCCGCTCGTTGTTCAACTCCCGGACGATGGACTGAACGCGGACGCCCTTGATGCCGACGCAGGCGCCGACGGGATCGATGCGTTCATCGGATGAGTACACGGCGATTTTGGCCCGTTCGCCCGGCTCGCGGGCGATAGCCTTGATTTCGATCACCTTTTCGTAAATCTCGGGGACTTCCAGCTCGAACAGGGCACGCAGGAAATCGTTGCTGACGCGGGAGAGGATTACCTGGGGGCCGCGCAGCGATTTCTGGACATCGAGGATGTAGGCTCGAATGCGGTCGCCCTGACGGAATTTCTCCCGGGGAATCTGCTCCTTGACGGGCACAATGGCCTCGGCCCGTCCGAGATTCACGATTACATTACCCTTGTCAATCTGCTGGACCACACCGGATACCAGCGTCCCGACCTTGTCGATGTATTCCTCGTAGATGCGGTCGCGCTCGGCCTCGCGCACTTTCTGGATAAGAATCTGCTTGGCCGAGGCAATAGCGTTACGACCGAACTCCGTTTCGTAGTCTATGTAGATATCGATCTCGTCATCGAGCTCGGCTTCGGAGTCGATCTCCTTGGCCTCCTTGAGCGTAATTTCGACATCGGCGTCGGTGACCTTTTCGACGACCTTTTTGGTGGCCATCATGAGCAGTTCGTTGGCCTTGCGGTCGAACTTGAACGAGATATTGTCGGTATAGCTGTATTTCTTCTTGGCCGCGGCCAGCAAGCCGGCCTGCAGCGTTTCCAGCACGGCGTCAAACTCAATGTTTTTTTCTCGGGCAATGAGTGTGATTGCCTCTACCATGTCAAACGCCATCTAATCAATCTCCATCAAAACAGTATTTTTGCTTCACGTATTTCCGCAAGATTCAGGGAAAAGGCCCCCGAATCGTTTTCAAACTCAACCGTATCGGCTGTTGCCGAAACGATCTGCGCGGTTTCTTTTTTTCGCCCGGTGTCGACAAATTCGATGTTAACGGTTTCGCCGACACGATACTCGAAATCTTTGGCTGTACAGAGAGGTCTATCAAGCCCGGGGGAAGAAACCTCTAATGTATAACCGGAGTCGAGCAAGTCAGTTCCGCCGATTATGTCACTGACCAGCCGCGACACCTGAGCGCACTGGTCAATGGTGACGCCGCCTTTCGAGTAAACAAATACTCTCAGAGTCGCGTTGTTTTTGAATCGGGACAGAACCACATCGGCGATGTCGAATCCCTGATCCAAAAGGGGCTGCCTGATCAAGTCGGCGACTTTGTCTTTAGTATCCAGCAGCATAAGGCACCATATCTAAGTAAAAGAGTGGGTACGAACCCACTCTGGCCGAACTTAATATTATATAAATCAACGTCTTAATATGCAACAACAATTTTAGTTGATTCGTTCGGCCAGATTTTTCACTGCCACCACAATGTCATCCACCGCGACCAGCGCGGTCTCCCCCTCACTCCTTGCTTTTAGCTCTACCTTATTGTCTTTGAGCGACTTATCTCCGATAACTATCCTGATCGGTATGCCCACGAGGTCGGCGTCATTGAACTTGACTCCCGGACGCTCGTCCCGGTCATCGTAGAGGACCTCCAGACCGGCCTCGGTCAGGGCATCGTAAAGGCTTTGGCCGGCCTTTACGTGCGATTCTTTTTCCATATTGATGACAATCAATTCCACGAGGAAGGGGGCAATGCTTTTCGGCCACATAATCCCCTTATCGTCATGGTATTTCTCAATTACCGCCTGCGGGGTCCTGGTAATACCGACGCCGTAGGAGCCCATTATGATGGGATGCTCTTTACCTTCCGCGTCGAGATATTTTGCTCCCAGTGACTCGGAATACTTGGTCCCCAGCATGAAAGTGTTGCCGACCTCGATGCCGCGCCTGGCCACCAGTCGGCCGTCAGACAGCGGGCAGCCGTCACCCTCTCGGGCAAGGGTAATATCGACGACTTCAGTGGCCTTGAAATCGCGGTCGATATTGACGTTGATGATGTGTTTTTCGTTGGCATTGGCTCCGACCACGAAGTTTTTCAGTTTGGCCACCAGCGGGTCAACATAAAGGGGAATGTCCTTATCGAGACCAATCGGGCCGGCAAAGCCGACCGGAGCCCCGGTGTACCTTTCGACCTGATCCGGTCCGGCCATTTCCAGCTCGACAGCCCCTACGGCATTCTTAAGCTTGATTTCATTGAGGTCGCGATCACCTCGAACCAGGGCCGCCACCGGCTGTCCGTCGGCCATGTACATCAGGGTCTTGACCAGGCGGGTGGCACCGACTTTCAGGAAAGTGGTGACTTCTTCGATCGTGGCCGCGCCGGGGGTGTCCACGGTCTGGCGCTCTTTCAGGTGGTTGTCGATCGTGACGCCGGCGATGTCGCGAAAAACGGCCCTCTCGACATTGGCGGCGTAGTCGGCCGTGTCGGAAAAGAGAATGACCTCTTCCCCGGCGTCGGTATCCACCAGGAGCATGAATTCATGGGCCATTTTTCCGCCCATGGCGCCGCTGTCGGATTCGACCTTGACGGTATCGATTCCGGCCCGCTGGAAGATGCGGAAATAGGCATCGACCATGGCCTGGTAGGAGCGGTTGAAAGACTCGGGTGTAGCATCGAAGGTGTAGGCGTCCTTCATGATGAATTCACGGCCGCGCATGAGACCGAACCGAGGCCGGATTTCGTCCCGAAACTTCACCTGTATCTGGTAGAGATTCAGCGGCAGCTGCTTGTAGCTCTTTATTTCGTTGCGGATCAGGTAGGTGACGGTTTCTTCATGGGTGCCGCACATGACCATTTCGTGCTGGTGGCGGTCTTTCATGCGCATCTGTTCTTTGCCCATGGTGGCGTAGCGGCCGGATTCTTTCCAGATTTCGGCCGGGCAAAGCACGGACATGGTAATTTCGAGGGCGCCGGCGCGATTCATTTCCTCGCGCACGATATTGGCAAATTTCTCGATAACTCGCTGCATCAGAGGCAGATAGAGGTAGACTCCAGAGGCCAGCTTGCGGATATAGCCGCCGCGAAGGAGGAATTGATGGGATATGAGTTCGGCGTCGGTCTGTTTTTCGCGAAGTGTCGGAATATACATTTGCGACCAGCGCATAAGCGAGTTCCTTATAGATAACAAGTTGCCGTTTTCACTGCCTCACCCCCACACATGATGTCGGGGAATTGACTAAAATAGTCATTTTCATCGGCAAAGCAAACTAAAACGTAATAACACGCCGTCTCTTCAGCCCGGTGCCCGGCACGATAGGTATTGCTTTTCAGGGTTGGAGGGGTTTATATTAAGCCAAGCCCGGTGCCAACATATCGGGTTCGTGCGTGCCCCCGTGGTGTAACGGATAACGCGTCGGCCTCCGGAGCCGGAAATTCAGGTTCGATTCCTGACGGGGGTACCATAATCAACGCAGGGATTTTTCAGCGGGGATATCTCTATGGATACCAAAGATCGGATCGAGTTGTTCCGCTGGGGGTGTTTGGGATAGCGGAAACAGGATATTTCAATGAGGCAATTTGAGCATGAACACAGCGCACCTGTGGCCAAAGCTGTGGGCGAGCGCGAACCACAGAAGCCGCGCTTCTGGAAGCAGTGGCAGTTCTGGACTACTATTGCAGGAATAGTCATATCAGCGCTACTGGCCATCAATGCGTTCTTGCTTTACGCAGTAAATGACAAAATGAGTGATATCCAAGAAGCGGCAATGCGACCGCAGTTGATTTTTTACGTTCAGAACGTCACTCCGGTCCCTTCAGAACCCGCTGAAATATGGGACTCAATCATTGTGAAGTACAGCATGGTAAACGCTGGAAACAATACCGCTGTGGGTATTGCATTCCTCAAACCGCACATCTGTGGAAGCGACGAAATCTACGATACTCTCTATGCTGAGCTGTCCAAATCAATGAACTATTCATATCTTGCACCGAGGGAATCGAGAGATAGAACCGTCAAGGCCGAATTTTACGACGCCACCATACAAGATTTAGCGGTCGGCAAGACTCTGTACTTGCACTTCTACGCACGATACGAGGATATTTTAGGTAACCCGCGCAGCACATGCTTCGTTCAGGGCATATCACTCGACGAGCGTGGAGGGTGGCATATAGTGGAGAGGTTTGACCGTAAGCTCCTGATGGAATGAATAATGGGCGATGGGCGCACCTGAGACGGGCTGTGGTCGGCCCGGCTAACCCTTTGACCGACCGCACAAAAACGGCCGCGGGGGCCGGTCGGACACCGCCGGGTGAAACCTGAACCGGGCCAGAAAAAGCGTAGAATTTGCACATATGATTGCCTTGGATTGATGATGATCTGAAATAGTTGAAACACGGGGCTTCACCTGCCGATAACAGTCTAATAACCGCGTCAGAGATCTTTTGACTCCAAATCAGGAGGAGGAATATGCGCAATACGGTTTTGCTTACTGCGCTTACGGTTATGGCTGTTATCGTGCTGGCGGGGCCGGCCACGGCCGGCGTGGAGCTCGGGATCAGTATCACCGACGAAGGTGTAAAAGGCTTCTACCTGGCTATCGGCGAGCAGTACCGGGTCCCGCAGAAAGACATAATCGTCGTAAAGAAGCAACAAATCCCGGACGAGGAGCTGCCGGTAATCTTCTTTCTGGCCGCCAGAGCCCAGGTCAGTTCGGGCAAAATAATCGAGTTGCGCCTCAAGGGCATGAGCTGGATGGAAATCACGGCTTACTTTGGCTGGGGCGCAGGGATTTACTACGTGCCGGTCAAGGGCGATCCGGGTCCGCCGTATGGCAAGGCCTACGGGCACTACCGGAACCATAAGAGGAACAAGTGGGGAGAGATACATCTGAGTGATGCCGACATCGTCAACCTGGTCAACCTCAAGTTTATCTGCGAACACCACGGTTATTCGCCGGACGAGGTTATCAAGATGAGGGCGGGCGGAAAGGACTTTGTTTCGATTAACAGCAAGGTCAAAGAGCATAAGCAGAAACAGAAAGAAAAAGCACTGGCCCAGCAAGAAGAAGACGACTCCGCCGGCAACTCCAAGTCCAAAGGCAAAGGCAAAAACAAATAGCCACCGGGGTTCACTTCGCCAAGCTTGCAAAGAAAGGCCGTCCCTGCCGTCAGGGGCGGCCTTCTCGTTTTGGCTGGCCCAGGGTGCGTCGGCGGTCTCACTGCGCCATAATCTTCTCGATAATAGTGGCATCGTCGGGCAGAAGCTCGGCTTTGACAAGACGCGGAATCAGCACACGCCAGTTCGGATCGGCCTGGAAAACCTGCTGGAAAAGAGGCAGTGAGCGTTCGGTCTCCCCCGCCGTCACGAGGGTCACGGCGTGCCAGAAGGTTATTTCGGGGTTGCCGGGTGCAAGACGGGCAGCCGTAGCATATTCGGAGGCGGCCTGGTCGAGATTGCCTTCGGTGATGAGCTCGTCGCCCCGGTCCATGTGGCCGTAGGCGCGCGAGATGTTCAACAGGCGCCGCAGTTCTTTCAGGGGTTCAGGGGAGTCATCGACGGAGATGTCGACCTGGCGGTCGCGCCAGCTTTGCCCGGTCGGCTTGCCGGTTACAACGACCATGGCGGCCGACTGCATACCGCGAATATCGCCGCCTTCCCGCTGGGCGGCTTCAAGAGCGGCCATCATTTTCTCGGCCAGGTCGCCTTCGGTTTTTTCGAAGGCCTCGGCCATGGCGCCGGGGACAGTCGGGTTGAGCATGAGGTTGGCCTGAACGGAGTAGTTTTTGCCGACGAGATGCCCGGCCTCGGCGATACACTTATCGCCGGTGTGGGTGGCAATGCCTCCGAAGCGGTCAAGCATCGCCACCTGGCGTACCTCTTTTTGGGGATCACTGGCCAGCAGACCGTCGAGGGCCTGCCGGGCGGTTTTGCCTTTTTTCATCATCTCGATACCGAGGGCGCCGTAGGCGAAATCCACAAAGGATTGAGTCGCGACGGCCCCGACTCCGGCCTCGAGCCAGATGACGTCGGCCACCTTAAACCAGTGGGACTGCACCGCCCCGCCGAATTGTCCGGTAGCGGAATCCCAGGCGATAACTGAGTAAGTATTGACAGGATGGAGCGGCTGGAATTCTTTTTTCGTTTGGGCGGCACCGACCCAGGCGGGCAGCGCGGCTAACACCGCCGGTAGGATCAGTCTTCGCATATCAGCCTCCATGCTTGAAAGTTTATTCAAGAGGCGTCCGCGCCCGTCGGGCTAAAACAGATAGGTGAGAAGAACGCAGAGCCAGACGATGGCGGCCGCAACATATCCCGGCATGCGGCCCTTGCCCACAACGAGAGCAAGAGCGGAATACACCAGGGCAATGCCGAGTCTGGCGGTCCACTTCTGAAGGGTCGAGAGTCCAAAGGCGTCGGCCAACAGCAACATCCCCCCCAGCAGGAGGGCGACATAAATCAACCAGTAGGGCTGTTTCCTAACAGTTTTTTTTGGCGTGTTTTGCTTATTTTCCACGGTTGTACCCCTTGAGGAAGTTCTCAATGCCCCTAACAATTGCCCCGGCCACACGTTTACGAAAATCGTCGGTCTTGAGCATGGCTTCATGTTCGGGTATTATCTGAAAAGCACACTCGACCAGTACGGCCGGGTACTGTGTAGGGCGGTTCACGGCGAGGTTGCCGTAGAACAGCCCGAAATCGGGAAGCCGCGTAGCCTTGATCATCTCGGCGTGGATGGCGCGGGCGAGGTCAATTGAATGCGGGTGGTAATAATAGGACGAGGTTCCGTGGTTGGTAAACGGGTTGACGCCATCCGGCACGGCATTGTTATGAATCGAAACAAAAAGGTCAGCGTCATTCATTTTCGCGATGGCCGGGCGGTCATACAAAGGCACGTGGCTGTTATCTTCGCGGGTCATAATCACCCTGACGCCTTTTGACCGAAGCTTGTCCCTGACGGCGAGGGCAATACCCAGGTTGGCCTCGGCCTCGGTATAACCGGTAGGGCCGACAGCTCCCGGATCGTTGGAATGTCCCGGGTCAATGACGACCGTTTTACCTTTGAGAGTATGAACTTGCGGCGGCGGCTTATGTAATCTGAAGCGAAAAGTGTTGCCGGTATAGTGTGTATCATAACCCCATATATCCTGAGTCAACCTTACGCGGAACTCATAGAGGTCTTTCTCCGGCTGCGACCATGAGGCAACATCTATCAGCCTGTCGGCGAAATCGTAACGAATCCAGTCGGTGTTGGAAGTCACGCCATACAACTGAATGCGGAGGGTTCTTTTGTCGTCCTCGATAACTCGGAACAGGTGTTTGCCGGCCAGGGGAAATTCTATCGTCAGATGATAAGGATCGTCATACGTCCTGACGGAACTGAGATACGAGCGCACAGGGAGTATACCCTTGGGAAGGGGTTCGACGGAATTAACATTGGCCCAGGCCTGCTGGGTATGTGAGAGTTTCAGTCGATACCAATCGCCTTCGGCGCCGACCGCGAGGGCTTCGACACCCCGAGGCTGAAAGATGGCAAAGTAGCCTTTGCCAGGCTCATGGCGAACAATCTGCACCGAGTCGGTAAAGCGCACAGTCAATGGAAAGGCGGGGTCGTTAAGCGTTATCGTATAGCCACTTGCCCTCTTTACCTGAACAGTATCTTTAGGTACAAGATACTTTATGAGCCGGGTGTCGGACATCGCTGCCGGCGAGGTCCAGAAACGGCGAAAGATATCACCCGGAGGCGGCGGGGCCAGATGGTACGTGATTCTGGCAGTATCGATGCGGACTGAGGCGGGAACATCCCAGAAACCGGAATAGACGCCGGCCAACATCAGCGAGTCGGGGACCGCGCCCGCCCCGAAGACGGATTCACCCCAGTAAGGCTGCGTCCGCGGCGGGGTCTGGCTCATGGGGACGGAGTCGACCGCGCCCGGAATGGAAAACCAGGCCCGGCAGTCGGCCGTCCCGCGAAAGGCTACTTCCAGCCGGTCACCGGCCGCCAGAGTCAGAGCACCGGACGGCGGGCGATAATCATCCGCAATCATGAGGGTGTCCAGGGTTATGGTCGTCTGAGGCGGTGGAATCCGGACAGCGACGGCAGCGGCGAGTTTCGTCGCCAGGGTAGTGTCAATGCGGGATTTTTTGAGAAACTCGAGGGAATCGGGGAAAAAGACCTTGTAATAATAATCCTTTCGGAACGCGACCAGGCCGAAAGTAAAATCGCCGGGGGTAATCGGAACCCAGGCAAGAAAACCACCATCAGGGTGCACCGGAATCTGCCGACCCTCGGTGAACAACCTGAACATATCGGGCGGTTGCGTTCGAGGAAGATGGCCGAGGACAAAAGTCGAGTCGTGGGCGGTGACGGTCTGCCCTTGCC